>Ga0075418_10000684_pt1 | contig 36595 bp, 30 predicted proteins | sample SoiMetdeltSBSDD2_FD_81776 | JGI IMG/M metagenome (GOLD analysis project Ga0075418, IMG submission 81776) | Bulk soil microbial communities from a Populus tree surrounding site in Tennessee, USA - Soil MetaG P. deltoides SBSDD2 | ecosystem: Environmental > Terrestrial > Soil > Tree plantation... | reverse complement strand
CGCTCCACGCGGCCGGGGTGCGCCACGCCGGGGCGCTCCATCCGAATTTCATCGAGCCGCTGGTGTCAGGCCTTTCGCCGACCGCGGATGAGATCGCATGGGCCGGCAAGGTCATCGAGGAGTGCGACAAGCTCGCGGACGCCGGTGAATCGGTCGGGATGTTCGAGGGCAAGGTCATCGACAGGTACGAGTACGAGGCCGCGAAAGAGACCCTGGATTGGGCGGAGGCTTGCGCCGCCAAGGATCGCTACAAGGCGCGGGCGCTCAGCCGGGCGCAGGCCGACGAAAAATAGGGACGCACACAATTTCCACAGCACACCTGTGAACGCGCGCATCGTCTCGAAAATCGTGTGCGTCCCCCTCCGTCGACTGAGCAGACCAGGGTCAAGCTCGAGTAGCGGCTGCTCCCACTAGTCGGCGCGGAATCCCGAGGCCTTCACGACCGGCGCCCACTTTGCGGTATCTGCGGCCACGCGCCGCGCCAGCTCGTCCGGAGTGCTGCCCACAGGCTCCAGGCCCATGACGAGCAGCCGCTCGCTCACTTCAGGGGCCTTGATCGCTGCAGCGATCTTCACGGAAAGGAGGTCCACCGTGGGGCGGGGCGTCCGAGCGGTGGTGTGAAACGCCTGCCAGCCCATACCCTCCATTTCCGCCAGGCCCAGTTCCTTGAACGTCGGCACGTCCGGCGTTGCCGGCGAGCGCTGCGCCCCCGAGCTGCCGAGGATGCGCGCCTTGCCTGCTTCGTGATGCTTGATCACCTCGGAAAGAACGGTGATTGCCGCGGGGACCTGACTGCCTATCAGGTCCGTCACCAGCGGCGCTCCACCCTTGTACGGCACGTACGAGAGGTCCACCCCGGTCGCGCGGGCGAGCATCAAGCCGAAAAAATGGGGCGGGCCGCCTATCGTGGGCGTGCCGTAGATCGCTTTCGTCGGATCGGCGCGGACCCACGCGACGTAGTCCCGCAGCGTCCTCGCTGGCGAGCTTGCCCCGACGGCAAGCACGAGCTGAAAGTTTGCGGCGAGCGAGACGGGCAAGAAATCCTTGACCGGGTCGTACCTGAGCTTCGTGTGCGTGAGAGGCGCAAAGACGGTCACGGTGATCGGCGAGATCATGAGCGTTCTGCCGTCCGGCGTGGCGTTCTTCAGCGCTTCCGCCGCGAGGATCCCGTCGGCGCCCGGCTTGTTTTCCACTATGACGGGTGAACCAAGCGACGACCGCAGGCGCTCCGAGACAAGCCGGGCGATTACGTCGGACGTTCCGCCCGGCGAGAATCCGACGAGGATACGGACTGGTTGATCCTGTGCGCCTGCGGAGACCGCAAGCGCCATGCCCATAGCTGCAAGCGAGATGCGTAGCGAGTGGATTTTCATGTGTTCCTCCCGGACGTCAAGCCGCATGCCGCGGCAACATCAAGCTACGCGCCGCCCGGGGGCCGTTCAAGAGAACAAATTCGGCGATCGAGAGAGAACTATTTCCCTACCAGTGCCTGGGCGGCTTGCGCAGGATCGTCATCCTCCCCCGCTCCGTCCTGATGTAGCCGCCGCGGCTGAGATCCCGCAGCACCCGTCCGACCATTTCACGCGTTGCGCCGACCCGCTGACCGATATCGGCATGGGTCATGGGCTCGGTAACGAGCTTGCCGTCGGCCTCCACGGCGCGCGCCTCCAGCAGCCATACCACGCGGCCATACACGTCCTCCATCGTCAACGCCTTGGTCTCCTTCAGGAGCCGGCGGTGGCGGGCCACGACGTCCAGCAGCAGCACCAGACCCGCTTGCGGATGTCGCAGGAGCAGCTGCTTGAACTCGGCGATGGGGATCGAGGCGACGCGCAGATTCTCGATAGCGATCACCGATATGAGCACCGGCTCACCACCCAGAGTAGCGTCCACGAAATGTCCCCCGGGGCCGTCAACGCCGAGCTTCAGCTCGCGTCCGCCTTCGTCACACCAGAAGAACTGGATTCTTCCCGAGAGGATAATGTTGAAAAGTTCTGCCCGGTCGCCCTCGGTCGCGACGATCGCATTCTTCGGATAAGTGCGAATAGTGAAGAGGCGCGCTGCCTCCCGTAATTCGGCGGGCGCGAGTGATGCCAGCAGTGGTATTGCTTCGAGGTCAGCCCGGCTCGGTGCGCTCATCGTGGCATGGTACGACATGGGCGGTGAAGTGAGCGCGTGGGATGTTTACGCGCGACGCTCTCGCGAGCATGCGAGGCGCGCTCTCCCTTATATCGGCTCGATCTTCGCCAGCCGCACCAGCTCGCCCCACCGCTTGAGATCGTTCTGGAAGTTCTTCTGGAACACCGCCGGCGGATCGGCCGTGGGCTCGTAGCCTCCCGCGATCAGGTACTCGCGTACCGAGGGAACTTGCAGCGACTTGACGATCGCACCGTGAACCCGCGCGACGATGTGGCCGGGCAGGCCCGCGGGCCCGAACCAGGCATGCCAGCCGGTGTCCTGCGAGTAGCCGGGCAGGCCGGCTTCGCCTATGGTCGGAACGTCCGCTATCGCCGGCAGCCGCTTCGCGCCGCTGTACCCCAGCGGTCGCAGGCGCCCGGTCTTGAGATGGGGCATGGCGATCACCACCGGAACGACCATGACCTGCACCTCGCCTCCCAGCAGCGCGGTGAGGGCGGGGCCCGCTCCCTTGTAGGGCACGTGCAGCATGTCGATCCCGGCGCGCGACATGAATCCCGCCGCGATGAGGTGTAGCACGTTGCCCACGCCCGGCGAGCCGAACGAGAGCTTCTGTTTCTTCGCGAGCGCGATCAGCTCGGACACCGATTTCGCCGGCACCGAGGGATTCACCGCGAGGAGCGAGCCCTGTCCCACGATCGGGTTCGTGATCGGCGTGAAATCCCGGCTCGTGTCGAAGGGCAGCTTCCTGTAGGTGCTCGGGTTGATCGCGAAGGCGACCGAGATGTGCATCAGCGTGTAGCCATCCGGAGCGGATTTCGCCAGGGACTCGCAGCCGATGATGGAATTCGCGCCGCCGCGGTTGTCGATCACGAGCGGCTGGCCGAGCACGCTTTCCATCTCTTTCGCGAGCACCCGCGCGTTGGCGTCCGTTGCGCCGCCGGGCGGGAAGGGCACGATCAGGCGGATGGGGCGCGTGGGCCAGGCGGTCGATGCCCCGGTTGCTGCCGTCTGCGCGCCGACGTCGGAAGCGAAAACGACAGCGCTGCACGCAAGCGCAGGTATCAAACGTCTCAATACCGCATGGGGCATTGTTTACGTTGTTTCCGTGTGATTCCGTGGCTGGTGTTTCTACGGTTTCAAGCCGCGAGCTCGTTGAGAATATACGGCATGATCCCGCCGCGCCGGACGTAGTCGATTTCCGCGGGCGTGTCGAGGCGCAGGACGAGCGGCACGCTCTCCTGCGTGCCGTCCTTGCGGCGGATGACCAGCGTTACCGCCTGCCGCGGTCTTGCGTTCCCGTCCAGCCCCAGGAGATCGAACTCCTCGTCGCCTTTCAATTTCAGCGTCGCTGCGGTCACGCCCGCCGGCAACTGGCAGGGCAGGACGCCCATGCCGACGAGGTTGCTCCGGTGGATACGCTCGAAGCTGCCGGCGACGACCGCCCGCACGCCGAGGAGCCGCGTTCCTTTGGCCGCCCAGTCGCGCGCGCTGCCGGTGCCGTATTCCTCTCCGGCGATGACGAAGAGCGGCACCTTCTCCTTCGCGTAGCGCATCGCGGCTTCGTAGATGCTCGTCTCGCCGCCGTCAGGCTGATGGATCGTCACGCCGCCTTCCACGCCCGGCACCATCAGATTGCGCAGGCGCACGTTCGCGAACGTGCCGCGCACCATGACCTCGTGATTCATGCGGCGCGCGCCGTAGTTGTTGAAATCCACCGGCTCGACGCCCAGGCCCTGGAGATAGAGCCCGGCAGGGGAGGTCGTCTTGATGCTCCCGATAGGGCTGATGTGATCGGTCGTGATCGAGTTGCCGAGGATGGCGAGCGCCCGCGCGCCCTTGAATTCGCGCAATCCCGATTCGGTGAGATCCGGCGCCAGAAACGGCGGCTCCTGGATGTAGGTCGATTCCGCGCTCCACGGGTAGCTCATCCCGGTGGGCTGCGGTATCGCGCTCCAGTGCGGATTCGCCGCCGCGTGGTCCATGCCGTAAACCGAGCGGAACTGCTCCGCGGTGACGCTGCCCAGCAGCGCAGTCAGCTCGGCCGGCGCCGGCCAGATGTCCTCGAGATAAACGGGCTTCCCGTCGGCGCTGCTACCCAGCGGTTCCCGGCCGAGATCGATATCGACCCGGCCGGCGAGCGCGAACGCCACGACCAGGGGCGGGCTCGCCAGGAATGCGCCGCGCACCGACGGATGGATGCGCGCCTCGAAGTTGCGGTTGCCGGAGAGCACCGCACATGCCACGACGTCGTTGTCGTTGATGGCTTTTTCCAGGTCTGCGTCGATCGGGCCCGACGCGCCCATGCAGGTCGTGCAGCTGTAGCCGGCGAGTATGAAGCCCAGGTCGTCGAGGGAGCGCTGCAAGCCAGTCGCGTTCAGGTACTCGGTCACGACGCGCGAACCCGGTGCGAGCGAGGTCTTCACCCACGGCTTCACCTTGAGCCCGTGCTCGACCGCTTTTTTCGCGACGAGGCCGGCTGCCAGCATGACGCCCGGGTTGGAGGTGTTGGTGCAGGAGGTGATGGCCGCGATCACGACGTCGCCATCGCCCGGCACATGCTTCCCGCCTCCATCTGTCCGTCTACCGCTTTCCTTCTTCCCGTAGCCTCCATCCGCGACGGGCTTCGTCAGCAGCGACTCGAATTGTCCCTTGAGATCCGCGAGCGCTATCCGGTCCTGAGGACGCTTCGGTCCGGCGACGTTGGGCGCGATCGTCGAGAGGTCCAGCGTCAGCACCTGGCTGTAGTCCACATCGCCGGCGCGGACCGGCCCGAACATGCCCTGCTGCCGGTAATAGGCCTCGGTTGACGTAATCTGCTCTTCGCTGCGGCCGGTCTGGCGCAGGTAGGCGAGCGTCTGCGCGTCGACCGGGAAGAACCCGACCGTCGCGCCGTACTCGGGTGCCATGTTGGCGAGCGTCGCGCGGTCCGGGACGGTGAGCTTCGACAGCGCCTCGCCGAAGAACTCGACGAATTTTCCGACCACCTTCGCCTTGCGCAGCATCTCAGTCGCGTGCAGCACGAGGTCGGTCGCGGTGACGCCCGCCGGCAGTTCTCCCGTCACGTGCACGCCGACGACGTCGGGCGTCAGCATGTACACGGGCTGGCCCAGTACCGCGGCCTGCGCCTCGATGCCGCCGACACCCCAGCCGACCGTGCCGAGTCCGGCGATCATGCCCGTGTGCGAATCGGTGCCGACCAGGGTGTCGGGAAAACGGGCGCCGTCCCGGGAGAGCAGTCCGGGAGCGAAGAACTCCAGATTGTTCTGGTGCAGGATGCCGAAGCCGGGCGGTAACAGACGTATGCCCTTATAGGCCTGCATGGCCCACTTTACGAAGATGAAGCGCTCGTGGTTGCGCTCGGCCTCGAGCCGCATGTTCTTCTCGAGCGCATCCGGCGTTCCGTGGAAATCGACCATGAGTGCATGATCGAGAGTCATGTCCACCGGTACTTTGGGTTCCACGGCGGCGGGCGAGCGGCCCTGGCGCGTGACCGCGCCGCGCATCGCAGTCAGGTCGCCGAGCAGGGGGATGCCGGCGACGCAGTTCAGTACCACGCGGCCGACGACGAACGGGATTTCGGTCGTGCGCGGCGCATTGGGCTGCCAGCGCGCCAGGTCCAGAACGTGCTCGTCGGTCACGGTGCGCCCGTCGCTGTTCCGCAGCAACGACTCGAGCACCACGCGTATGGAGATCGGCAGGCGCGAGATGCGGGCGCCGGTCTGCTTCTCCAGGGCGGCGAGGGAGTAGACGTGTTCTTTCCGGGCGGGACCGGGATCGGCTTCGCTGCGACAGGCGTCGCGGAGTGATGCTTTCATGAATGATGGATCAGACCTTCAGCCGCTACCATGTCGGGGGCTTGGGGTTGTCGCGCGAGGCTTCCAGGCTCTCGAGCCGCGGCCCGGGCGCCATCGGACGCGAGCGCTGGCCCGGCGCGAGCTGGTCCATGTCGGTGAAGAGTTCCACGTGGTAGCCGTCCGGGTCTGAAAACTCGACGCTGGTGTGCCCGCCCAGCCGCCGGCGTCCCTGGAACACGAGCGGTATGCCGCGCTCCTGCAGCCACGCGCGGATCTCGAACAATTCATCGAGGCTGCCCACCTGCAGCGCGAAGTGGTTGAGCCGCACCGCGCCTTCGGCAGGCTTTGCGGCGTCGGGCTCGGTCGCACGGAACAGGCCGATGGTATGGTGATCGCCCACACCGGTGAGAAAGGCACCGCCGGTTTCCTGGCGGTCGGACACCCGGAAGTTCAGCACCTCGGTGTAGAACTTGATGGAGCGCTCAACGTCGCTCACCTGAAGGACGATATGCCCCAGCTTCTTCACGCGGACCGGGCTCGGTCGCGTGGCGAGGCTGACTTTGTCTTCGACCTGATCCATAGGTAGCTCCTCAGTGTGGTGCGGCTGCCCGCCGCTTGCTGGCGCCTAGCGTAGCGCCCGCCGGTGTCTCTCGCAAGTTACAAGCGATAGACCAGTCTCCAGTCCCTGGTCTCTGGGTCTCAGTCGTAGGCCTTGCTGCCCAGCAATGCCTCGCGAAAGCGGTTCTTGATTGCCGGGCCGTCCTTGAGCCGCGGCAGCACCATGGCCAGCTTCTCGTCCTTCACCTTGATCGATGCGAAGAGCGGGCCGGGCTGGCGGTAGAAGCGCGGGATCCACGTCTTGAGCTGGGATGCGTTGTAGATCGTGGTCGCACCGCGGAATCCCGCAGCCTTTGCCATGCCGGCCAGGTCCACGCCGTGCCGCGTGTGCGTCGCCTGCATGCCGGTCTCGCCGAACGCCTCGTTGTCGAGCACGATCACGACGAGGTTGCGTGGTTTCTGCACTGCTATCGTCGCAAGCGAGCCCAGTCCCATCAGCATGTCACCGTCGCCCGTGATGACCAGCACGCGCCGGCGCGGCTGCGCAAGCGCGACGCCCAGCCCGACCATAGTCGCGCCGCCCATCCCGCCCCAATTGGCGAAGTCGAGCTCATGCTCTCCGGCGGCCGCCGTGTCCCAGGTCGGCGCACCCAGTCCGGTCACAAGCAGCGTGTCACCGCGGCGGCTGAGGATGTCCGCCACCGCCTGCCGTCTGTCGAGTATCGGTTTTCTCTGTTTTGCCATAAAAAATTAGCCGCCAAGACGCCAAGACTGCCAAGAAGAACGAGGTGAACTCATGCAATCAGGTAGGTTCGCGGTCACTGGTCACTTAAACTGCTTGGCGCCTACGATCCGCTGCGAGATCAGCACCGCCACGCTCCGGCCGGTATTGAACGCCAGCCTTCCTGCTGCATCCACCGTTTCCGCCACCCTGTCCGCCTCGTCTACCTGGTGCACAAGGACCCCCATCGCCGTGAGCGCGGGCGCGGTCGCCTGCGACATGGGCACCTGCCAGGGGTTGAACTCGCCCCAGTGGCCGCGCATCGTGACCAGCATGAGCAGCGGGAACCGGCATTCGGCTGACAGCCCCAGCATGTTGATGCAGTTGCCCGTTCCCGAGGATTGCATCAGCAGGACGCCGCGCTCGCCGCCCAGCCACGCCCCCGCCAGCATCGCGATGCCTTCCTCCTCGGTCGTGAGCACGACGGTCTTCAGCTCGCGATCGGCGTGGCAGGTCCGGATCAGCTCGCTGTGTCCGGAGTCGGGCACATAGGCGACCTGCCTGACTCCCAGCTCCTTGAGGACGCGGAACGTGTCCTGCGGCCAGCGTGAGGAAGGCTTGCCGTTCCCGCGCACGCGGGAACCCGGGCCGCCCGGTTCATTACTGGATCCCTGCCTGCGCGGGGATGAGGCCCGGGAGGACATGACGGATTCTCTCGTGGATTTCATGTTGCGCCTTGCGGTGGCTCGTGGCTTGGGACTCGCTCGCAGCTCAGGGCGATTTCTTGAGCCCGACCTGTTCCATGATGCGGGCGAGGTACGCGTCCTCGAAGGTGATGAGCTTGCCGAACTGTGCTGCCGGCAGGAAGCCCGGCCGCGCGTAGAGCTTGCCGGCGGTTGCCGTGAACTCGGGGTTCTCCACCGCCTCCCGTATCGCTTTTTCGAGCACAGCTACAACGCCCTGGGGCGTGCCTTTCGGTACCGCGATGCCGCGCCACGCATCGAGCGCGATATCGAGGCCCAGTTCCCGCGCCGTCGGCACGTCCGGGAACGCCGGATCGCGTTGCGCCGTGAGCGTCGCGAGCAGACGCAGCCGGCCGCTCTGGACGCTCGCTGCGAGTGCCGCCGGGAACTGCACGGCCGCGATCACGTGACCGCCCACGAGGTTGGGCACGATCTGCGCCGCAGCATACGGCACATCGGTCACCTTCACGTTCGCCGCCTTGAACAGCGCCACCGAGGAGATGTGCGTGTGGCTGCCGACGCCGGAGTTCGCGACCGTGACCTCCTCCGGATGCGCTCTTGCGTCCGCGATGAGCGCCTTCAGCGTCTTCCACTTACCGTCGCTGCGGACTGCCACTACCACGGATTCGAGCAGCACGCGCGCCACGGGATCGAACGTCTTGTAGTCGAACGGGAGCTGGCCGGAATGGTAGGCGGTGGAAATCGAGTTTGAGTTCCACACCAGCGAGTAGCCATCGGGCTTCTGGCTGGCGACGTACTTGTAGCCGATGGCGCCGCCGGCCCCCGGGCGGTTCACCGCGATCACATTGGCGCCGAGCGTCTTCACCATGCCCTGGGCGAGCACGCGCGCAGTGACGTCGGCCGAGGTGCCTGCCGGGAACAGCACTGTAACCTCCACGGGGCCGCGCTTCGGAAAGGGCACATCCTGGGCATATGCCGCTACGACGGCGAACGCTGCCATGCCCACGGCCGTGCGCATCGTGCTGCGAATCATGAGACGTGCTCCTCGCATCGTCCGATCATGCGTCATTCAGAATCTCCGCGACCGTCACCCGCCTGCCTTCCTCCGCCGACTTGATCCCGGCGAGCAGCACCGCCAGCGAGGCCGTTGCCCGCTCGCCGTCCATCTCGGGCTCTCCCTCACCCTGCACGGCAGCGGCGAACTCCTCCAGCTCCTCGACGATGGTGTCGTTCTGCGCGCAGGGCACGAGGTTCACGTACTTTGCTCCGCGCTTCTGCAGCCGCAGACCCAGGTGAGACTCGTAGTACGCCGTCGCTTCCTTGCCATAGATGTTCATGAGGTAGTACTCGCCGGCGGAGGCGTAGCTGGCATTCAGCGTCGAGCGCGCGCCGTTCTCGTGCTCGAGCACCATGCTCGCGACGTCGGGGTTCTCTCCTGGCAGCACGAGCTGGGCTACGCTGGCCGAGACCGCCTCGATGGGGCCGAGGAGGTACTCGAGCACGTCAGTGTAGTGGATGCCGATCTGCAGCATGACGCCGCCCGGCATGCCTTCGGCTGAATAGCGCCAGTGTCCCTCTTCGAACTGACCCAGGCGGTCCCGGCTGATGTTGGATTCGCCGTTCACGAGCTTGCCGAACTCGCCGTTGTCGATTCGCTCCCGGATCCAGCGGAAGTGGCTTTCCCTGCGCCGCTGGTAGCCCAGGGCCAGCACGACCTTGCGCTTGCGGCACGCTTCCGTGAGCGCCCGCGCGTCGGCGATCGTGGTGGCGATCGGCTTGTCGAGAAACACGTGCTTGCCGGCTTTCGCCGCGGCAGTGGTCGTGTCCAGATGTATGTTGTTGGGCGTCGTATTGATGATCGCCTCGATGCTGCGATCCTCCAGCATCGCCGTATAGCTCGCCGCGGCGGCGCAGCCGTACTTCTGCGCGAACGCCTGGCGCTTGTCGTGCGAGCGTGAATAGCAGGAAACGATCTCGAGCTTGCCCGAGCGCTTTATCGCGTCCGCCAGCACGTCGGACCACCAGCCCATGCCGATGCAGGCGACGCGGAGGGGGGCAGTGGTCATAACGGGAGGATACGAACGGGTGATGAAAAGTGGTGATGAGCAAGTGGTGATGGAAAATGGTGATGAAAACCTCTTTGTGGGGAACTCATCACCAGTATCTCATCACCAGTACCCATCACTTCTTCTTCATCACCATTTGGTCCCTTGCTACCGTGCATCGATCTTCCAGCCTGCCCCAATTGCCTCCACCGCCTCCCGCGCGAGCCGATCGTCGAGCTCCCAGTTGGCACCCGAGACGCCGATGCCGCCCACGCATACGCCGTCGAAGATGATCGGGTAGCCGCCTTCCATCGCCGTCCAGCGCTCCGGCCCCGCGGCGAGCGCGAGCCCGAGGGCGTGCATCGTGTCGAGCGGCTGCGCGGCTGCCCCCTTGGCCGTCGTGGGCCGCATGTTCGACGCGGCGCACACCGCCTTGGTCGTCGAGGAGTGAACCGTGTGGAAGCGGCCGCCGTCCATGCGCTGGATCAGGACGGGGTGACCCCCGGCGTCCACGATCGCAACGGCGACGGTGAAGCCGGCCTTCTGCGCCTCGGCCGTGGCCATATCCATCATCTTCCTCGCGCCCGCGAGAGTGAGTCGCTTGCTGTCGGCAACGTACATCGGGTTACCCATTCAGTATAATCGAGGCTATTTTCCAGCATTCGCGCGGTGCGTCAATGAAAACTCCTTCCGTCGATGCCTCACACACCGAGCTGCGCGACGCCGTGCGCGATCTGTGCCGCAAGTTCGGCGGCGAGTACTGGCGCAAGGTGGACGAGGAGCGCGCCTACCCGGACGCTTTCGCAAAGGCTCTGACAGAAGCGGGCTGGCTCGCCGCCTTGATTCCTGAGCAGTATGGGGGCTCGGGTCTCTCCGTCACCGAGGCATCCATCATCCTCGAGGAAATCTGCCGTTCGGGCGGGTTTGCGGGCGCTGTGCACGGGCAGATGTACGTGATGGGCTGCGTCCTGCGGCACGCGTCGGAGGAGCAGAAGCGGCGCTATCTGCCCGGGATTGCGACCGGCGAGCTGCGGATGCAGTCGATGGCCGTCACCGAGCCCACGGCGGGGACCGACACGACGAAGTTGCGGACGGTCGCGGTCAGGAAAGGCGACCGCTACATCGTCAACGGGCAGAAGGTGTTCATCTCCCGCGTCAGACATTCCGACCTGCTGCTCCTCCTCGCGCGCACCACGCCGGTCGCCGAGGTGAAGCGAAGATCGGAAGGGCTTTCGGTCTTCATCGTGGATCTGCGGCAGGCCGTGGGCAAGGGGCTCACGGTCAAGCCGATTCGCAACATGGCGAACCAGGAGACGAACGAGCTGTTCTTCGAGAACCTGGAGGTGCCCGCCGAAAATCTCATCGGCGACGAGGGCAGGGGCCTCAAGTACATCCTCGACGGACTCAACGCCGAACGCACGCTCATCGCCGGGGAATGCATCGGCGACGGCTATTGGTTCATCGACAAGGCCACCGCCTATGCCAAGGAGCGGGTGGTATTCGACCGTCCCATCGGCCAGAACCAGGGCATACAGTTTCCGATCGCGCGCGCCTACGCCAACCTGCAGGCGGCGGACCTCATGCGCTACAAGGCGGCGGCGTTGTTCGACGCGGGCAAACCTTGCGGGGCGGAAGCAAACATGGCGCTCTTCCTCGGCTCCAACGCGTCGTGGGAGGCCGGAAACGCGTGCATCCAGACCCACGGGGGTTACGGCTTCGCAGCCGAATACGACGTCGAGCGGAAATTCCGCGAAACGAGGCTCTACCAGATCGCGCCGATCTCCACCAATCTGATCCTGTCGTACATCGGAGAGCACGTGCTGGGCATGCCGCGCTCTTTCTAGACCAAAGGCGTGATTCGTGATTGGTGAATGGTGATTGGACCCGAGGTCCCTGAATGCCTGCAGCCCATCCCCAATCGCTTATCACGAATCGCCAATCACGCCTTTCGTGCGCCTTGGCATTGCTGCTCGCGGTCGCGGGGACTTCCGGGACCACGGTCGGCGCCGAGAGCGAACCCGAGGGCACGTTTTCCATCATCGCGCGCGATTCCGCGCCCGGCGAGCTGGGCATGGCGGTGCATTCGAAGGCGCATGCGGTCGGCAGCCGGACCATCTCCGCCAAGGGTGGCGTCGCCGTTATTGCGCACCAGGCGACGTCGAACCCGATGTACGGCCAGGTCGGCCTCGAGCTGCTGCAACGGGGCATGACGCCGCAGCAGGCGCTCGACTACATGGTGCGCGCCGACGAAGGCCGCGATAACCGGCAGGTTTCCATACTCGACATGCAGGGACGCTCGGCGTCGTGGACCGGCAGCCGTCCCCAGGACTGGAAAGGCCACCGCTGCACGCCGGACTACTGCGTGCAGGGCAATATCCTCGCCGGCCCGCAGGTGCTGGATGGGATGGCGCGGAACTTCGAAGCGGCAGCGGGACAGCCGCTTGCCGAGAGGCTGCTTGCGGCGCTCGACGGCGGGCAGGCCGCGGGCGGCGACCGGCGGGGCATGCAATCGGCGGCGCTGACGATCGTCAAGCCGCTCGCCGGCGCGGCCGGCTTCAGCGATCGCATCATGGAGTTCCGCGTCGACGATCATCGCTCGCCGATAGTCGAGTTGCGCCGCGTGCTCAACGTGTTCCGCGGCAACCAGCTGATCGCGGAGGCCAACCGGCACCTCCAGGGCAACCGGCAGGACGAGGCGCTGCGCACGGCCATCGCGGCGCGCGACCTTGCGCCCGACAGCGACAACGCGTGGGTAGGGCTCGCGAACGTCTATCTCAAGCTCGGGCAGAAATCCGAGAGCCTGGCCGCGCTCCGCCGGGCGATCGAGCTGAATCCGGCGCACCGGAGTGAGCTGCCGAAGAACGCAAACTTCGAATCGATCCGGAGCGATCCGGAGTTTCGGAAGATGACGGATTGAGGCGTCGGGATGGACGACGCAGAGGGATAGGAGTAACTTTTCAGGCGAAAGCCGCTGTCGTGGAACCAGCGTTCCTGCGACCGGACAAAGGGAGCGTCAAATGACAATCAAAACACTTGCTGTAACGGCGTTGGCCATGGCTGTCATCGGCCTTGCCGATGACGCGAGCGCGCAATCGGGCGCGAGGCTCTTCTTCGAGGGAGACATGGTGCGTGGGGACCAGCAGGGCGCACCGGGTCCCTTTTGCGTGCTCACCAACCAGTTCAAGCGCCTTGAAAAAGTCGTCTGGCGCATCCGCGTTCTCGACCAGACGGGGAAGGAAGTCGATAGCAAGGGGCTGAAGACCCTCGTCGTCCAGTTGCCCGATGGCCAGGCGCTGGCCGGCAGATTCGGCCCGCACCCACCTGCGCGCGTCGGGCCGGCCGAGGACCATTTCTGGACTGCCGCCTGGACTATTCCTGCCGGTTATCCGAGCGGCACGTTTGTCTACAAGGTCGTCGCGACGGACGTGGACGGCAAGGCGCACACCTGGGAGCCCTTCAAGCGGAGCGTCTCCCAGCTGCAGGTGATCCCGGGCGAGATCGAGATCAAGAAACCCGAGGGCAAGTAATCACCCCGACGGGCTTCGCGCGCCCCCCTCCTTGAAGGAGGGGAAAAATAATTTGTTCGGGAGGTCGTGATGAAACCGCGTATCCAACGGGGGCGTCCGGTCGCGCTTGCCTGCGCGTTCGCCGCCTTTCTCCTCATGGTCGCCGTCAATCCGACCGCGGCGAAGCGGCCAGCCGAGCTGGGTCCGGAAGTGCCGTTGACGCAGCCGTCCGGCGGCTACGTAGGACAGTTGACGGTCTCGCCTCAGCGCGGGCCGGCGGGCACGCCGATCACCGTGACCGGCGAGGGATTTCCGGCCGTGCAGGAATTCGAGTTGGTCTGGCGTACCGTGAAAGGGTCGTGGAAGGTCGCGAACGGTGAATATCACGGCCGCGAGTACACACCCGTCGCCTACCGGGTCACGACGGTGAAAAGCGACGCTGCCGGCCGCATCGCGCACGGCTTCGCAGCGCCGGAAGACTTCGGCTTTCTCCACGACATCGTGCTGCAGCGGGGCGGGCGCCTGCTGACCCAGACCGCTTTCCATCTCGACATGACGGCAAAGTTCACCGGCGCACGGAGCGGACCGATCGGCACGCCGATCGCGATCGAGGTGCAGGGCATCGGCTGGCGCGAGCTGGAGGGAAGCTGGGTTGTGCTCTACGACAACAAGTTCACGGGTTTCATATCGGCGGTGACGACCGGGGGGGCCGCGCGGTTCACCATTCCGGCCACCGGGCACGCCGGCCGGCATATCGTGGAGATCCAGCATTCGGATTTCGGCTCGCCGTACCGGAATACCCAGCAGTCACCGGTGCCGGACCGGCCGAACTTCAGGCTCGATTTCACGATCACGCCGGGCGCGCCGGTGCTGCCCCCGCCACCCGAGCGGCAAGCGCAGAAGGCGGTCCGCGCGCTCCCGCCCCAGGGCGACCTGGTGGCGACGGCGGCTTTCTCCGGGATCGGTCAGCCTGCGGTGGTCAGGGGCTCAGGCTTCGAGGCCGGCGGGACCTATCGGCTCAACTGGAACACCATCGTCGGCAACCGCATGACCGCCGGCGCCTGGGAGGAGCGCACGCAGGTCATCGCCGAGAGCAAGGCGGACGCGGCGGGCGGCGTGGAATTCCGTTTCAAGGTGCCGGACGATCTCGGCGGCGCGCACCAGCTCTGGGTGGACACAGGCGCGACGAAGAAGCTGGGGTCCTATTGGATCGCACCCACGGCGCTGCCTCTCGACGTCGCCCGCGGGCCGGTAGGGACCACCTTCCGCGTTCGCTTGAAGGGCGTCGGCTGGAGCGAGACCGCCAACATCTACACCGTGGTCTACGACAACGCGACGAGCGGCTATGCCTGCGCCTTCAACAGCCAGGGCGATATCGAGATCATCATGCAGGCGACCGGGGAGCCGGGCTGGCACTTCATCGATCTCTACCCGGGGATCTACAAGGGCAGGGAAACCCGGCCGAACAACTACCGGCTGCCCCAGCTCACGTACGCGGACGATCACCCGGGCGAGGACCTGCCGCGTTTCCGCTTTGCGTTCGAGGTAACCCCTTGAAACAAGGTCCAAGCTCCAAGCATCAACTCACAAACAAGCACCAAATTCCGAGCACCGAATTCAAGACGGCAGCAGAACTCAAGCCAATTCCAACACGTCTGTGATTTGGGGATTTGGTGCTTGGTGCTTCACTTGGCCATGGCGCCGGCGGGCTCCCTCTTCGCCGCGCGCGCCCGCTCCTGCGCGGGCACCATCGCACGTGAGAATTCGGCGACGTTGCCGAGGGCAGCCATGCCGATGGCCATGTCGAGCACGCGTCTTGCACCGGCGCCACCGAGCAGGCGACCGGCGCAATCCAGGAATTTCTCGTCGCGCTCCCCCGCGCTGACCGGCCATGCCGGCGACCCCGGCGCCCGGTCCTCGCGCGCCTTGAATTCGCCGCGCGAGGTGCGCACCAGCACGTCGTTAAAGCCGGTCGCGCCCGAGTACATCCTGTCGCCCTCGATGCGGTAGCGGCGCACCTTCTTGAGCAGCGCGCGGGCCTCCGGCCGGTTCACCATCACGTCGGTATAGCTGTCCATGCCGACCTTGCCGTCGAGCACGGTCGCCGCGGCCGAGTACTCGATGCTGAATTTTGCCTCGAGGCCGGTCTGTGGGTTGGTGTGGATCAACGCGGTATCCGTGCCCGGTGGGAACCCGACCTCGATCGCCTCCACCTCGGCGGCGCGGATATCGTGCTTCTTGAGCATCGCGAGGAGCGCGCCGATCGGCCGATGGTTGCAGTAGCAGCACGGCCAGCGCTTGAAGCTGATGCCCGGGCTCACGGCCTCCCACGGTTTTCCGAGCTTCTCGATCAGCGGCTCGAGCGGCTGCGCGTCCTTCTCGCCGTAGGTGCGGAGAAAGCCGTCCGTGCCGTCGAAGATCGAGATGTCGGCGGTAAATCCCGCCCGCGCGAGCAGGGCGGATTGCACGCCGCAGCGCGCGGCATGGCCGGCATGGAACGGCTTGGTCATGGTGCCGAAGTTGCGCAGCAGTCCGGATGCCTGCGAAGCCGCGAGACCGAGCGCGTTTCTCAGTTGAGCGACGTTGAGACCGAGCAGGCGCGCCACCGCGGCGGCCGTGGCGAATACCCCCGTGGTCGCGGTGCTGTGCCAGCCGCGCTGGTAGTGTCCGTTGCCGAACGCGGTCCCGAGCTTGCCGCCTACTTCGAGGCCCACGGCATAGGCCGCGAGAACATCCTTGCCGGAAGCGCCCACCGCTTCGCCTGCGGCGATGACCGCCGGGACCAGGGTCGTGCTCGGGTGGCCGTGCACGCTCGCGTGCACGTCGTCGAAATCGAGCGCGTGGCCGGAGACGCCGTTGGCGAAAGCCGCCTCGGCCATCGAGGTCTGGACCGAGGTGCCCCAGATGGTGGCCTCCCGGCGCGCCCCCAGGTCGGACACGTAGCGCAGCGTGATCTCGCCGACCTCATCGAGCGAGCCGACCAGCGCGACTCCCACGGTATCGATCAGCGCGTCGCGTGAAGCGTCCAGCACTTCGGTGGGGATGTCGGACGTGCGTGTGTTGATGACGAATTCCGCAAGGCGTTGGGTGAGCATGGGTAATCTCCCTTCAGTTGGATGGGCTAGGGCTCCCGGCCGATCGTTCCGATGATACACCCCGGCTGCGCGGCCCGACCGCCCGTGAACGGTGATCGTTCCGGCATCGAATTGCCCGCTTGCCGGCCCGCATTGTGGGAGTAGAATTTCCGAAAGACGGGAAACTGCGAACTGGGGGAGGAAATATGCCGAGAACTTTGCAGCCAGTCGTACGGACCCTGGTCTCGGGTCTCGTTGCGATCATCGTCGCGCTGGGATCGACGGCGGCGAATGCGGGTCTGATTGCGACGATCAACAAGGACACGGCGCTCGAGGTCGACGTGAGCTGGACCTGGAATCCCGAAGCCGAGGATTCCAGCTCGCCCGTGCTCACCAACTGGAGGGTCGATCTCTCCCTGAGCCGTCCCGGTGGAGTGGGGTTGTGGACATTCATCCTGGACGCGCTGCACCTGACCAACCCTCATCCAGCCGTTGACGTCGTGGCCGATATCGCAAACTACCTGATCATGTTCGACAACGCGACGGACTTCGGGGTGCTCCTCGATCAAACCAAAACGGTCCGCCATCGCACCGGAACTCACGTCGACGAGTATCACGTTAAATTCGATCGAAACAAGAAAGCGGCCGACACCACGATCCAGCTGGCCGGAATCCACGTACCCGAGCCCGCGATATTGCTGCTCTTCGCCACCGGAGCGGCCGCAGCGGCGGGTATGCGGCTGCGGCCCTGGCGCTCGGGAAGTCAGATGAAGATCACATAGACGGGCCTCGGCTGGTTCTCATCCTGTAAATCCTGTCTATTCGGTTTTCTTGGTGGTCTTGGCGTCTTGGCGGTTAATACCCGCCTTGGGACGGAGGAGGGACCGTGAACGATTCCTACGACTACATCATCGTTGGCGCGGGCTCGGCCGGCTGCGTGCTCGCCAATCGCCTGACCGAGTCCGGCGCGCACCGCGTGCTGCTGCTCGAAGCCGGCGGGCGCGACAGCAATCCCTGGATCCACGTTCCGATCGGCTTCGGCAAGGTCATGTTCAACCGCGAGGTCAACTGGATGTTCGAGACGGAGCCCGAGCCGCGCATGCGCAACCGCAACATCAAGATTCCGCGCGGGCGGGTGCTGGGAGGCTCGAGCTCGATCAACGGGTTGATCTACATCCGCGGCCAGCGCGAGGACTTCGACGACTGGCGCGACCTCGGCAATCCCGGCTGGGGCTACGCCGACTGCCTGCCGTACTTTCGCAAGGCCGAAGACCAGTCGCGCGGCGCGGACGAGTGGCACGGTACGGGCGGTCCGCTCACGGTATCGGACGCCAGGGACCGGCATCCGCTCGCGGATGCGTTCCTCGCCGCCGGCGAGTCGGTCGGCATCGCGCGCAACGACGACTTCAACGGCGCGCGGCAGGAGGGCCTGGGCTACTACCAGGGCACCGCGCGGCGCGGGCTGCGCTGCAGCGCGGCGGTGGCGTACCTGCACCCGGCCATGAAGCGGCCCAACCTCGTCGTGGCGACACACGCGCTCACCACGCGCGTGCTGACTGAGGGTCTGCGCGCGACCGGCGTGGAGTACCGCCAGGACGGCGCGGTTCGGCGCGCGTTCGCGACGCGCGAAGTGCTGATCGCCGCCGGCGCGATCCAGTCGCCCCAGCTCATGCAGCTTTCCGGCATCGGGCCGGGCGAGTTGCTGCAGCGCCACGGCATCCCGGTCGTGAAGAACATGACCGGGGTAGGGCGCAACCTGCACGATCACCTGCAGGCGCGCTTCATCTGGAAGTGCACCGAGCCCATCACCGTCAACGACGACCTGATGAGCCCGTGGCGCAAGCTTGGGGTAGGCGCGCGCTATCTCCTCGGGCGCACGGGCCCGCTGTCGTGGTTCGCGGGCCTCGCCGGCGGCTTCGCGCGCACGCGCCCCGAGCTGACGCGTCCGGACGTGCAGTTCTTTGTTTTCCCCTACAGCACCGACCGCACCGACCCGAGCCTGCACCGTTTTTCGGGATTCACGATGTCGGTGTGCAAGCTGCGACCCGAATCGCGCGGCACGCTGGAGATCAAATCCCCCGACCCGTCCGCTGCGCCCGCAATCCAGCCCAACTTCCTCGAGCGCGAGTCCGATGTCAGGACCATGCTGGACGGCATGAAGCTGATACGGCGGGTGGCGGCAGCTCCTGCGCTGTCGCGCTGGATCAAGACCGAGCACGATCCGGGACCCGCCTGCGCTTCCGATGACGACCTCGTGGACTTCCTGCGCAACAAGGGCTTCACGGTCTATCACCCGGCGGGCACCTGCCGGATGGGGCGCGATCCGGAAGCGGTGGTCGACCACGAGCTGCGTGTGCACGGCGTGGAGAACCTGCGGGTCGTGGACGCTTCGGTCATGCCGGTCGTGACCTCGGGCAACACCAATGCGCCCGTGATCATGATCGCCGAGAAGACGGCGGACGCGATCCTTGGCAGGCGAGCTGTATGAGCCGGTAAGCCGCCATGAGACGTTCGAGCTGGCTCAATACGCTTGCCGGGGAAACCCTCGATCTGCCGGCGGCCACGCTCGAGGAGCTTGCCCGGCTCGACGACAAGCTGTTCGAGATCTGGAACCTCGGTGAGAACGTCCTGCTGGGCTGGACCCATTCCTCCGGCGCGCTTCTCATCCTGTCCGTTCGGCACCACGTCATTCCCGAATCCATCCACGCCGGGATCGACGACAGCGACTGGACGCGCGATGCGCAGCGCTTCATCAACACGCTGCTGTCGGACCAGAAGTACCTGACGCCGGAGGAGTTCCACCGCGCCCGCCACGCCTTCACGTGCCGGGTAACCGTGGTACGCATTGAGTTCCGGATCGAGAACGAGCGTCTCGCCGCGCTGGTGAGCAACATGGTCCGCCGCTACAGCGTGACGCTCGTGAGCAACCATGCCGTCATGCTGCTCGACGCCGTGGAGTTCTCGCTGCAGCCGCCGCTCGACCAGATGGCGATGCTGAACAGCCTGGCGTACTCGATCAATTCCGCCTACAGCCAGCTTGCGTCGAAGAACATCAGGGTCGATTTCGCCCGCACGACCACCGGTGACGGCTTCTATATCTGGAATCGCGCGGCGACCGCCGAGGCGAATACCGAGCTCTACAAGCTGATGCTCGTGATCCTGGCGGACAACGCGGTTGCGCAGACCAAGGCGCGCACCCCGTGGGTGCCGCGGCTGCGCGCCGCCTTTCACGTCGGCGATCACTACGAGTTTCACCAGGTCGATGGCTTGAACCCGACCACCTTCAGCTACATCGTCGGCAAGGTCACGGTGGACCTGGCGCGCATGCTGGAAAGCGCGCGGCCGGGGCAGATACTGCTCGGCGACTTCGTCACTCACGTGGAGGGAGCGGCCGGCCGCCCGGTGCGCTGCGACACGCTCGGCTTCGTCGAGAATACCGCGGCGACGCTTGACCAGTTGAACGGGCTGGACCTCTCCGGGGGGCGCATCGGGAGCATACGCTCCTATCTCACCGGCCCCGGCCGCGGCGGCGGGCGATACATGGTCAACCGCTACTACCTGCGCGACAAGCACGGCACCACGCGCGTCGCCTACAACGCCAAGATCGACATCCATCGCGACGCCGCGGAACCGATTTTTCTGGGCATGCAGCACCACGCGCTGCAGGACTACAATGCCGCGAAGGTGGAGGCGCTGAACCCGGATCGGGCCATCTCCGGGTCGATGCTCGTCAGGCGTTAATACCGGAGTCAGAATCCGATGCGCTGTTTCTTCGGCGCACGGGGCCCCTCGATATCATCCACCTGGATTTCGTCCCGGTGCGCAAGCTTGGCGCTGCCGAAGGCGTTCATGATCGCGCGGCGCATTTCGCGAGGCCCCATCTCTGCAAGCCGGTCGAGCGCCAGCGGCGCCGGTGCTTCCGAAAATGACTTTCCCCAGGCGTGGCTACTGCGGATCTCCGCATAGATCGCCTGCGCGACCCTGCGCGACCCATCGCGGTCCGGGGCCTGGATCGAGTAAGTATTCATCCGATTGAGGATCGGCTCCGGGATGCGCGACTCCTCGTTTGCCGTGGCGATCCAGACCACACTGGAGGCGTCGACCGGGACTTCGACGAATTCGTCGACAAACTCGCGCGCCGTGTCGCGCTCGAGCAGGGAATACAGCGCGCCCAGGGGATCGTGCTGGGTCTCACCGCCCGCCTTGTCGATTTCGTCAACGACGATAACAGGGTTGGCATAGCTGCCGTGAAGGAGCGTGTCGAAAACCTTGCCCGGCTTGGCGTTCCTCCATTGCGACGACGCGCCGGAAAGGACCCAGCCCGCGGTCATGGAGCTCATCGATGCGAGCCCATAGCCGGTCGTAAGCAAGCGGGCGATACGCCGGCAAAAGTGGGTCTTGCCGATGCCCGGCTCACCCAGCAAGAGCATCGGCGGCAATTCCATGGGGTCGTTCGACGACGAGCACAGCGCGATGTGCTTCCTGATGTCGTCGAGAACCTCGGCGAAGTTGGGTAGTTCGTCGTACAGCTCATCCAACACGGGCACGCCCGATGGCTTGACCGATAAACGTGTCCCACCTGCTACGAGCATCTTCTCGTAGGTGGATTTCAAAGCTTCGCTTGCGCCGGGCGACAGGTCGCTCAACGCCCGGTCTACCACCGAGACATCGTACACGTCCTTGAACGCCGCGATCGGAATGCTCGCCGAAGTTGTCATGTCATCACCTTTCGCTACGGGATAAAGTGTAGGATCGGGTGAACGGCGGGTAAGTGCGCAAACGCACGTGAATACACAGGCGAATGCCCTCGATTCGTGAATTTCTTGGCGGTCCTGGCGTCTTGGCGGTTAATATCGGCTTTGCATGCGCCCTTTAGACGGAATCACGGTTGTCTCGCTGGAGCAGGCCGTCGCCGCGCCCTTCGCCTCGCGCCAGCTTGCGGACCTCGGCGCGCGCGTGATCAAGATCGAGCGCCCCGGCGGGGGTGATTTCGCGCGCGATTACGACAAGACGGTCAAGGGCCTGTGCTCGCACTTCGTGTGGTTGAACCGCTCCAAGGAGAGCCTCACGCTCGACGTGAAGCAGCCGAAAGCGCAGGAAATCCTCGGGAAGCTCATCGCCCGTGCGGACGTCTTCATCCAGAATCTTGCGCCGGGCGCCGCAAAACGGCTGGCGCTGGGCGCCGAGGTGCTGACCACGAAGCACCCGCGCCTCGTGGTCTGCGACATCTCGGGCTACGGCGATTCCGGACCGTATGCGCACAAGAAAGCTTATGACCTGCTCGTGCAGAGCGAGACGGGTGTCCTGTCGGTCACCGGCACGCCCGATGCGCCGAGCAAGGTCGGGATCTCGATCGCCGACATCGCGACCGGCATGTACGCGTACTCCGGGATACTCACGGCGCTCTTCCAGCGCGAGAAATCGGGCACAGGCGGGCGCGTCGAGGTGACGATGTTCGAGGCGCTCGGCGAGTGGATGACCTATCCGCTCTACTACACGCATTTCGGCGGGACCGCGCCGCCGCGGGCGGGACCCGACCACGCAACCATCGTGCCCTACGGCGGCCACCGGGCGGGCGACGGCGGCAACGTCATGCTTGGGCTGCAGAACGAGCGCGAATGGGCGACCTTCTGCGACAAGGTGCTGGGCCAGCGGGAGCTTGCGGCCGACCCGCGCTACGACTCCAACTCCCGGCGCCTCGAGCGCCGCGCGGAGGTCACGGCGCTCGTCGAGAAGGCATTTTCCGGTATGACGGCCGCGGAGGTCGTCGCGAAACTCGACGCCGCGGGCATCGCCAACGCGCGCATCAACACGCCGGATGAGGTGTGGGACCATCCGCAGCTCAAGGCGCGCAATCGCTGGCGCGAATTCGGATCGCCGGTGGGACCGTTGCCGGCGCCGCTGCCTCCCGCGACGATATCGGGTTTCGAGGCGCGCATGGACCCGCTGCCGCGCGTCGGCGAGCATAGCGAGAGCATACTCAGGGAACTCGGCTACAGCACTGTGGATATCGATGCGCTTCGAGGAGTGGGGGCAATCTAACTGCGTGACCAGGCGCGTCGAGGGGCGGAGCAGGGGCCCCGGTTTCCGGGGATGCGACCCCCGGTGACGCGCGGGGCGGCCGATATGATTTGTATGGATCTTGCGTTACCGTGGCAGAGGCCGCCGTCCAGTAACCAGTGATGGAGTGATGGGTGAACTGATGCAGACCATGCAGGAGAGGTGCATCGAAATCGTGCCGACCGGCAAGGCCCTGGGCGCGGAGATTCGCAGCGTCGATCTCGCGCGGGACATGGATGACGCGACATTCCGGCAGATCGACGCGGCGTTCAACGAGCACGGCGTGATCTTTTTTCGCGGCCAGACGATCACGGAAGTGCAGCAGATTGCGTTCGCACGGCGCTTCGGCGAGCTCGAGATCAACGTCAACACCGAATATTGCCTCAAGGGCTACCCGGAGATGCTTCTCCTGACGAATGCCGTCGAGAACGGCCGCCACGTCGGCCTCGCCGACGCCGGCATCACGTGGCATACGGACATGTCGGCTTACGCGCGCCCGCCGCGCTGCTCGCTGCTGTACGCGAAGGAAATTCCGGTCGATGCGAAGGGCGCGGCGCTCGGCGACACGATCTTCACCAGCTCGGCCGCCGCGTACGACGCGCTGCCCCGGGAGTTGCAGGACCGGCTTGCCGGCCGCAGGGCGACGCACAGCTATCTCGCCAAGATGAACGCGCGGAAGAAGGCGGTTGGCCTGACGCGCACCGTCAAGCAGGAGCACCTCGACAAGACGCCGCCCGTCGCGCATCCCGTGTTCCGCACGCACCCGGTGACGGGGCGGAAGTGCCTGTACGTGACGGAGGGCGAGTGCGTCGCGATCGAGGGATACCCGGAAGGGGAGGCCCTCGCGCTGATCGGCGAGCTGCACGCCCATCTCATCCGGCCGGAATTCCAGTACCGGCACAGATGGCAGGTCGGTGATCTCCTGATGTGGGACAACTGCACCTGCCAGCACCTGGCGGTGCAGGACTACAAGCTGCCGCAGCGGCGGCTGATGCATCGCGTGACGGTGAACGGCTCGGTGCCGTTCTGAAGACGTCAGGGGTCATGCGTCAGGCGTGACGGTTGGTGACCGACGAGCAACGAGAAACGAGGGACGAGCCACCCATGAAAGTCAAAAGTATCGAAACCCTGCGCTGCGACGCCGGCTGGCGGCTGTTCTCGTTTCTCAAGGTCACGACCGACGAAGGGCTCGTCGGCTGGTCGGAATACAACGAGAGCTTCGGCAGCGGCGGCCTCTCGCAGGTCATCGAAGCGCTGTCGCCGGTGGTGATCGGCAAGGATCCGCGCGACATCGAGTTGATCAACTGCCATCTCCGGACCGTGACTGTGCAGTCCCGCGGCGGCATCAACCGGCAGGCTGTCGCAGCCATCGAGAACGCGCTGCTCGATATCAAGGGCAAGGCGCTCGGCGTGCCCGTATACGATCTCTTCGGCGGCGCGGTGAGGAGGCGCATCCCCGTCTACTGGTCGCACTGCGGCAGCTACCGCGCGCGCTATCCCGAGTTGCTGCGCGTGCCGCGCGTCAACAGCTACGACGATCTCTCGCGCCTCGCCGAGGAGGTCAAGGGCCGCGGCTTCTCGGCGCTCAAGACCAACGTGATGCTGAGCGATGGCAAGACGCTGTCGTCGTACCGGCCGGGCTTCGGCTACAGCAAGGGGTTTCCCGAGTTGAACTGGAGCCACGAGGTTGTCACCGCGGCCTTCAATACGGTGAACGCTTTTCGCGTGGGCGGCGGGCCATCGCTCGGGATCATGATGGACCTCAACTTCAACTACAAGACCGAAGGGTTCATGCGAATCGCGGACGCGGTGGCGCCGGTGGGGCTCAACTGGCTCGAAATCGACACGCACGACGCGGCTTCGCTCGCGCTGATCCGCAAGCGCGCGCCGTGCCCGATCGCCTCGTGCGAGACGCTGTGCGAGCGGCGCGACTTCAAGCCTTTCTTCGAAGCCTATGCCATGGACGTCGCCATCATCGACGTGATCTGGAACGGCTACATGGAATCGTTGAAGATCGCCGCGATGGCCGATGTGTACGAGATGAACGTCGCGCCGCACAACTTCTATGGTCATCTCTCGAGCGTGATCTCCGCCCATTTCTGCGCAGCCGTTCCCAACCTGCGCATCATGGAGACGGACATCGATGCGGTCCCCTGGCGCGACGAGCTGGTGGATCACCCGCCGGTGATCGAGAACGGCGAGTTCGTACTCCCGACGCGGCCGGGCTGGGGCGTCGAGGTGAACGAGGCGGCGGTGCGGGCGCATCCGCCGAAACGACAGTGACCGGTGACCAGTGACCAGTGAACGGTGACCCCTGGCGCTTGACCCCTGACCCCTGACGAAGAACAAATCATGACCCGCGAATCCGCCATCTCGCGCGCGACGCGCCATTTCGACGAGGGTGAGTTCATAAAGGATCTCGCGCGCCGCGTGACGATACGCACCGAGAGCCAGGTGCCGGAGAGCCGGCCGTATATGGACGTCTATCTCGAGGAGGAGATTGCGCCGGCTTTCGCTCGCATGGGTTTCAAGGTCGAGATCCTGCCCAATCCGGCGGCCTCGACCGGAGTGGGGCCCATACTGCTCGCCGAGCGCATCGAGGATCCGAAGCTTCCGACCGTGCTGTCCTACGGGCACGGCGATGTGATCCGCGGCCTCGAGGGCCAGTGGCGCGAGGGCCTGTCGCCGTGGACGCTCAAGCAGGAAGGGGAGCGCTACTACGGGCGGGGCTCCGCCGACAACAAGGCTCAGCACTCGATCAACATGGCGGCGCTCGAAACCGTCATCGCCGAGCGCGGGCGGCTGGGCTTCAACGCCAAGTTCATGCTCGAGACGGGCGAGGAGCTATCCTCTCCGGGCCTGCACGAGTTCTGCGAGCAGAACCGCGAGCGGCTGAGGGCGGACGTCCTGATCGCCTCCGACGGCCCGCGGCTCGCGGCAAAGCACCCGACCTTGTACCTGGGCTCGCGCGGCTCGATGAACTTCAACTTCACCGTGGAACTGCGCCACGGCGCGCATCACTCCGGCAACTGGGGCGGGCTGCTCGCCAACCCGGGCATCATCCTCGCCCATGCGTTGGCGGGCATCGTCACGCGCGAAGGCAAGGTTCTCGTGCGCGAGCTGCTCCCCGAAAGCATTCCGGATTCCGTGCGCAAGGCGCTCGTGGACTGCACGCCGCGGCCCGAGCCCGGCGAGCCGGCGATCGATCCGTGGTGGGGCGAGCCGGGCCTCACTGCCGCGGAAAAAGTCTATGCCTGGAACACGTTCGAGATACTGGCGTTTCGCACCGGCAATCCCGACAACCCGGTGAATGCGATACCCGGCAGAGCGACGGCGACCTGCCAGATCCGCTTCGTCGTCGGTGCCGATCCCGAGACCTTTCTGCCGATACTGCGCCGCCATCTCGACGCGAACGGCTACGGGATGGTCAAAATCGACATGGCGCGCAAGAGCTACATGCGGGCGACGCGGCTCGATCCCGATCACCCGTGGGCGCGGTGGGCGGCGGAGTCGCTACAGCGCACGACCGGGACCAAGCCCGCGATCCTGCCCAACGTGGGCGGTTCGCTTCCGAACGATTGTTTTTCCGAAGTGCTGGGTTTGCCGACGGTCTGGGTGCCGCACTCCTACGGCGGCTGCTCGCAGCACGCGCCGGACGAGCACGTCCTCGCCCCGATCCTGCGCGAGGGGCTGCAGATCATGACCGGGCTGTTCTGGGATCTGGCCGAGCGGGGAGTGCCGGCAAGATAGGAATCGTCATTTCCGCGAAGGCGGAAATCCCAGGCGAGCTCAGTTCGTTTTCTGGATCCCCGCCTCCGCGGGGATGACCTGCTTGGCTCCCTGCTTCGTCGTGAGCTCGCGGCTCAACGCGAGGGAAGGCTGAGATGGAGCGCACCGGGACTCGCCGTCCGCGTGCACATACGGTGCGAGCTGCGGCGCCATGTTCTTCAGGATCTGCACGGGCAGGGCGCTGGTGAAGCTGTAGTTATCGGCCACCGCGCCGGGCACGTAGGCGGTTAGCACGCCGTAGTGGCGCTCTCCCAGAAAGAATGCGAACGTCGCCGTGCGATTGACGGCGCGCGACTCGCGCACCGAGCCGTCGGAGCCGTAGATCTCGTGGCGATTGTCGCCGGTCCCGGTCTTGCCGCCGACCACGACCGGGGCGGCTTTCTTGCCCGGACGCGAGAATGCGCCCTTCAACCGGCGCGCCGTGCCGTCCTCCACCACGCTCGTCAGGGCCTTCCTCAGCGTCGCGGCGACTTCGGGCTTCATGACTCGCTCGCTCGCTTCCGGCAGGCGCGCGAGACGCGTCTCGTACGGCGTGGCGGCCGCAAAATGAAGCTCTTCCAGGCGCACGGTCGGCTGGCGCACGCCGTCGTTCAATATGATGCCGATCAGCTCGGCAAGCGCCGCCGGACGGTCGCCGGAAACACCGATCGCCGTTGCGTACGACGGCACGAGCGCTTCGAAGGGATAGGCCAGGCGCTTCCAGTGGCGGTGTATCTCCTGGAACGCCTCCTGCTCCAGGAGCGTGCGGATGCGGACGTCCTGGGCATTTCGCTGGTGCGTCTTGTAGAGCCACCCGTAGACGTCCTGGCGCTCCGCGGCGCTCGCTTCGAGAGTCTGCGTGATCCCGGCGCCCGGGTGCTGCCGCAGGTACGCGACGACCCACAGCTCGAGCGGGTGTACCCGCGCGAGGTAGCCGCGGTCTCCCAGTGAATAGCGCTCTACGGCGTAGCGCTCGTAGAGTCTTGCAGGCTCCTTATCTCCAAGCCGTGATGCGGGCAGGCGTGTGCGCAGGAAGCTCGCCATTGCGTCGACTCCGGCAGTCGGCTCCACGGTTCGGAATATGACTGCAAGCCGCAGCGGGGTGGGCCGCACGCTCTGGAGCAGCGTATCGAGCGCTTCGTCGGGCTTCATCCCGCGGTACTTGCGATAGAAGCGCCGGACGAATTCCTTGCCCTCGTGATCCGCGAACCGTCTCAGGTACGCCGCGCGCCCGGGGTGGTGAGCGTCCTCGAGCACACGCGCGGGGGATTCCGGCGCCCGATGGTTGTAGTGATCCACGATGTCCCGCATCACGCGTATGAAAGGCAGGTTGACCGAGTCGCGGATAGCCTCGCGCACGCTCGGCGTTCTCCCGTTTTCCTCGCGCTTGAAATTGGAGAACGTGTGGAGCCCGCCGCCGGTGAAGAACGCTTCCTTCGGATTGGCCGAATAGCGGCGCTCCATCGCCGCCTCCAGCATGGCTTCCAGCCCCTTGTCCTGCGCGCTCGAGAGGTAGTCGATCGCCCAGCGCGTCAGCCGGTCCTTGCGGCCGATCTCGACGGCGCGCAGCTCCTTTGAATCGAGCGCCGCGTAGCGCTCGTGCAGGGATTCGATCAGCGCCAGATAGGTCGCCAGCGTGCGCAGCTTGGCCGTGGAGCCCAGCTCGAGCTTGGCGCCCTCGTTGATGTCGAAGGGCTGATTGGAGCTGTCGGTCTGCACCCGCACCAGGTTCTTGCCCGGCGTGCGTTCGTAGAGTGCGAAGCTGTACGTCACGGCGGATGGATCGCCGGACGCCAGCAGCCGGGCCTCGCGCAGGTGCGCGGTTTTTGCGAACGCGGGATCACCGGAGCGCTGAAGCATCCCGGTCACGGCGCCCATCAACTCCGAGTCGAGCGTGCTCGCGACGGTCAGGTCCAGCCGATCGACGTCGTAGAGGCGCGGTGTCTCCAGCAGGGAAAGCAGGCGGGTCCGGACGGCGTTCGCCCCCTTCCACGACTTTACCTGAATGCCGATGGCGGCGGCGCTGTCTTCCCGGAACTGGGCGCGGGCTTTGAGGGCCGCATCGCGCAGCGCGGGCGTAACGATACCGGTCTCCGCCAGCACGCGCAGATAGCTGTCGGTGAGATCGGCGAGATGGTAGCGCCCGGTAACCAGGAAGTAGGACGGACGGCGCTGGGCGATCAGCAGGCTCAATACCTGCCGGTACGCAAGCCCCTGATCCTTCAGTTCCGTACCGGCATCCGCCGTCGAAAGGGAAAGAAGCATGTTCACCGCGTGGAAGTCGGCCCCGTACCACGCCCACAGGCCGTCACCCAGTCCGTTCACCTCGCCGTAACCGCTCGCCGCTGCAAGCGGCACCGTGTTCAGATAGTCGAGAGCGGTCTGGCGCCGTCGCTCGAGCGTGTCCTCGCCCAGCATGTAGGCGCGGAGCGAAGCGGACATCATCTGGCGGAATTTCTCCTCGATCGAGAGGGTTATGCCCCCCGGAGAGTGGCGGTACTTCTCGATCTGGGTCGCCAGCGTGCTGCCGCCCGGCGCGTCGTAATCCGGATCGAAGACCTTGATGCCGCGCTCGACCACCGCCTTGCTCAACCGGCCCCATTCCACCGCCGGATTGCGCCGCGGGTGCTCGTTCTCCAGCAACTCGCGGTTCTCGATGAAGAGCAGCGTGTTGAGCACGAGCGTCGGAACCGCATTGAAATTGGCGTAGACGCGCGCCGGGTGGCTGGACCTGAAGAGCAGCTCGCCGCTGCAGTCGAAGACGGAGAGTCCCGCCTGGCTCTTCTCGGGATACGGGGGGAAATAGCCCGCATCCATCAGCCCGACCAGCTCCGGGGAAGCTCTCGCCTGCGCCTGGATGCCGTATCCCCTGGCCCTCAGCCGGCCGAGAAACGCGGGCATCTCGCTGTAGCCGAGGCGCAGATCGTAAGGACCGCTCCCCGGAAAGCGGATCGAAGGGTTGGCGCCGGGCTCCATCCGGAATCCGGCGCCGGCCGTCAGGCCGGAAAAGTAACGCGCCTGCCAGTGGGAGGTCCGCGCTTCGTCGATGACGAGGACGAGCGCCGCCAGTATGAGCACGACGAGCACTGCTCCCAGCGCGAGGAGTGGATGGCGCCGCCAAGGCGAGGGGCGAATCGGGGTGTCGGACATGACCTTCTGGAAGTTTGGAATCTATCTCAACCCCGGGCGCGTGATGCGTTGCGGCCAGGACGGACCGAGGGTTGAGACAGGTTCCCAAGTTTAGCCGGACCGAAATCTCTCTGCAAAAAAATCGGGCGAAAATCCGTCCAATGACGCTCGATCGCGAGCGGGTGTTGCGGTTGTTGCTACAATCGGGCGATGACAATCGTCGAGCGACTTGCGGCGTACGCGGCCGGCCTGCGCTACGAGGATCTCCCTGCCGAGGTCGTGCGGCAGGCGAAGCGGCTCATCGTGGATACGGTGGGCTGTGCGCTGGGTGGATACGGAGCCGAGCCCGCGGCCATCGCCCACGATCTGGCCGCTACGGTCACCAGCACCCGGCCCGCGACGATCATGGTGAGCGGCCGGCGCACCAGTCCCGACCTGGCCGCGTTCGCCAACGGGGCGATGATCCGTTTCCTGGATTTCAACGACGGCTATACGAGCACCGGCGAGTCCGGCCACCCGAGCGACAGCATTGCGGCAGCACTGACCGCCGCGGAGATCGCTGGCAGAAGCGGCAAGGACCTGATCGTCGCGACCGTGCTTGCCTATGAGGTCTTCTGCCGGATCTGCGACGAAACGGATCTGAAGCCCCTGGGGTGGGACCACGTGACCGTGGGCGGCATCGCCAGCCTTGCGGCTGCGGCAAAGCTCCTGGGACTCGAAGGCCGGAAGCTTACCGAGGCGTTCAATCTTGGCGTCGCCCCCAACATCGCGCTCTATCAAACGCGGATCGGCACCGTTTCGATGTGGAAGGGCTGCGCCTACGCCAATGCGAGTCGGAACGCCTTGTTTGCCGCCATGCTCGCGGAGCGCGGCATGACCGGGCCGTCGCCGATCTTCGAGGGCGTAGGAGGATATTTCAAGGCGGTGACGCACGCGCCGTTCAGGCTCGCCGCGCTCGGCGGGCGCGATCACCCGTACAAGATCCTGGAATGCAGCATCAAGCGCTTCCCGCTCGGCCAGTACTCGCAGACCGTCGTCCAGGCGGCCCTCGAAGCGCGGGAGAAGATCCGCTCTCCGGACGAGATCGCGGAAGTGCGCATAGCTACCGGCGCGACGGCCGTGCGGCTCATGGCGGGCGACCCGGACAAGTGGGAGCCGGCGACGCGCGAGACGGCCGACCACAGCATGCCCTACACCGTGGCCGTGGCGCTCATCCACGGGACCGTAGCCGACCACCATTTCGGGAGCGACTACCTTCACCACCCGGACATCCGCGCGCTCACGCGGCTCGTGAAAGTGGAGGTTTCAGAGGAGGCGAACCGGCGCATGCCCGAGGCGATGCTCTGCACGCTCACGATCGTGACCAGGTCAGGCGTCAAGCACTCCGCCACGGTGGAGTATCACAAGGGGCACTGGAAGAATCCGATGTCCGACACGGAGGTAGAGGCCAAGTTCCGCCCGCTTTCGGGCAAGGTGCTGGCCGGCGACCGCTGCGAACGGCTGCTGGAAGCCCTGTGGAAGCTGGAGGACCTGCCGCTTGCCGGCGAGATCATCCGGCTGACCGCGGCCTCCGGTTGACAGTAGCATCCACCCTTCCTACAGTCACCGGCAACCTGCGGGCGGCAGGATCTCGCGGTGTGAATCTCAACGAACCTTCAACCCGGCAACGGCTCGCGGAGTTCGTGGCACGCGCCGCAGGCGCGCGCAGCGTTGCGATTGTGGCGCTCGAGCGCATGAGCGGGGGCGCGGTGCAGGAGAACTGGGCGCTCGACGTCGAGGTGGACGGCGAGGCGCGGGGTTGGGTGTTGCGCACGGACGCGCAAGCCACCGTACGCGAGAGCGTGACCCGCGCGCAGGAGTTCGCGGTCCTGAAGGCCGTGCACGCCGCTGACGTGCTGGCCCCGGAGCCCCTGTACCTGTGCGAGGATCCTGCCGTTTCGGGTCGGACATTCTTCATCATGCAGCGGCTTCCCGGCGTTACGGCGGGGCACAAGATCACGCGAGATACCGCATTGGTTCCCGATCCCCGGCGGCTGGCGCGGGAAGTCGCCGCAAATCTCGCGCGGCTCCACCGGATCGAGCCGCCGCACGCCGGGCTCGGTTTCCTGAAGACCATGCTGGCCCGCGACTGCATTGCGCACTACCGCCGCTACCTCGACACGCTGTCTCATCCGTACCCGGTGCTCGAATGGGGCCTGCGCTGGTGCGAGTTGAACGTCCCCCAACGCGAGGAGACGACCTTCATCCACCGCGACTATCGAACCGGCAACTACCTCGTTCACGAGGGGCATCTCGCGGGAATCCTCGACTGGGAATTTTCCGCCTTCGGCAACCCGCTCGAGGACGTCGCCTGGATCTGCGTGCGCTACTGGCGCTTCGCGCGGCCCGATCTCGTCGTCGGCGGAATCGCCGGCGTCGACGATTTCGTTCCCGAGTACGAGCGCGTTTCCGGGCGCAGCGTCGCGCCGCATGACCTCAATTACTGGAAGGTCATGGGAAATCTGCGCTGGGCGATCGTCGCGCTGCAGCAGCTCGAACGGCATCTGTCGGGGCCTGAACCGCTGCTCGAGCAGGCGCTGACCGGCCACGTCGTCGGCGAGATAGAGCAGGAGATCCTCGCTCTAACGGAGACAGAGACACCATGAACGACCGTCCCGATGCGCGAAACCTGCTGCAAACGGCCCGCAACGTCTTCATCGCCGAGATCCTGCCGGCGCTCCCCGCGTCCTCGCGTTACACCGCCCTCATGATCGCCAATGCCATGGCGATCGCGCAGCGGGAAATCGCGGCGGGCGATGCGCCGCTCGCCGCGGAATGCGAGCGTCTCGGCACGCTCCTGTCGGAACCCGCCGCAGCACCTGCCGGGGAAGCCCTGCGTGGCGTGTTGGCGGGCTATAATCGCCGCCTGGCCGGGGAGATCCGCGCCGGACGCTTCGACGGGAAGGAACGCGCCGCGCTGCTCGAGCACCTGCGCCGCACGACCGGGGAAAAACTGGCGGTCTCGAATCCCAAGATGCTGAAATGACCGCGAGCGCGTCCTTCGAGCCTCTCACACCGACGTCCTTCCTCCTGCGGTCGGGAAGGATTTACGCGGACCGCCGCGCGGTGATCGACGACGATCACCACTGCACCTACGCCGAGCTGCTCGAGCGCTGCCTGCGGCTCGCCGGGGCGCTGCGCAACATGGGCGTGCCGGAGGGCGGGCGGGTCGCGGTGCTCTCGCCCAATACCCACCTGCTGCTGGAATCCCATTACGGCGTGCCTTTTGCAGGCGCCGTGCTGGTTGCGCTCAATACACGACTCACGGCCGCCGACCTCTCCACCATCGTCGTGCACAGCGGCGCGCAGGTGCTGATCTTCGACTACGAGCTCGAAGCCATCGCGCAGGACGTGGCGGCCCGGGCGGGCGGCGGGCTGCGGCTGGTGCGCGGCGGGCGTCCCGACGACCAGTACGAGCGCCTGTTGTCCAGCGCCGCGCCGTGGCACCGCGCGGTGACCGACGAGCGCGGGCTCCTCTCGATCAACTACACCAGCGGCACCACCGGCAGGCCGAAAGGCGTCATGTATCACCATCGGGGCGCTTATCTGCAGGCGCTCGCGATGGCGATGGAGACGCGGCTCGTCTGCGACAGCACCTTTCTCTGGACGCTGCCGATGTTTCACTGCAACGGCTGGTGTTTCCCGTGGGCCGTCACCGCAGCGGGAGCCGTGCACTACTGTCTGCGCCGGTTCGATCCAGCGCTGGTGTGGCGGCGCATGCGCGAATCCGGCGTCACGCACTTCAACGGCGCGCCCACGGTGCTCGTCATGCTGGCGTGGCATCCGGATGCGGCGCCGTTGCCTCGCCCCGTGCGCGTGGCGATCGGCGGCTCGCCGCCGACTCCCGCGATACTGGAGCGGATGGCGGAGCTGGGCATGGACGTCACCCACCTCTACGGCCTGACTGAAACGTTCGGCCCCGCTGTCATCTGCGAGTGGCGAGGAGAGTGGGGCGGACTCGCGATCGCGGAGCAGGCGCGGTTGAAGGCGCGCCAGGGAGTGGGCAACGTCGTCTCGTGCGAGCTGCGCGTGGTCGACGCCAACGGCAAGGACGTGCCGGCCGACGGTACCGCGCTCGGCGAGATCGCATTGCGCGGGAACAACGTCATGCTCGGCTACTACCAGGACGAGATCGCCACCCGGAAGGCGATCCCCGACGGCTGGTTCAGGACCGGCGACCTGGGCGTGATGCACTCCGACGGCTACGTCGAGATCAGGGACCGTGCCAAGGACATCATCGTCTCGGGCGGCGAGAACATCGCTTCGATAGAGATCGAGCGCGCGCTCGCCGCCCACCCCGCGGTAATGGAAGCCGCGGTGGTGGCGGGCCCCGATGCCAAGTGGGGGGAAGTGCCGGTCGCGTTCGTCACGCTGAAGGACGGCTCGGCGGCGACCGAGAGCGAGTTGATCGGCTACGCGCGCGAGCGCCTGGCGCACTTCAAGGCGCCGAAGCGGATCGAGTTCGGCGAGCTGCCGAAGAACGCGACGGGCAAGATCCAGAAGTTCGTGCTGCGCGACCGCGCGCGGGAGATGATGAAATGAGCTGGAAGCTGGTAGCTGGAAGCTGGTAGCCCGGAGCCGGTCACATGGATTTCTCCCTCCCGCCGCACATCGACGACTACCGCAAGCGCTACCGCGCCTTCGTCGCGGAGCATCTGCTGCCGCTCGAGCTGGATCCGGACGCGTACGACGACCACGAGAATATCCGTCTCGACGTGCTGGAGAAGCTGCGCGTGAGAGCGAAGGCGGCGGGCCTGTGGGCGCCGCAGATGCCGAAGGAGCGCGGGGGACAGGGTCTGAACATCGTCGGCATGGCGGCGTGCTACGAGGAAATGAACTACTCGATCTTCGGCCCGGTCACCTTCAACTGCGCCGCGCCCGACGACGGCAACATGGTCGTGCTGAACAAGGTCGGGACCGAGGAGCAGAAGGCGCGCTGGCTGCAGCCCATCGTGGACGGCAGGGTGCGCTCTTCGATCGTCATGACCGAGCCTGCGCCGGGAGCCGGCTCCGATCCGACCATGATGCTCACGAAGGCCGAGCCGAAGGGCGACCGGTGGGTGGTTCACGGCCGCAAGTGGTTCATCACCGGCGCGGGCGTTGCCCAGCATTTCCTGCTGCTCGCGAAGACCTCGGACGACAAGCGCAAGGGGTTGACCGCGTTTCTGTTCGACCGCGACCAGCCGGGCTGGCGTATCGTGCGCCGCATCCCGGTCATGGGCCCGGAAGAGCACGGCGGCCACTGCGAGCTGGAGTTCGACGGTCTCGAGATTCCCGACGACTGCCGGCTGATGAACGTCGGCGACGGCCTCAAGGTGACCCAGATCCGGCTCGGTACCGCGCGGCTCACGCACTGCATGCGCTGGCTGGGCCTCGCGCGGCGCTCCATGGACATCGCGGCGGAGTACGTGTCGCGGCGCGACATCCAGGGCGGCAAGCTGGCTGACCGCGAAAGCGTTCAGGGCATGCTGGGCGAAGTCGCGATGCAGATCGAGATCGGGCGGATTCTCGTGATGCGCGCGGCCACGAAGCTCGACCAGGGCGATTTCGCACGCAAGGAAATCTCGATCGCGAAGGTCGCCGTCGCGGACGTCCTGCACAAGGCGGTCGACACGGCGATCCAGCTGAACGGCGCGCGCGGCTACTCGAAGGATACCGTCCTCGAATGGATCTACCGCTACGCGCGGCAGGCGCGGCTGGTCGACGGCGCCTCCGAGGTGCACCGCATGGTGCTCGCGCGCTTCTACATGGAGGAGCGTAACGATTTCTGGTCGTGGGGGTAGCCGGAAGGTGAAAGGCGGAAGAAGGGAGGAGCTATGTACCTGCTTGAATCGATAGCGGTGACTCACGATGAGCTGACACGCTGGCGCCGCGACATCCACGCGCACCCGGAACTCGGGTTCGAGGAAAGCCGCACGGCCGCTATCGTCGCGGAGAAGCTGCGACAGTTCGGCTGCGAAGTGCATACCGGCATCGGGCGCACAGGCGTGGTCGGTGTGCTGCGGGCCGGCAACGGATCACGGAAGATCGGACTGCGCGCAGATATGGATGCGCTGCCGATACACGAGGCCAACGGTTTCGAGCATCGTTCGCAGCACGCGGGCAAAATGCATGCCTGTGGCCACGATGGCCACACCACGATGTTGCTCGCAGCCGCGCGCTACCTGGCGGAGACGCGGCGCTTCGACGGAACGGTGCATTTCATTTTCCAGCCCGCCGAGGAAGGGCAGGGCGGCGCGCAGGCCATGATTGCGGACGGTCTCTTCGAGCGTTTTCCCTGCGACGCCGTGTTCGGAATGCACAACCGGCCCGGACTGGGGCTGGGAAGATTCGCGGTGCGCTCCGGCCCGATGATGGCCGGAGGTGCCTTCTTCGACATCGACATCACCGGCAAGGGCGCGCATGGTGCGCGGCCGGAGACCGGGGTGGATTCCGTACTGGTCGCCGCCCATCTCACGACTGCGCTGCAGGCGATCGTCGCGCGCAATGTCCCGCCGGTTCAGACCGCCGTGGTGTCCGTGACGATGATCCACGCCGGCGATGCCTACAACGTGATTCCGCAGACCGCGCGCCTGTCGGGCACGGTGCGCGCGTTTTCGCGCGAGGTCATGTCGACCGTGGAACAATCGATGAAGCGTATCGCGGAAGGCGTCACGAAGGCGTTCGGCGCCCGGTGCGAGGTGGATTTCCGGGTGATTTACTCCCCGACCGTGAACAACGCCGAGGCGGCGGATTTCGCCGCGAAAATCTGCGCGGAAGTCGTGGGGGTGGAAAATGTCGACCGCAACCCGCCGCTGATCATGGCCTCGGAGGATTTTTCCTTCATGCTGGAAAAAGTCCCGGGCTGCTATTTCAACATCGGCAACGGCGCCGGAGAAGGTTCGTGCGAGGTGCACAATCCCGGCTACGATTTCAACGACGAAGCCTTGCCGCTCGGCGCAACGGTATTCGCGCGTATCGTCGAGACGCGGCTCGGCCGATAACACCGACAGGGAGAATCACGTGGCCAAAGACTTCGATGCGCTGGAGGACAGCAACCGCTCGGCCAACCCGAGCAT
>Ga0075418_10000683_pt1 | contig 36606 bp, 24 predicted proteins | sample SoiMetdeltSBSDD2_FD_81776 | JGI IMG/M metagenome (GOLD analysis project Ga0075418, IMG submission 81776) | Bulk soil microbial communities from a Populus tree surrounding site in Tennessee, USA - Soil MetaG P. deltoides SBSDD2 | ecosystem: Environmental > Terrestrial > Soil > Tree plantation... | reverse complement strand
GCGTGAGTTGGCCAAAAGATGAGCAGCGAGATAGTTGTCATGGAAAAGCCAATAGGTCGCGCTGCCCTTGTATTCCGGAAGGAGCTGGAGCGAGTTATCGAATAGCCCGACCAGAAAACTTTCACCACGCTGAATCCGTTGTGCGATGCTGCTGTCCGCCCCTTTCGCTGTACTGCCGAAGAGAGCAAGAACAGGGAAAGTGATCCACAGGATTCGGGGGATACAACGTCGCAACATCGTCCGTGAGACTAAAACACGTCGCCCAATACATCACGCGGAAACCCGTGTTCATCGGTGTTGATCGGGGGTAACAAAGCCGCCTCATGGCGCGCGAAGCCCTGCTAAGGATACCGCTCGCGTTCAAATGTCATAAATCCGTGATCTCGACGGAACCCAAATTTGGCCAAACAAAAGCACTCGACGAGAAATGGTGAAAGGACTCATGCTCGGAGCGATCACGTATGAAAGCTCAACACACCCATTCCCGCCGAACATTTCTAAAGCAGGCCACCGTCGCCACTGCCGTCACCTCGATCGGATTTCCGAGTATCCGCGCCGCCGAATCACCCGGCGACCGGTTGTTCGTTGGCGCAATAGGTCTGAACCGCGGCCTGGATCATGTGCGGGCACTGCTGGAAATCTCGAACGTGGAGATTTCGTATTTATGCGATATCGATGAGCAACGGATCGATCGCGCCGCGGGGGTTGTGGCGGCGAAACAGGACCGTAAGCCCAAGGGGGTCAAAGATTTCCGGAAGATTCTCGAAGACAACAACATCAATGCAGTGTTCATCGCCACGCCGAACCATTGGCACGCGCCTGCCGCAATCCTTGCATGCGCCGCAGGCAAACACGTTTATGTCGAAAAGCCCGGCAGCCACAACGCGCGCGAAGGGGAGTTAATGGTGCAGGCCGCGCGCAAATACAAACGCGTGGTGCAAATGGGCAACCAGCGCCGGAGTTTTCCAGCGATCATTGAAGGGATCGAGAAACTCCGGTCCGGCGCGATTGGCAAAGTCGTGTACGCGCGCACCTATTACAACAACGCGCGCGCGTCGATTGGACGCGGCAAACAGGTGCCGGTGCCGGAGAATCTGGATTATTCCCTGTGGCAAGGGCCTGCGCCCGAGCGCCCGTACGTGGATAACCTGGTGCACTATAACTGGCACTGGCGCTGGCATTGGGGCGGCGGCGAACTCACCAACAATGGCATCCATGCGCTGGACGTCGCGCGCTGGGGTTTGGGCGTGGAGTATCCGCGACGGGTTACTTTCAATGGCGGCCGCTATCACTTCGATGACGACCAGGAGACGCCGGACACTGGTTCCGCAGTGTATGACTTTGGCAGCGCGGGCGCCGCGTGGGATTGCAGCAGTTGCCACCCCCGGCGCAGCGAGAACCTGCCATTCGTGACATTCTACGGCGACGGCGGTATGGCGATGGCGCAGACCGGGAATGGCTACAAGATTTACGATCCGAAAGGGAAAGAGGTCGCCGCCGGCACGGGACCAGGGAGCGACAAGATTCACATCGAAAACTTTCTGGAGTCGATTCGCGGCAAGCAGAAGCCAAATTCCGAGATCGCTGAGGGCCAAAAGAGCACCCTGCTCTGCCATCTTGGCAATATTGCCTATCGCGCGGGACGCACTCTGCACATCGACCCGAAGACAGGAAAAATCGCAAACGATTCGGAAGCGCAGAAACTCTGGGCACGCGAGTATCGGCCGGGTTGGGAGCCGAAGGTGTAGAAGCACTCACTCCCGCCGATCAATGTTTGCGGGGTTCGGCTTCAAGTTCGGACACGCGTTGTTGGCGTTCGCGCCAGAAGCGCAGCACCAGAGCAATAGCAACGCATCCGAGAATCCACCAGTGCGCCTGATGCACGATCACCTCGGTCAAGTCCGCAAGCCACTGCGTCTTGAGCCAATCTTTTGCCACGGTGCCTGACTGAGCTGCACTGGCCGCGATCCCCACTGCGTAATCACGAGCGACGGCGGCGAATCCCACCGCGCATTTCACAGCCGCCGCGGCGCAACCCAGCGCCCACCAACCGAAGGCCAGACTCCCGACCGCCAGGACGCCGAAAGCGACGCCCCAGAATATGCTCAAGCTCAACACGCCCGCGGTGATGGCACCGACAGCAATCGGCGCGACTGCAAATCCACCGAATGCGAGGAACGGGCTGAGAGCAATATCGCCGATCGCGATCCACGCGCAGATCGCCCGTGGCCGATATTGATCCGAGTTGGTGCCACCCCAGGCGATTGCGAATAACGGCAGCCCGAGAAAGCGCGTGCTGGACTCAAAGAATCTCGGCAAGCGCAATTGCTTGCCTTGAGCAGCGAGCACTTCGGCATACGTCTCATCGGTGGTCTTGGTTTCAAGGCGAATTCGTCTTACGTCGCGATCCATGCGCTGGCATACAAGGATGATTCCTAGGACTAACAGGGCGGTCCAAACGCAGACACCGATCACCAGCCCGGCGGCAGAAGCCAGATAAAGTTTGCCGGCTTGGCTTAAGACCGCCGCCAACCCGATGCTCATGGCAAAACACAAGCCTATGATCCAGCGCGCGTAACGCAGGATGCACTCGCGTTCCGGCTCCGAACGGGCCGCAGAGGCAGCGGCTCTTGTTCCGAGGTAGGCGCAAATGAGGCCAATGACTGGGCCGATGAATGCGCCCAGGCCGAGCTTGGCCAGGAGCCCTTTGCCCGCGGCACCCGTGCTACTGGCAGCGGCTCCCGCCGTGAGCGCCGCGCCCGCGGTCGAAGCCGAAATCATTGGCAGGGCGACCAAAACGCCGACCGTGAATGCAGGACCCGGTTTGGTGCGCGACAACGTCGATTCGACCAATGTTGCCATTTCCTCGCGCAACATCGCCCGCCCACGCGACAAGCGCTGCTTGACGGTGTCCTCCGTCAGATCGAGCTTCGCCGCGACCTCGGCGACTGACTTCTCTTCACGATAAAACAGAATTAACGGCTCGCGGTAGTTTGCGGGCATGCCGCTGAGCGTTCGCCATAGCAGTGTTTCCTCTTCACGGGTGATCGCTTGCGCCGCGGGGTCGCTCTCGTCACATACTTCGCCGTCCGCCGCGTCCAGAGATTCGGGCTCGCCGCCCCGCCGGAGATCGCGGCGAACAGCATTGGCCGCGATGTTGCGAACAATGCCACAAAGCCATTGGCGAAGTTTGGCGGGCTCGCGCAGGTCCTTGAGCCGATGCCACGCCGTGATAAACGTCTCCTGGGCCATGTCGTCCGACGTGCCGAGCGCGCCACACGCACTGTAAGCCAGCGAACACACCAGGGATTGGTAGCGTTCAACTATTCTGGTGAACGCCTCGCGGTCGCCTTCACAGGCCAAACGCCACAGTTGTTCGTCGGACATGGCAAGCGTTGCTTCAAGGTTCATAGTCATCACCTCTACGTGGCCACGAAAGGCTAAAAGGTGACAAGGAAATCGAGAACTCGCTCGCCACTCGTGGCAACTTTCTTGAAATGTAGTAAGAAACTTTGCACTTGGCGGGCACAACACCCCAGTTGAGACAAGCCCATTCTAACGTAACTTCAAACCGCTGAGTCCGCGGAATTTGGGAAGACGAACGCTCGCAGAGGGAGAGTTCCGCAGAACGGAGCAAAAACCAGTCAGCCTCTTTGTTTTCACGCTACGGACGTGGTGTCCCGTAGCGGGTTGAGGCGAGGCAAAGCGTCCCGCGGCCAGCGCTTATGAGGAATTTAGACCTGTAATATGTCTTACGCTCCATTCACATCGGTACCGCTCCTCAACCGGACGACTTCAGGAGAGAGCACGACAACGTTGCTCACGCCGAAGTCGCACAACGGTCACGCACGAGCCCCGCTTGACCGCAAGCCAAAGCGCCGCGCCAAACCGCGGCCGGACTTTCCGCTGATTGTGCATTGTCACTTGTGCTGGGATTGGGTGTGGCAGCGTCCGCAGCAATTCATGTCACGCTTCAGCCAGAAGCGCCGCGTGCTCTTTGTCGAAACGCTCGCTCCGGACCCGGCCCTGGTAACTCCACTGGCACAACTGCGGCATTTCGACAAATGGCCGAACCTCACGCTGCTACGACTGCAGTTTCCAGCCTGGCGATGGAACGACGGTGAGTGGGTTGATCGCGAACGCCGCCGCCTGGTCAAAGAAGCGCTGCGCGGGCCGTTGCGCGGCCAGTTCAATAATCCCGTTCAATGGTTTTACGATCCGATGGCGGTGACCGCGTTCGCGGGGGGAATGGGGGAAATCGCGACGGTGTACGATTGCATGGACGAGCTCTCGAAGTTCCGCGGCGCGCCGCCCGAGATTCGGCAGCGCGAAGCCGAGCTGCTGAAGCACGCCGATGTCGTATTCACCGGCGGCCGGCGCATGTGGGAATCCAAGAGTAAGCACAATTCCAACTGCCACTTCTACGGCTGTGGTGTCGATGTCGTACATTTTGGCAAGGCCCGCTCGCCGCTGACGGTCGTACCCGATGATATCGACAAACTTCCCAAACCTATCTTCGGTTACTTCGGTGTGGTGGATGAACGAATCGATTACGAATTGCTTGAAAAACTGGCCAACGCGAATGCGAACGGATCAGTCGTGATGGTCGGGCCGATGACCAAGATCGATCCGGCTTCGCTGCCGCGCCCGAAGAATCTGCACTGGCTCGGCGGGCGGGACTATGCGCAGTTGCCGGCTTACTGCAAAGGCTTTGACGTATGCATTATGCCATTTGCGCTTAACGAGGCGACGGAATACATCAATCCCACCAAGGCGCTCGAGTACATGGCCACGGGTCGCGGCATTGTCAGTTCGGCCATCTACGACGTGGTGAAGAATTTTGGGTCCGTCGTCAAAATAGCGAACTCGCACGACGAGTTCATTGCACTTTGTCGCGGCGCGGCAAAGCGACAGGACGGAAAGGCCATCCAACTGGGGATTGAAATGGCCTCGGCGAACTCATGGGAGTCCATCGTCGAGAAAATGGAGGGGCACATTGCACAAGCGCTCGCGGCGAAGTAGCCGGCGGCAAGGAGGAAAAATGATTAACAGTTTTGATTACGTGATCGTGGGAGCTGGATACGCGGGCAGCGTGATCGCGGAGCGGCTGGCGCGCGGTCTGGGCAAGAAGGTGCTGATCGTCGATCGTCGCCCGCACATCGCGGGCAACGCTTACGACCATTATGACGATGCCGGCATTTTGGTTCACAAGTACGGGCCACATATTTTTCACACAAGTTGCAGGGAAGTTTTCGATTACCTCTCGCGCTTCACCGCCTGGCGGCAGTATCAGCACAAAGTCCTGGCCAGTGTGGACGGGCAGCTGGTGCCTATTCCGATCAACCTCGATACGATCAACAAGCTTTACGGCTTGAACCTCACTTCGTTCCAAATGGATGAATTCCTGTCGAGTCGCGCCGAGAAGTGCGAGCAGATCAAGACCTCCGAAGACGTGGTCGTGAGCAAAGTGGGCCGCGAGCTGTACGAGAAGTTCTTCCGCGGTTACACGCGCAAACAGTGGGGACTCGATCCCTCGGAACTGGACGCGCAGGTCACGGCCCGAGTCCCGACAAGAACGAATCGCGACGACCGTTACTTCACGGACGCCTACCAGGCGATGCCGAAGTTTGGGTTCACTCGCATGTTCGGCAACATGCTCGACCATCCGAACATCCACGTGTTGCTCAACACGGATTATCGGGCAGTCAGGGACGCCATCCCGTACAAGGAAATGATCTACACCGGCCCGGTGGACGAATATTTCGAGTATCGCTATGGCAAGCTCCCTTATCGTTGCCTGGACTTTAAGCACGAGACGCACAACGTCGCGCAACTTCAACCGGTGGCAGTAGTGAACTACCCGAACGATTACGCGTATACTCGCGTGACCGAGTTCAAGCACCTCACCGGCCAGGAGCATTCTAAGACCAGTATCGTTTACGAATATCCGATGGCGGAGGGGGATCCTTATTATCCAATACCGAAGCCGGAGAACGCGGAGTTGTACAAAAAATACCAGACCCTGGCAGACCAGACGCCCGGCGTACACTTCGTAGGCCGGCTCGCCACCTATCGCTATTATAATATGGACCAGGTGGTAGCCCAGGCCCTGACGGTGTTCTCGCACATTGCTGGCGTAAACCGAAGCGAAGGGGTAGCCCTGAAGCGCGAACCGAAGATTACGACCGTGACTTTCCCCGCAACGCGCAGAGCGCGGCGTCCCGCCCGCGAAGCCGTACATCCGGGGAACGGGAACGGAGAAGTCCACAACGGGAATGGCAACGGCCACGGCCACAATGGAAACGGCAATGGGAACGGTCACGCCCGCAACGGCAACGGCAATGGCCACGCGTCGAACGGAAATGGAAATGGGTCGGCTTCGCCGGCAGGGTTGAAGGGGTCGTAGGCGGGTAAATACCGAGCGATGAAATCCGCACAGTGGGACAATGCGGCTTCGGAAGAGCGCTGCCCTTCGCAGGCGCGGTTCCGAAGCTTTTTCATGGGTGGATTCGAGTGCTCAACTTTTTATCGACGCAACAGCCAGCGCCTGGACCTCGTTGCTTCGACCAAACACGACGTGTTTTGTCGCGAGGATTACCAGCGATTAAAGAACCAGGGGATGTTGACTGCACGCGACGGACTCCGCTGGCATCTCATCGAGAAATCGCCGGAAGTATATGACTTCTCGTCAGCCATGCCGATGGTGCGCAACGCCAACGAGTTGGGCATCCAACTCCTCTGGGACCTGTGCCACTACGGCTGGCCGGACGGCCTCGAAATCTTTTCGACAGAGTTCGTGCGGCGCTTCGCCCGATTCTCCGCGGAGTTTGCGCGTTTGGTGCGCGACGAGGTGGAAGGGCCGCATTTTTTTGCGCCGATCAACGAGATTTCATTCTTCTCCTGGGCCGGCGCGGAAGCCGCGAAGATCGGGCCCTATGAACGGCATCGTGGGTTCGAGTTGAAGTGCCAGTTGGTGCGCGCCGCCATCGCAGCGATGGAGGCGGTATGGGCCGAAATCCCTAATGCGCGGTTCCTCCACGTCGATCCGGTCGTGAACGTGGTGCATAACCCGCGCAAACCGCACCTCGATGCGCAGGCCGAAGCCTATCGCCGCGCGCAGTACCAGGCGTGGGACATGCTCCGCGGCGACGTATGCCCGGAGTTGGGCGGCGACCCAAAGTATCTCGATATCGTCGGCGTGAATTACTACCCGCACAATCAATGGGAGTATCAAGGCAAGATGATTCCGTACACCGATCCGCGGTATCGTCCGTTCAATGAGATTCTGATGGAAGTCTACCAACGGTATCAGCGTCCCGTGCTGATTGCCGAGACAGGAACCGAATCGCGCCAGCGGGCGCGGTGGTTGCGTTATGTCGGGGAGCAGACGCGCATCGCGATCGCCTCCGGCGTGCCTTTGCACGGGATGTGTCTGTATCCCATCCTCAACCACCCCGGCTGGGCCGACGATCGTCATTGCCACAACGGTCTTTGGGATTACGCTGACAAAGCGGGGCGGCGCGCGATTTGCCGTTCGCTCGCCACCGAGTTGAGGCGGCAGCAACAGTTGTTTGCAGAGCAGGAGGACCTTACCAATGCTAAGCGAGTTTGCTTATCCGCGGCCTGAATATCCACGGCCCGACCGCCAGCGCGGCACGCTCGAAGGCTTCGATTGGAAAAATCTGAATGGGCCGTGGCAGTTTCGTTTCGATGCGGAGCGCCGCGGCGTCGAAGAACGCTGGCACATGCCGGACGATTCGGAGTGGCGCGAGCAAATCCTCGTCCCGTTCTGCTGGGAATCACTCGCCGCCTGGGGCGAAGGCGATGCGGCGGGAAGTGAGAATTATTATTCGACGCGAGTGTTTATCAACCCGCTGGAAGTCACGGCGGAGAATCATCGCGCCGCACCGCGCTATGAAGTGGGTTGGTATCGCAGGCGCATCACCATTCCGAACAACGAGGCATGGCACGGCAAGCGCGTGATCCTGACGATAGGCGCGGCAGACTTTTTCACCGACGGCTGGTGCAACGGCCATCACCTGGGTCATCACGAGGGCGGCTACACGCCTTTTGAATTTGATCTCACCGACACGCTCACTCAGGAACCCGACGGCACGCGCACAGGCTTGCTCGTCCTGCGCGTCGAGGACCCCATGGAAAACCACGAGCAACCCGTCGGCAAGCAGTGGCGCTGGTACACCACGACGAGCGGAATCTGGCAGACCGTCTTCATCGAACCCCGGCACGTCTCGCACATCGATGCCTTTCGCGTGTTCACCGATATCGATGCCAAAACCGCGCGCCTCAGCGTGGAGGTCTGCCATTGCGAAGGATGCGAATTGATCGCCCGTATCGAATTTCCGGATGGCCGCGAGGAGGAATTCAAGTTTCGCGTAAAAGATCAATTGGCCGAGAGTACCGTGTCCATCGAACCGATGCGCCTCTGGAACCCGAATGATCCGCACTTGTACCCGCTCACCCTCGAACTGCGGCAAAACGGCAAGACCGTCGATCGAGTGAGGTCCTACTTCGGGATGCGAAAAATCGATTTCGCCCCGAGCAGCCAGAACGGCGGCGCACCGGTCGCCTTGCGCCTCAACGGCGTCGCCCGTTATCTGCGCGGCGCGCTGCACCAGTCGTATTATCCGGAAGGCGTTTACACCGCGGGCGAAGCGGCCACGCTCAAGAACGACATTCTTTACGCCAAGAAGGTCGGGTTCAATTTTCTCCGCATTCACATCAAAATCGACGACCCGCTGCTGCTCTATTACGCCGACAAATACGGCATGCTCATCATGGCCGATTTCCCGAACTTCGGCGAAGGCGGCGACACGCCTCTCGGCCGGCAACGCTTCGAAGCCATGATGCGCGAAGGCATCAAACGCGATTTCAACCACCCCTCAATTTTTGCCTGGTGCGTATTCAATGAAACGTGGGGCTTCGGTGGCCAAAGCTCGTTCAAGGATTTGATCTATCCGCAAAACCCCAAATTCCGCAAAGCACAGGAAAAGTCGCGCGCAGGCGTGTCGGCTTCATCCCAGGTCACGAGTGCGTCCGAGGGCGCGGTCGCTCAATCGAACGAGGCGGTCAGCACGCCGCCGGCCAGCGCGGAACGCCTTAAGAATCTCAGTGCCCACGTCTGGGTCCAGCAAACATGGGATCTCTGCAAGAAACTTGATCCGACCCGGCTCGTGGAAGACATGAGCGTGGTGCATTGGGAGCACCTCGAGTACTTCGCGCACACGGAAACCGACATCAATTCCTGGCACTTCTACATCAACGATTATCAGAAGGCCAAGGCCCATATCCAAAAGATCGTCAACTCCACTTTCATCGGCTCCACCTTCAATTACGTGCCCGGCTACAAACACAAAGGCGCTCCCCTCATCAACAGCGAATACGGCGGCGTGGGCGCGCTCGACGGCGATGTCGATGTCAGTTGGAGCTTTAAGTTCCTCACGAACGAACTGCGGCGGCATCCGCAAATCTCGGCCTACATTTATACCGAACTCCACGACGTGGAATGGGAGCACAACGGCTTCCTGAACTACGACCGCACGCCGAAAGACTTTGGCTACGATCCGACCGTTATCAACGAAAGCGATGTGTTGCCGATCGACGCGCCGCCCGCCAGCCGCGTCAAACCCGGGGAACGGATCCGCGTCCACGTCGACTCCTCCCACTACTCCTCGAAGCCACACAAGAATGTCACGTTGCAGTGGCGCTTGTGCGGCATGGATACCCGCGGCCGTTACCTCCAAAATCTCGCCCGTGGCGCGGTGCCCATTGCCTTTCCGCATCGCACCGTCGCGCTCGCGCACGACATCGATCTGGTCATGCCGAATTTCCCCTTCCTGGGAACGCTCGCGCTGGAGGCGATCAAGCCCGACGGTACCGTGGTCGCGCGCAACTTCGTCCATTACTTCGTCACGAGCAGTTATCCGCCGACGCGCGAGGAACTGCCGCGCACGCTTGTGGTTCGCGGCACGCCGGCAGATTGGGTTACCTCGGAATGGACCCGAAGCACTCCCGACCGCGAGACCGAACGCGCCCATGACGCCTGCTACGGCCATGGGCATGGCTACTTCGAATGGTTGCTGCCGGTGAGCAACGATGACATGAAAAAGGCCCGGCGCTTGCGCCTCATCGTCGAAGCTTCGTCCCATCGCGTCGATGCTCCCCAAACCGACGACGACATTTATTCCACGACCCTCGAGATGCACCTCAACGGCGTCCAGGTCTGCGAGACGACCCTGCGGAACCATCCGCACGACGCTCGTGGCGTCTTGAGCTATCTTCGTCCCGGCGGCAAGGGCGGTTACGGTTATCTCGTGCACGCGTTCGCCGAAGGTCCCCTGCTCCGCCGCATCATCGGTGGACATGGCGGAAACCAGTTGCGCTTGCGCTGCGGCGTCCCCAAAAAGCCGATGGCCCAGGGCGGCCTAACGATCTACGGCGCGGAATGCGGCCGCTATCCGGTTTCGCCCACGGTGATCATTGAGTGGTAAAAGTTGAGCCCGCCCTAAGGCCAGGGCGGGCTCGTTTGTAGCTCGGCACAATTTGGTAGCAGGCTTTCGCTACCCTACGTCTATCGGCATCTCACGGGTTCTCTTTACCAATTACCAGAAGCGCCCAGTCATTCGTGTCCGGCGCCTCGAAGCTCTGCCGGGACTTTGCAGCAGGCACAGCCTGGCTGAAGCCGCCTTCGCGAGGGTTGAACCAGCGCGCGCTTAATGGGCGTTCGCTTGCCGTTAGATCGATCGTGGCTGCACCGCCGTGCGGAAAGTAAACGATATACACCTTGCCCGGGTCAGCCAGGGCGACGGCGTCGCCTGTTACGCCTGCGAACGGTTGCATCTGCCAGTAGGGCAGTTTTGTGAAGAAGTCGTAGAGGATGCGCAGTTGATCACCGGCCCCTTCGTCTTTGACAATGAAGCCATACTTGTTGGGCGCGTCGATGCGGTTCCAGACGTCACTGTGGCCGATGGTGCCGTGAAAGCCCGCAGCGAAATATCCGCCCGCGCAGACGATGCGCCAGGCGCTGCGGCGCACTTTGTCGGTGTGGTGAACCTGTTTCTTTTCGGTGGGATGCCCGAGCAGGTATTCGTAGCCGCTTTCGGTGTTGAGCACAGGTTTTTTGAAACGGCGATCGGCCGCGAGACTCGCCACCAGGGTCACGGAATCTCCGACCCAGCATTGCAGTTTCTCGTCCCACGAAGTCCCTTCACCTGACTGACCGGTCTGCTGAGATAACACGCTAATCGACTCCTGGCTGCCGAAAAATTCGCCGATGCGCCACGGTGGTTCGAACGCGTCGCGCGGACTCGCTCCGCCTGCGCTCGCCGAGACAACCGGATGAACGGTGAAAGGGTGATGATACGGGTCGTTTGCCTGGACGAAGCGAGCGGTCGCTTTGGCCCATTCGACATCGCCGGGCAGATCGAGGCGATAGGATCCATCGGGATGCGTTTCGTACTCGTTGGCGAGAGTCCAGAGGAAGATATTGTCGAAGGCAGCATACCGGGCGAGCAGATAACGAAGCCATTGGCGTTCGCGCGCGGCGGTCCATGCTTTGGTATCGGTGAAGGGACGCCGATAGAAATTCAACAGCAGCAATTCGACGTTCATCGCGTTCGTGCGCAACTGGCGGATCAGGGCATCAAACTCACGAAAGAAAGCCGGATTGAACCGGTCCAGGTCGGGCCTGGCCGGAGTGCCGCCCCAGGCCCAATAGACGGAATTCGTCGCGGCCCGCGCTTCGCTGTGACCGACCGTCATGCGGACGAAGTTGAACCGCTGCGCCCGCCGGGTTTTCAAGTACTCCGCGCGCAACGCCGGCGTGATGGGGCTGTCATCGAACAATCCATAGCAGGTATCGCCCATGGGGAAGAACGGCATGCCATCCGCGCGGGCAAACGCGTATGGATTTTGCGGATGAATGCCAATGAACCCATGGCTGCGCGGCGCGGTGCAGCGAAGCTTCCCGCGCTCGAGAATCTCGACACCCTCGCCACGGAGGATGTAACTCCACTCGCCCTGCTCGTCCGGAGCGAAACGGAGCCGCCACGTATCATCGCCATCGTAGAAGCCATCGCTCACGTTGGTCCCGCCCGACGGCGAAACGAATTCGCCGGCCAGCGCGGCATCGCGAAAGGGATTGGCCACGTGCGACCGTGCGGTGACCGAAAATTCGTGAATCTCCCAACGCGGGACTTCAGCCGCGGCCCGATCTTTGGCCGCGGGCACGGTGCCGGCGCGAATCTCGGCGAGCGTCGTCAAAAACGCCGTGGCGAAAGCGGCGGCGGAACGGCGGGCATCGTCGACGGAATAATTCCACCATGGCATTTCCCAACCCCAAACGCGTGTGCCGTACTTTTTCATGGCATACTGATGCAGGTTCGCTTCCGATAAAGGGCGCCGCCCTTCCCAGTTGTAGCGCGACGGCGTGGTTTCGTCCTTCCAGCGATGATCGGCGGCGCGGAGCGAAGGAAACAATTGCGTGAACCGCAGCCAGGCGCGTGAGGTGGCCCGGCCGTTCTCACCGTCCGTGTAGAACACGACGTTGCGATCGCGAGGCGCTATCCAGTTGTGCCACGCCACCGCGAAGTCCGGACGCAAGCGGTCAACCGCGTCGAACGTAAGCCGGCCGGTGGCTGTGCCGCGTGGATCCGGAAAATCGTAACCGGCGCGATACTCGAACCCCTGCGCGACGCCGTCCACATTCGTCATGGGGTGCAGGACAATGATGTAACTGCGGCGGAACTCGGCGGCCGCTTCGGAAAGCAGGAATTCCACGAGCCCTTCCATCGCGAACGAGGACCAGGTTTCGTAAGCATGTTCGCGGGCGTGCCAGAAGATCTTTTGCTTCTTCTCTGCGGGAACAGCGGGATCGGTGATCGTGAGTTCCCAATGTTCGCGGCCGGCGTCGCTCCTGCCGATGGTCTTCTTTTCGAGATGAGAATGTTTGGGTAACGCCGCGATCCAGCGGAGGAAATCGGCATAGGTGTACCACGGGCTTAGGCCGACCTTCGTCTCACCCGGCGCGGCGACGAAACGGACCGTAGCAACCCAACCCGTCGTTTTGCCGTCGACCTGCCGCCATGCGTTTCCCGGAGATTGAATGAAAATGAAGTCTCTCAGCCTCATTCCGGCTTCAGGTTTGTTGTCGTAATCGGTGCGCTTTCCGTCGCCAGAGAGATCCAAATGGACGGTGACCGTTTCAGCCCGGTCGCCATCATTGCGGCAGAGCAAGTCGACGCGGGACACGGCGTGACGCAGGACGCTCTGGCGTCCGTCTTCGAATGAAGCTCGAACGCGAAATTCGCGCGAGTCCACGCGCTCGATTCGATTGGTGTCGCGCGGCGTGCCGCCATCTTCAGGCACGTGCCAGGAAATTTCCGCGGCAGTCGCTGCCATCGAGAAAACGGCACACGCAGCCACCGCCAGACGAGACCAGAAATGACTGAGTCGTTCCATGCAGGAGATTCGCAGGCAGACTATCGCGCCTCATCAAAAAGGGAATTCCTTTTGCAAGAAGCTGGAAAAGTTTCGGGCTGCGGTCGCAACGAATTTAGCGTATTACAACTTCTGTAGGATTCGCACTGTGGCGAATAAGAAATACATCGAACGGCTGCAAATGGTGATTCGGCAATTGCACAAGTGCGACGCCGAACACACGGGCACCGAACCGGTCAAAGAAGTCTTTCGCGGTGAAACTGTGTGGGAAGGCGACGTTGAAGTGTTCAATGTGACTGGCCACCCGCGAGCGAAACGTGCCTACGCATGGAGCGAATACCAGGGCACGTTAAAACAGCGGTTTACGGCCGTGCTGGAAATTCGGCCGGTCAAGTCCGCGCTGGATGCGGTGAAGGTGTCGATTGTGGCGGGTGCGAAGAAAGAGGAAGAATGACAACCGAAGACCCCGATAAGAAGCCGCCAGATGAGAGAAAGGTGGATTGGCTACTAATCGGCATTTTGATTGCAGTCGCAACGATAGTGATTTTGTTCCTCAGTGTGGCCGGCAGCACCCGGATGTAGCCAAATTAGGACGCTACCCGGCCCCGGCCACGTTTGACCTGAGTGGCGTTTTCCCGCACACTGGCCGCGATGGGCAACAGCTTCGGCCAGTTATTTCGCATTACCACGTGGGGCGAATCGCACGGTGGTGGGGTCGGCGTTGTGGTCGATGGCTGCCCGCCGAGGCTTGAGTTGACCGAAGCGGATATTCAACCCGATCTCGACCGGCGGCGACCGGGCCAATCGAGCATCGTCACGCCGCGAAAAGAAGCTGACACCGTCCAGATTCTCTCCGGAACCTTCGAAGGAAAAACGCTCGGCACGCCGATCAGCATGTGGGTGCGCAACGAAGACACGCGTCCCGAAGCGTACACGGAAATGGAGACGAAGTTTCGCCCTTCGCACGCGGATTACACTTACCAGGCGAAGTTTGGCATTCGCAACTGGCAGGGCGGCGGTCGCACGAGCGCGCGCGAAACAATTGGCCGGGTCGCCGCAGGCGCGATCGCAAAAAAGCTTCTGCGTACGCGTTACGGCGTTGAAGTGCTCGCCTACGTGAAGCAAGTGCAACGAATTGTCGCCGAGATCAATCGCGACAAAGTCACCAGCAAGGAAATCGATTCGAACATTCTCCGATGTCCCGACACCAAGACCGCCACGCGCATGATCGAGTTGATCGAGGAAATGCGCAAAGCGGGCGATAGCGTTGGTGGAATCGTGGAAGGAATCGCGCGGGGCGTCCCGCCCGGATGGGGTGAACCGGTCTTCGACCGACTCGAAGCCGATCTCGGCAAAGCGATGTTGAGTTTGCCGGCCTCCAAGGGCTTCGACGTGGGATCTGGCTTCGACAGCATTCTGCTCACCGGCACCCAGCATAACGATCCGTTCCGCATGGAGGGCAATCGCGTGCGGACGACCACGAACCGATCAGGGGGAATTCAGGGCGGCATCTCCAATGGTGAAACGATTTATTTCCGCGTCGCGTTCAAACCAGTTGCGACGGTTATGCACGAGCAGGATACCGTTTCGACCGACTTGAAAGATACGACCTTGAAGGCCCGAGGACGTCATGATCCGTGCGTACTTCCGCGCGCCGTGCCGATGGTCGAAGCAATGACCGCGCTCGTGCTCGTTGACCACGCGCTTCGCCACAAGGCTCAGTGCGAATAAAGCCTACTGCATCGCGCGCTGGCTCAGCCAGTTCATCCACCAATTTAGAAAGCCGGAACCGCCAAACACCCAAATCATGGCCGCGAGTGCGATGTAGGGACCATAAGGCAATCTGCTCGACCAATCCTGCCGCCGCAACACAATCAGTGTGATCCCAACCAGGGCGCCAAGAACTGAACTCACCACGAGCGAGAAGATGGTCGCCTGCCATCCGAGAAATGCCCCGATGGCGCCCATGAATTTTACGTCGCCTAGCCCCATGGCCTCGCGCGGCAACACCATGCGGTCGGTCACCACTTCCCAATGTTTGATCGGTTCGGGATCAAAGGTGTCTTCGCCAATCTGCAACTTTTCCTGCGAAACACGGATGGGCACGGACCGGTAACAGCGATCGACCATCTCCACGAGTTTGGCCTCGAAAGTAATCACGTCGCTCTTGCGATAAAGAATGTCGCCGTACGGCACCTGCCGGTCCGGCAGCACCAATTCGGTTTCGGTGAACACGATGCGGCTGTCCGGCGCAAACTCGAGCTTCTCGCGGCCAAAAAGCAATTTGCCCAGCCGCAAAATGCCGTAAATGACGCCTGCGCCGATCACCATTCCGAGGACGCTGCGAACCAAAGAGTCCTTCGCGCTTGTGACTCCGTGCAGGACCGGTACGAAAACGGAGAACAAGAAACCCACGAACATCCCGCCGTAAGTGATTTCATCGGGAATGATAAAGTGCTCAAAGTCGATGAACGTGGCGACGACTAACCCGGCGAGCAAAACGCAATACGCAACCGCCAGCAACGGCGACGTTCGCCCGGCTACGAGCCAGCTCGCCAGAAACAGAATTCCCGTCAGCAATTCCACCAGGAAGTAACGGATTGAGATCGGTGCGCGGCAGTTCGCGCATTTGCCCTGCAGCCACAGCCAGGTGACCAGCGGCACGTTCAGGAACCAGGGAATCGAGTATTTGCAATGCGGGCAATGCGATCGCGGCGAGACCACACTCTGTCCCAACGGCATGCGGTGAATGCACACATTGAGAAAACTGCCCGTGGCGCAACCAAATACGAAAAACACGCCCGACCAAAAATGAAATGGCACCTGCCTCCATGCCTCTGCCGTGCTCATAAAGAAAAGTTACACCGGCGTGCCATAAATGTTTCTGACCAGCGCATCACGCATTACTGTTATCGGCGGTTTTTGCCCGCTCCAAAGCTCCAATGCTTTCGCTCCCTGGTGCAACAGCATCCCCAGCCCATTCGCAGTGCGGCAACCGGCGGCCTTCGCGGCTCTCAGCAGAGGCGTTTCCGCCGGCCGGTAAATCATGTCGTAAACCGCTGCCGCGTTCGCCAAGGGAAATTTCGATGTGTCCACCGGCAGCGCGTCATCCGCCCGCAGGCCCAGTGAGGTTGCGTTCAGCAACAAATCAACCTTGCCCTGCGGATAATCGGTCGCGGTTTTAACACCGGGAAATCGCTGCTGAATTTCATGACTGACTTCGGACGCTTTGCTCTGTGTGCGGTTGACCAAAAAAAGTTCGGCGGCTCCTCCAGCCGCCAGCCGGAGAGCGGCCACTCGCCCTGCTCCGCCCGCGCCAACGATCAGGATACGCTTTCCCTTCGGAACAAATCCGAGATCTTCTTCTAAGGACTGCACAATCGCATCCGCGTCGGTGTTGAATCCAATGGAGCGAATTTCTTTCGCTTCTCCTTCAAAGCGAATCGTATTGACCGCGCCCCAGTCGCGCGCAGAACGATCCAACTCGTCGACCATTTCCAGCGCAAGCAACTTGTGCGGTACCGTGAGGTTCAGGCCCACAAAACCCATCGTCGCAGCGCCTGCAATCGCTTCACGCAGTCGATTCGGATCGACGTCGAACGCGAGGTAACGCCAGTTCAAGCCGAGCGCGGCCATCGCCGCATTCTGCATCGCGGGCGACGCGGAATGACGGACCGGATGCCCGAGCACCGCGCAGTAGCGCGTGCTCGAATCAATCGGCGCGGCAAGGGGCACAGACACGCGTTTCTTATACGCAGCCGCGTTCGCGCCTCAAAGCAGGAAATCCTAAGCGTTGTAACCTTCTTCGCCGTGCTCCGCCATATCTGCGACGCGCCGCTGTTTGGGTCAGGGTGCTCAGACCGCCTGCTCGCCTTTTTCTTCAGTGCGAATTCTCACGGCCTCCTCGATGGTCGAAACAAAGATTTTGCCGTCCCCGATCTTGCCGGTTTTGGCCGCTTTGATGATCGCATTCACGGCTGATTCGACCAGCTGGTCGGAGATCACTAACTCGATTTTCAACTTTGGAAGAAAATCGACTGTGTATTCCGCTCCGCGATAAATCTCGGTGTGTCCCTTTTGCCGGCCAAAGCCCTTGGCTTCCGTGACGGTCATGCCCTGGATGCCGATTTCACCGAGGGCGTCCTTCACTTCCTCCAATTTGAACGGCTTGATGATCGCTTCGACTTTTTTCATAGCAAATGTTGTTTCGTAGTTGCCGGAAATCGGCCCTGGAGGAACGAGGTCCTGCTCTCAGAGGCTGATCAGCCGAACATTGCCACGGGCAATTTGGGGGCGGCAACGAAATTCGATGAAGTCCGTTCATGCAAAGCATGAACGACGCGCACGAAGCTGGCGCGGCTAGCTCTCGGAGTGTTCCTTCTCCACGTCTTCGAGCGCCCGGCGCAGCAATTCCTGCTGCTCACGCCGTGTGCGCCGGCGCATCGCGCGGATGTCCAGCAGCGCGATGACGATCGCGCCAAAGGTGAAGAAAAAGCATAGGGACCAGTAAATGAGGAAACCGATGCCCTGAAGGTAGGGCTTCAACAGGGTCTGTCCCCAAATCAGCATGCCGGCGGCAACCGTGAGGCAAAACAGCCCCAGCCACCGTCGCAATGCGTCCGCCGAATCCATGCTTTCACGCTACTACCTTCAGCGTCCGCGCCCAAGTGCAAAATGCTCAGGGAAAGTACCATCTGCGAGCACCTTGTAGGTACGAAACTGCGGGTCACACCCCACCGCCTCGCCGCCGTCTAACGCTTGCTTTTCCCAGCCGTCAAAGTACCGTTACACGTTGGGACATGCACAACCTTTGGTTGTGATTTTGTTTTAACTAGCGCCCGACGCTGAATTGCGTCGGGTTTTTTATTGAGCGTCCAGCTTTTTCGGGACAAAACGGGGTGGGGAAAACCCCCTACCGGCCGACGGGTTGAGACCGACTATTCCCCTACCCGCTCACCGCCTAATCTGCAATCGATACAACGTGAACCCGAAAACGAACAACATGACGTGCGATTTGCGTTTCCGACTGATTCAACACGTCTGACCACCATTCAGAACAACAACTCAACTCACTATGACTGCCAACCACCAGAGTGCCTGCGTTCTTGAATCTCCAATCATCCGCGACGTGCTTTCGGCGCGCATCTCCGTGCCGGAAACGCCTCCGTTCCTGCGCCTGCCGGAACAGGACGCTGACGAAGCGCAGGCCGACGGCCTCATTAAAGCGGACGAAACCCAAACCGGCGAAGAAGTTGATCGCGAACTGAGCACTTCTTCGGCGAGCGATTCGGAGGAAGAGGCGCGCGGCAAGCGGCCAGAGGCGCTCGACGACCCCGTGCGCATGTATCTCAAACAGATGGGACCAGTGCCGTTGCTGACTGCCGAGCAGGAAGTGGAAATCTGCCGCAGAATTGAGAAGGCGCAGGACGAGGTCACTCAAATCCTTTATCACCTTGGCTTTGCGGCCAAAGAACACCTTGCCCTTGCCGACCGCTTGCTCGCGACGCCGCCCCAGGAACGTTTTGATCGCGTGGTCTCCGACCGCAAGGTGGAGTGCAAAGACAAACACCTGAAGTATATCGCGCGGCTCTCGGCCACGGTGCGGCAACTCGACGGGCAAGCCGATGCCGCTTTCGCAGATTGGCACAATGCGGCGGAGGAAGGGGCTGATGGTGCGCATGATCTACTTGCGAAATACAAAGGAATCGACCGCCAGGTGCAGAACGCGCTGCCGCGTTTTGAGTTCCAACGCAAATTCATCGAGGACCTCGGCACGATGGCCGATAATACGTTCGAACGCTTTCGTGCGCTGCTGACCACACTGGAAAACCAGGACGAAGCCACCGCCGCTGTCGCCATTCAGAAGCTGACCACCGGGCAGCGCGCGGAGTTGAAGGCCCTCGAGCATTTTGTTCGCATGCCCTGCGCGCATTTCCTCAAGGCCTATTCCAAACTCAAACATTTCATGGCCGAAGCCGACCAGGCCAAGCGCGAGATGATCGAAGCGAACCTCCGCCTCGTGATCTCGATCGCGAAGAAATACACCAACCGCGGCCTCAGCCTGCTGGACCTCATTCAGGAGGGCAACATCGGCCTGATGAAAGCCGTCGAGAAATTTGAGTATCGCCGCGGCTATAAATTCTCCACCTATGCGACCTGGTGGATTCGCCAGGGCCTTACGCGCGCCATCGCCGACCAGTCGCGGACTATTCGTATTCCCGTCCACATGATGGAAACGGTGAACAAACTTTGGTGGGTGCAGAACACCCTCATGCAGGAATACGGCCGCGAGGCCACGCCGGAGGAGATCGCCGAGCAAATGCAACTGCCGGTCCACCGCGTGCGCGCCGCGCTGAAAATTTCCCAGCATCCCATCTCGTTGCAGTCGCCCGTCGGTGATGGTGATGAAACCAATTTCGGCGATTTCATCGAGGACACCGCCGCGGAAGACCCGACGAGCCGGACTGGCTTCACGATGCTCAAGGGCAATTTGGAAGACGTGCTTTGCACACTCACCGAGCGTGAACGCAAGGTGCTCGAATTGCGCTTTGGGCTCCTCGACGGCAATCCGTGCACGCTCGACGAAGTGGGACGACGCCTGAAGGTCACGCGCGAACGGATTCGCCAAATCGAAGCCAAGGGATTGCAAAAAATGCGCCGGCACAAACGCGTTATGCAACTGCAAAGCTTCTTCGAGGGCGACGATAGTAATTGACCTGACCACGCGGTCATCCTTTCCTATGCATTTTGATAACGACTCTGTTATTAATGCGCTGGTCCTCGATAGGGCCGAACCGGTGATGATCAGGAAAACCCGCAAGGGCAGCCGTGCTGATGCATCGAAGGAGCAACCTTCGCCGGAAGAACTTTTGCGCACCAACGCCGAACTCGAGCAGCGCGTTCGCGAATACGCGGCTAAAGCCGAAGCCGCCACGAAAGAATTGGAAGGCTTCTGCTACTCCGTCTCGCACGATTTGCGCGCGCCGCTGCGGAGCATCGATGGCTTTACGCACGCGCTGATCGAAAGCTCCAACGAGAAACTCGAGCCGGTGGCACGCGAATATCTGCAGCGTGTGCGGGCGGCCAGCCAGCGCATGGGCCAACTCATCGACGACCTCCTCCACCTTTCCCGTGTTGGGCGCCGAGAAATGCACGTGCAGGAAGTCAATGTCAGTGATGTCGCGGTGGCCGTTTCCCGGGACTTACAAAATGCCGATCCTGCGCGCCGCGTCGAGGTCGCAATTACACCGGAATTGTACGGCCGGGGAGATGAACGTCTGCTCAAAATCGTTTTGGAAAACTTGCTTGGGAACGCATGGAAATTCACGAGCAGGACGGCGCATGCGCGGATTGAATTTGGACGTGAAACGAAGGACGACCGCGAAGCGTTCTACGTGCGGGATAACGGCGCGGGCTTCGACATGACTTACGCGGACAAATTGTTCATGCCATTCGCGCGACTGCATTCGGCTAACGAATTTCCCGGGTCGGGGATTGGCCTCTCCATCGTGCAGAGAGTGATCAACCGCCACGGCGGCCGTCTCTGGGCCGAAGGAAAACCGGGAGCTGGCGCGACTGTTTGGTTTGCGCTTCCAGAGTAATTCGGGACGAAAAATTCTTATTGAACTCCAGCCTTCAAAATGCGTCACTCTTTCGTAGTGCGTTGGGTTCAATGTTAGGGGAGGCGTATTCCTGACAGTTGGTTCGCACTGGGTACAATGCGAAAGCCTTCAAAAAACTCGCTGGATGTGGCCGAGGAACTCCTCGACCATGTGACTTACGGACTCACCCGGCCCGATATCCACCGCGAATGGGCTGAAGTCATGGATGAACATAACCGTCCCCTCCTGGAAGCTGTGGCCGATTTGATCGACAGCTCCGACATGAACAGTGGAGTGCCCGACCCCCGCTACGTGCAACGCCTGCGCACGGTCCTGGCAAATTACCAACCTCAATCCGAGCGCCGCGCTCAGGCGCAGTTCTCGTCGGAATCGGCGCGGTTGGTAAAAAAACACTAACGGTGCACCAGCACGCCGTTGCTGGCTTTCGCCTTGGTGCCCGCCTCCACTTCTTCTTCTTCCTTTAAATCCAGCGAGTTCACGACAATGGGCACGTCACACGCGTTGTCAAATTCGCAACTCGCCAGCACACCCACGCGGGCGATTTCTTCCGGATCGCTCATGCGATCGAACACCGCGAACATCGCCCCGAGCGCGTAGGGCTTGCCCGAACCGATCGCCCAAAACCGTTCGAATTCGTGCACCTCACGAAACTCGAACATGCCAAAAATCCCGTATTGGTTGGCAATGAGCGCGTCAATCTGGCTGGATTGATACGCCACGTCTTCGCCCGCGTTCGGGTTCATGTGAAACTTATCGCGGAGAATCTGATGCAAATTGAGGTAGGTCTCAAAAATATGCTTGCGCGAGTCGAAGCTCAGATCGTCGGCATACTTCTCGATAATCGTCTCGAACACGTTGCTGTGCGCAGCGTCCCCGACGATGCCGATATATGAGCTCTCGAACTTGTGAATTTTCTCCGCCGACTTTTGGTATTTTTTCCCAAATTTCGTCCGGCCGAACGTCGTAAGTGAATCGGCAGCAATAACCGCTTTGCCCGCTTTTTTTACCACAACCACGGAAGACATATGCTTTCTAAACCAACTCCACGCACACCGCGCCTTCCAATGGGGTTAAGACCTGATGCATTGCTGAATCTCGCCAACTGGATCTTCCGCGCCCTATAGTGCGGCTCATGACCAGGCTGCTTGCCCGACCCGCGTGTTTGCTCCTGCTTGCGCTTTGCCTCGCGGGCTGCAAACGGAGTGGTCCCGCGGCCAGTCCGCCGGATCAGTTCCTTAGCCTGATGAATGTGGGAAAGAATTATCTGGATCGCGGCGATGCCACCAACGCCCTGGCGACTTACAAAAAGGCACACGGCATTTTTCCGAACGACGCGGACCTGCACTTGAACCTCGCGAACAGTTATCTGGCAGCGGGAGCCACCGAGGAGGCTATTCGCGAGGCGGACGAAGTGCTGAAACTCGATGCCAACTCCGCAGCGGCTTACTTCGTCAAAGGGTCAGGCTGGCTGCGTCTCGGGAATGCGCAGGAAGCGGCGAAAGCGCTTGAGAACGCGCAGAAAATTGATCCGGGAGAAACCGCCACTTTTTTTCAGCTTGGAAGAGCCCGCATGGCTTTGCAGCAGTGGGAAGGAGCCATCGCCGCGTTCCGGGAAGGCATTCGCATGGACCCAAATCGTCTCCATGTCGGGCCACGCTACCTCCTGTCTCAGGCACTGATGCGCGCGGGGCGGGAGGCCGAGGCAAGACAAGAACTGGCACTGCATCAGGCCGACCTGGAAGGAGGAGCGCCTTCCATCAATGCTGTTACCTTCGAACGCAGCAAGTTCACGCAAGCTCGCGTGCCCTTTAAACTCGATCAGCCCGAAAAGGAAGGAATCAAAATCAGATTTGTCGATGCGACCAAGGAAATCCTGACCGGCGGCGCGGAGGGCTTATCAGGTCCGATTGCAGTGATTGATGCAAACCACACGAGCTGGAGCAGTCTCTTCGTCCTCGAGCGGGGCAACTTTCGCCTGCTCTGGAATAGCAACGGCGTTTTCCATCCTTACGGAGAGCGCTACGCCGGCATCCCGGGTGCCACCTATTCGAGGATGTTGGTTGGGGATCTCCAAAACGACCGCTTGGAAGATATTGTCGTGCTCGGCGACAAAGGCAGCCAGTTGTTCGTCTTTGCCACGAATGGCCTGGCCAAAGATGTGTCGGCGACAAATCGAGTTCTGGGCGTGGGTGCGGTCGATGGCTTACTCATGGACCTGGACTTCACCGGGAAACTCGATTTGATCGCCGTCGGAGCAAACACCAACGACGTCCGGCTCTATCGCCAATTCGGGCCATTGCTTTTTAACGAGACCACCAGCACCTCCGGAATACCTGTGTCCCTGCGGAACGCTCAGTCAGTGATGATCGAGGATTGGAACCGCGATGGAATCATGGACGTGATCGCGAGCCGGAAGGAAGGCCCGCCGTTGCTCCTGGAAAAACAGCGCGGCGGACCGTTCGTTGCCCGGGAGCTGACGAATTGGGTCGCAGGCGCTGTTTTTTGCACCGGCGATTTCGACAACGATCTTCGCGCGGACCTCGCAATCGTGGGCGCTGGAAAAATCAGCATCTGCTTCAATGGCGGCGAAAGGAAGGAAATCCCAACGCCGGGAAACGTGAACGAACTTATTGCGGTCGACTACGATAGCGATGGCTGGCTGGATCTCTGGACCGTGGGAGAAAAAATTCGGGCCTGGCGGAATCTCGGTCTTTCCGGATTTCGTGAACAAACGAGCCAACTCGGGCTTGATAATCTCAACGGAGGCGCGATTTCCGAAATCCATTTCGCCGATTTCGATAAGGACTGTGATTCGGATGCGGTCGTCGCCCTGGCGAACGGGGGCTTGCGTTACCTCCGCAATGACGGCGCCAATGCCAACTCACAAGTCAAAGTGCAGTTGCACGGCACTCGTTCCAACGCCAGCGGGATTGGCTGCAAGGTTGAGATCGAAACCGGGCGACTGCGGCTTGTGCGGACCGTCCAGCATTTGCCTGTCGAGGTCGGCATTGGAAAATATCGGGCGCTCGATTCGTTTGTAGTGCATTGGTTCAACTGGCCGCAGGGTTCCGCCGAGGTGCCTTTCAATTGCAAGGAACCGCTTTTCGCGTTGGAATTAACAATCCAGGAAGGCTCCTGTCCCTATTTGTACGCATGGGACGGACAGCGGTTTCGGTTTGTCACGGATATTTTGGGAGCGGCACCCCTCGGCTTGCCACTCGCCGAGGGCCGCTATATCGAGGCCGATCCCGAGGAACTCGTTTGGATCGGCAACGAACAGACCTTCCCGGCGCGCAACGGAATGCACGAGCTTCAAATCACGGAAGAGCTTCGCGAAGTACTTTACCTGGACGAAGCAAAACTGGTCGTCGTGGACCACGAGCCTGACACCGAGGTTCACTCGACGGACAAACTTCTTCCCGGCAAACCGTTTCCGCAGAGCACAGTTATAACACTGCACGGTGAGCATCCACTGCAAAAGGCCACCACGCTCGATGGGCGGGAAGTCACTTCGGCTCTGAAGACTGCGGATGGTCGGCGCGTGTCGCCGTCCAAACTTCGTGTTCCGCAACTTCGGGGACTGGCCGAGTCTCACGGGCTGATTCTTGATTTCGGGCCCCTGGACGCGAGCAAGCCGCTCGTGCTCGTCATGAATGGATGGCTCCGCTTTGGCGGTGGTATGGCCAACATCGCCGCTTCACATGACCCATCGCTCCCGTTTCCCTTTCCCACGCTCGAAGCCGAAGTCGCTCCGGGGGATTGGAAACGCGTGGACCTAACTGTGGGCGCACCGGCAGGAAAGACAAAAACGATCCTCGTCGATCTCGAAGGAAAATTGGATGGGGGTGCGCATCGCTTGCGCCTGACGCAGGCGTTCGAGATTCACTGGGACCGCATCGCGTTGCTGGAAAGGAGAGCAGACGCGCAGACAAAGATCGCGTTCATCACGCCGAGCGAAGCCGATCTGCATTTCCGCGGCTTTGGCGCCCTTCAGAATTTGCCGCCGGATTGGCCCCTCACTCCAGACTACGAGACAGTCAGTCCGAACTCGTATTGGACTGTTACGCCGGGCGGTTGGTGCACCCGCTACGGCGACGTTTCCGAACTGATTGCAGCGCGGGACGAAGGGCTCGCGTTGTTAAACGGCGGCGATGAACTAACCCTGAAATTCGTGGCGAGTTCGTTGCCTCCAAAACCGGCGGGTGCCCTCCGTCAGTTTTTTCTGTACGTTGATGGGTGGGACAAAGATTCGGATTTCCATGTTGCCACGGGCACCCAGGTCGGTCCCCTGCCCTTCCACGGGATGGACGATCAATTGTATGGCCGTCAAAAACGGCCTGCGTTTCCGAGCGACACCCTCCAGGAAAAATACAACACGCGCTGGGTCGAAGGCAGAGCCCTTAAACAGACTGCAAAGCGTTAGCTTCCAACATGCCCGCGCGCTGCTCCCTAAAATGATCGACTCACGCGATAAAACCGCGCAGAGCCAGTGATCGGAACAGTCACGGTTTTTTGCCCCGCCACGACGTCCACTGGCGTGGGTTCCGGTTGCCAGTTGGGTCCAGAGAGACTGTTGCTGAACTCCAGCGTGTCAAACGCCACGGGGTGGTCTGGCCAGGAAATGGTCACCGCAGATTGCGACCGCGCAACCGTCAAGCGCGGATCAACGGGGTTGGCAGGATCGGAATCCAACTGCGTCGCCGCCAGTGCGGTATTGCTGATACGGATGCGATCGATCAATCCGGTGAACGGCAACGAGCCGTCCCACTCCGCGCCGATATATAAAACCCGGTTTGTTTCGGCGAGCCGGGTTCCTCCGGTATAAGGTCGCGATTCCGCTTCGACACCGTTGGTGAAAAACGTCATCGACTGTCCATTTCGATGCACCACGGCAATATGCTGCCAGACATCCACTCCGATCACACTCAGACTTGAATCAGAAGCCACCTCACCCGCCCCGAGTGTTGTGACTTGCGGACTGGCACTCAACCTGTCCAGGGGATAGTTCAACGATAGCGCGTATCCATGCTCCGGATCCCCGTAATAGAAGAGAACATCCCTGTCGCCTTCGAGCGCCGGTCTTGCCTTTACCCATGCTTCCAGCGTCCAATCGCCGTTCAGGTTCAGCACGCCTCTGGGATCCCACACCGCGGCCATATCGATGGCCGGCCCCGCGCCGAACGGCACCACACCAAACCCCACTGCCAGATCACCCGCTGCTCCGGAAGGTGCGTCAGCGAGTTTTGCTGGACCGTTGGGGCTTGGTCTAGGTCCCCCGGAGCTTTGGTAGGGCGTATAAGCCATCACCCATTGAGCCGTCGCGACAGCCACTCCGGCAGCGAAGCGTCCCTGACCCTGATAGGGGGGCCTTGATTCGTTGAAATTGAACAAGACGGCAGTATCGGTTCGAACTGGCGCCACTGCGTTGGCCGTGGAATCCAATTGATCGAACTCCAAGGCAGCCGTTGAAATGCGCACCCGATCAATCTCACCATCGAATCGCGCGGTCCCGCTGGCTTGAGCACCAATATCGAGGTGACGAGTTCCTGGAGGTGTAATGCCGCCGGTTTGTGCCACGAATGCCACCTCCACACCGTCGAGAAAGAAATGTACCCCTTCGTCAGGATACGCATACGCTGCGGCTACATGGTGCCATTGCCCGTCGAACGGAAATGGAACCCCGCTGAAAACATCGGCGACTGCAAAGAGAGTGAAGAGGATGTTTCCGGTGGGATCGATTCCCAACTTATACCCGCCACGAACTACCCCTTCCACGGGCGGGCCGCCCGGAATGCCATAGCTAATAAGCGCACGATGCACACCGACTTGAGAGGAATTGGTTGAGCGAACCCAGCACTCCAATGTCAGAGGTGGCGTCGGAATGTTCAGTATTCCAGCGGCTGAATCATCAACGGCCAGCCCGCTTGCCCCGTCGAAAGACACAGCCAGATCGCCCGCGGCTCCGGAGGGTCCCGGCACGCTGCCAGGCTGGCTGAATGGAAAGCCCAATAGCCCGCGCAATCCTCGGCTGGCGTCATCTGTGAAGCCAGCGTGGTTCGTTGGGAAATGATCAAACTTAAACAAACCTACGACATCCGCAAAAGCCGGAGCACTGAGAACAGCGACTCCCAATACAAACCCCAGGCGCAATGCCTTACGGCAACGTCCAAAAACTAACTTTCGAAATTGGATTGATGGTGATCTTTCGATTTTTGACGTAGTTGGTTTCATAGCGACGCCTTTCGGTTGGTATTGTTTCTGACACTGACCCCTCCCGTTGCTTTGCGAGCCAAGTCTTACCGGGTCCCTGAGGGAGGTAAAGAGCAACTATCGTTACCGGAGGGCGGCCATTCGCGGCTTGAGCCGGTAATGGCTGCCCACGAACGTTGTCCTGGTCGGAGACTCCGCGCGGTTTTCGTAAACTGTAAGCAGAGTTCCTTCCGGAACTCCTTTCGCGGAAGCTGTTTTGCCTGACGGCCACTGTACCGTGATCGAAGCAACATTCGTGTGCGAGCCAATGCCGATGATCATCGTTGGAGAATTCTGCGTGGACCAGCCGTCGCCGCAACGGTGCTCGCGAATTAGTTTTGTATCCCCGAGATCGACTTTCACGCGCGCGCCATAACCGTCACGGCACGTGAATTCGCTGGAAGGATCGGGCGTGCGATTCCCACCCACGAAGCGCAGGGCTATCATGCCGCCGCTCAGCCCCGCGGCGGCCATTTCGTTGTGGTAAAGATTGAAGAGCGGCTGGTTAGCGTTGACCAGCGCCATGTCCTGCCATCCGTCGCGATCATAGTCGAGTACCGCAAAGCCACGGCTGTCCGCGGGGTTATCCAGCCCTGACACGCCCGAGATGTCGACAAAGGCGCGCCCGGCTCGGTTCGCGAAATAATGGTTGCGCTCGTTGCCGTTGAGGGAATGCACGAGGACTTTATCACCCTGTCGTTCAACTCCGCTCAGTCGCGCGTCGATCTGCGGGCCCAAATTGTCCGGCGCAGGCGTTCGTTTCCATTCAGGCGAAAAACGAAAGCTCGCGCGCGAAAGATTCTGGTCGGTGCGGACCATGGTGCGCCAGAGATTGCTCTCCACATCGATTTCCGAAGAAAGCTCCTGCGGCGCGGTGAAATAACCACTCAGCACATACAAATCGAGAAATCGATCGTTATCGAAGTCAACGAAACACCCGCCCCACGACCACCCGGCATTCATCACGGTCATCGCGGGCGGCTCCATGCCGGCAACCTGTTGGAATTTCCCGATGGTCGTTTGCCGGTAGAGCCAGTTCCCGGTCGCGGACTCGACGAACATGCCGCTCAACCCCGGAATTCGCACCGTCATCCGGCGGCCGGCCGCACTATACATATTGGAGACGTAAACATCTTCCAGCCCATCGTTGTCGTAGTCACCCCAGGAAGCGCCCATCGAAAAGCCGTACGCGGTCGTCCCCGCTTCCTCGGTCACGTCCTTGAAACCCGCAGGTCCATCGTTGCGAAACAAATTGCTCGGCGCCCAATCGTTGGCCACAAACAGATCGGCATCGCCATCCTGATCGTAGTCGCCCCACGTGGCCTGCAGCGAATTGCGCCAGAGGCCGACCTGACTGTTCTCCGGCGCGAGTTCGAAGCGCCCGTGACCGCGGTTCACCAGCAAGACATTGGGCGGCCCAATCTGGTCCAGCACAGTCCCGGCCTTGAGCTTTCGATTCTCCGCAAGCCGGCGCCGAAATTCCCTGGCGTCCTCGGGCGAGAGGAACTCGTCCGGCCAATCAAACTCACCTTCCTTCACCTGCGCGACACCGCCGGCCGGGCTCGCCCCCGCCGGGGCCGCAGGCCGGTACGTGCAGAGATAAACATCCAGCAAACCGTCCTTGTTGTAATCCGCCGCCGCCATTGAGATCACCGCCATCGGAAAAAATGGGGGGATCGCATACTGGTAGAACTTGCCCCCGCGGTTCTCCAAATACGTCGTCCTCAGCAAACTGCGCCCGAGCATCGCATCGAGGTCTCCGTCATTATCGAAATCGGCGAACAGCGCGCAGGTCGTGTGCCCGGGAAGAGCCAACCCGTGCAACGCGGCCTCTTCTTTGAACGTTCCATCGCGCTGGTTGCGCAGAAACATGTTGGTCCCGATCCGCACCCCAATGTAAATATCATCAAACCCATCCTTATCGATATCCGCCACCGCCAGTCCCTCCTTTTGGTTCGCGGAGATCGGCGCAAAATACGGGTGTGGCAACGCCCTCGTGCCGTCACGATAATGCTTCACTGTCGCCTCGTAATGCAGCGAGCGCCGCAGCTTTGCCGCGTCCTCGGGTCCGCGCATCGCCGTCTCCAGCACCTCGGCGAACAGTGGCCTGGGGCTAGCGATGTATTCCATCCGTTCCGTCTTCCAACCGGTAATGCGCCACTCCGCTCCGCTCATTGCGTTTTTCGGGCGCTCCCAACTGAGCTTCATTTTCCCGTTGAACGACCTCCATTCGCCAGACGTCATCTTTGCAAGCGCCTCGAAACCGCCATTTGCTTCGAAACGATAGGCGTCACCGCCCGGATGTTCGCCATCGATGACAAAGACCTTCGCATGGTCGAAAGACGCCACCGCATCCAGCAGCGGTCGCCATAGGTCTACGTCTTTCGCCGTTTTCTCGGTCGCGGCTATAGGCCATCTCTGCAATTCGAGCATCGCCGCGGCCGGCGACGTGCCGTCGCGCCGTGGTTCCGCTTCGAGGTCCTTTACCGTTACCTCAGATCCGAATACACCTTCGGCTGTCGGACCGGGAATGGCCGCCGCTCCCCGAGGACCGCCCCCCATCAAGCCCTTTGAGAGTTCCTTCATCTTCCCGCTCAACGCCAGACATGTTTCCTCCGCCCCGACCAGTGCGCTAATGACCGCATCGTCGCTGCTCATCTCGTTGTTGGGGCGCGACGTCCCATCGCCCCGCGGTCCGTCCCCCGACCTGCCGCACCCGGGAAGCACCAGCAAGACTGCGATGAGCAACCCAAATACGTTGCCGTGTGTCTGGATGCGACATGTCATTGGTATGCGGGAGTCTAGCTTCGATCTCTCGGTGAGGTCGAGAGTGAATCACTGTCGGATGTACCCTATTTGGAAATTCTTGCGACTTTTTTCTGCTTGACCGTCCCTAAAGACTTGCGTCACGATATCGCGGTATTAATTCTGGGGATCATGTCTTTTTGAAGGAGTAATCATATGAAGGTCTTTTGTTTCGTAATGTGTCTCCTGCTCGCGCTCGCCGCGCCGCTCACCAGCCAGGCACAACTGCTCTGGACCGTTGGTCTCAACGACAACGGTTGGCCGTTTAATGCAGCTAATCCCGGTAATGGTGGTGGCCCCAACACCACTTTTGTGCAGGAGGCTGGTGTCAACCCGCCTCCCGGGAATCCAGCAAGCCCCGAGGCCGACACACAGGCCGATGATGATTACTACTTCGCGGGAGACTATTCCGTGCTGCCGGATAGTGTTACTGCCTTTTACGGCGCGTACACGCCGGTGGGTATTCTTGCTGTCAACGAAGAAGCCGCGGAGCGCGCCTTTGCTGGCTCGGACAATGATGAGCGCTATCACTTCAACCTGCCAGACACACTTCAGCCCACGGATTTGCTCTCGATCACTTTTGACATGGTCAATTTGGATGCCGGCGCCGCCAACACGGACCCGCGCTATGGCGTTGAAATCTATTTCAACGGCGTACTCGTCCAAACCCAGATTGTCATTCGACCAGCACAATTGGGGATCGCCTACACGACCCCGCAATTCACCCTGGAAAGTGTGGGCGCGCGAGTGGGGGCGGGTTACGACAACATCGTTCATCTTAAGGGCATCAACTACGGCGGTCAGGGTGGTGGCCAATGGATGGGTATCGATTACGTCCAACTCAATCAGAACACGGAGCTGATCCCTCCTCCCGTTTTCCCTCTCGCCATCGGCATGGACGATGACGGTCATCCTCGCGGTGACGGTGGCGGACCCAACGCCAGCTTCGTCGCGGAAACCGGTGGCATCAACCCGCTGCCGGGTAACCCGGCCAGCCCGGAAATTGATCGTCAGGCTGACAATGACTACTACTTCGCCGGCGTTTATACCAATACGATTCCCAGCGTCGTCGCCAGCTACGGCGCCTACACCCCCGTCGGTCTCGTTTCCACCAACGAAGAGGCTGCCGAACGCGCCTTCGCTGCCGATGACAACGATCTTCGCTATCACTTCAATCTCCCAAACCACGTGACACCGTCGGACCGCGTTGAGATCAGTTTCGACGCTCTCAGTTTGGACATGGGTGAACCGGGTCGCCCTGTGACGGATCCGCGGTATGGTATTGAAGTCTATTTCAATGGCGTGATCGTCCAGCCTCAAATCGTCATTCGTCCTCCCCAGTTGAATCGGACCTTCACGACGCCGTCTTTCACCCTGGGCAGCGTGAATGCTCGCATCGGGTCGGGCTTCGACAACATCGTCAGTCTCAAAGGCATCAACTACGATGGCCAGGGTGGCGGCAATTGGATGGGCATCGACTATGTGCAGATTAATTTCTCCACCAATACGGTCCCTCCCCCGACTCTGCCCTTGCAGGTCGGCATGGACGACGACGGCTGGCCCGCCGGTGATGGCGGCGGTACCAACGCTACGTTCGTTGCGGGAAACCCCGCCAGCAACCCGCTGCCTGGAATCCCAAATAACGAGGAGTTCGATGGCGACCCTGACGACGATTATTACTTCGCTGGAGCCTACACTACCCTCGTGGCCGGCAACGGCAACTATGAGCCTGCGGGCCTCGTTTACACCAACGAAGAAGCAGTGGCCAGGGGCTTCGCCGGCAGCGATAATGTGCTGCGCTTTCACTTTAACCTTCCCAGCACTTTAACCTCTAACGACCTGCTCATCGTTAGCTTCGATCCACTGACTTTGGGCACGGGCGCCGATCCGCGTTACGGCGTCGAAGTTCTCGTCAACGGCGTGTTGGTCCAGACCCAGGTCATCGTCCGCCCAGCACAACTCGGCCAGCCCATTAGGACGCCGGGTTTCAGCGTCGGCAGTGTGAACGCCCAGGTTGGGCCGGGCTTCGATAACATCCTTACCTTGCGCGGCATCAATTACAGTGCGCAGGGCGGTGGCGACTCATTGGGCTTCGATTACATCTTCATCGGTGCCATTCCCCGGATCACGTTCCCGTGGATGGTCGGCCGCGACGATAATACGCATCGTCGTTCGGGCACCGGTGGAGGGACCAACGCCACTTTCTGGCAGGAAAATGGCTCTATCAACCCCCTGCCGGGCCGTCCAAACAGTCCGACAGCCGATCAACAGAACGACAACGATTACTACTTCGCCGGTATATACACTAACACAATCGAGAGCGTCGTCACCCGTTATGGTGCTTACACGCCGGTCGGTACGGTTCTGGTCAATGAAAACGGCGCCGAGCGCGCCTTCGCCGCCGCCGACAATGACCTGCGCTACCATTTCAACCTTCCGAATGCTCTGCTGCCCACTGACATTCTCTCCGTCAGCTTCGATCCGCTCGATTTGCACACCGGTCAGCCAGATACGCGCTACGGTATCGAAGTCTATTTCAACGGTGTGCTCGTCCAGGATCAGATCGTCATCCGGCCTGCGGGTTTGAACACGCGTTACACAACCCCGGAATTCACCTTGGAAAGCGTGAACGCCCAAACCGGCCTCGGTTTCGACAATATCGTCAGCCTCAGGGGCATCAACTATAACAACGAGGGCGGTGGCAACTGGATGGGCATCGACTACGTCCAGCTTAACCACGTTACGCCCGTTGAACTGCGCTTCCTCGCTCCCACCGTAAGCGGCGGCCGGATAACCCTCAACTGGACCGGCGGCGGCGCCCTCGAATCGGCTCCCGCAATTACCGGCCAGTGGACCGAGATACAGGGAGCCACCTCGGGTTATTCCGAAGCAGTTGTTTCGGGCCAAATGCGTTTCTATCGGCTGCGCTCGCCCTGATTTTTCAGGGTCCGGATTCCGACCACAGGTAACGCTTTCTGTGCCGAAGGAAGTGTTACCGGTGCTTGTTACTGGCCGATCACCGATGCTGTTCGTTGAAGACCGCAGAGACTGATTACCGATAATTATGAAAACCCTGGCACTGCTTCTCTTTTGCTGCATTTCGGTCCTCGCTTCGGATCGCAATGCCGACCGGCGCTACCTTTATGTGGCCGTCCCGGGAATCCGGGACTATCTCGAGTTTGGTGGACACGGGCTTCTTGTGTTCGACATCGACAATAATCACAAATTCGTCAAACGCATTCCCACAAAAGGCGTCGACGAAAACGGGAAACCCCTGAACGTCAAAGGCATTTGTGCGAGTGCCGCCACGAAGCGTCTCCACATCAGCACGATCAAGACGCTTCAGTGCATCGATCTCCTGAGTGAAAAGGTCCTGTGGGAAAAGCCTTACGAGGGCGGATGCGATCGCATGGCTCTCTCCCCAGACGGAAAAATCATTTATCTTCCCTCGCTGGAGAAAGATCACTGGCACGTCGTGGACGCGCTCTCGGGCGATGTGATCAAAAAGCTGGTGCCCAAATCCGGCGCGCACAACACGCTCTACGGGCCTGATGGAAAGTTCGTTTACCTCGCGGGGCTGAAGTCTCCCCTGCTCTCGATTTCCGAAACGAAGGACCACGCTATCACGCGCGCGGTCGGTCCGTTCGCGAACTCCATCCGCCCGTTCACAATCAACAGCAAACAAACCCTCTGCTTCGTCAACGTGAACGAGTTGCTCGGCTTCGAGGTTGGCGACATCCCCGCCGGAAAGAAACTGCACCGCGTCGAAATCGAAGGTTTCAGCAAGGGTATGGTGAAACGCCACGGCTGTCCAAGCCACGGCGTCGGCTTGACACCCGATGAGAAGGAACTTTGGGTATGCGACGCTGCCAACTCACGCATGCACATTTTCGACGCTACGATCATGCCCCCAAAACAGGTCGCCTCGATGCAGGTGCGCGAGCAACCCGGCTGGATCACTTTCAGCGTCGATGGCAAGTTTGCCTATCCCTCGACCGGCGACATCATCGACGTGAAGACGCGCAAGATCGTGACAGGTTTGACGGACGAGAACGGCGGCGAAGTTCACAGCGAAAAAATGGTCGAGGTCCATTTTCGCGGCGCCGAACCGCGCCGCACCGGCGACCAGTTTGGCATAGGCCGCGCGGTCACCCCCCAGGTTGCGGTTCGCTAACCACGGCAGGTCAACTCAGCGCCTTTTCGTAGGCCTTCAACAATTGTTCGACGGAGCGCTCCCAATTCAACTCCGTTCGCAAGCGCTCTGCGCCAAGCCTGCCCATCTTCTCCCTCCGCGCGGGATCGTCGAGCAACTTCAAAATCGCGTCGCCAAGCTTTGTTGCCGAATTCTCAGTCACGTATTCCGCGGCATCGCCGGCCGAAGCGCGTCCCTCTTTTGTAGCGAACATCACCTGCGGCTTCCCGAAGGCCATGTACTCGAGCACCTTGTTCATGGTGCAATGATCGTTGTAGGGGTTGATCGGGTCGCAGGCGACACCGAGGTCGATCGTGCGCAAGGCCGTGAACAGGAACTCGTTCGACACGTGGCCAGGCAGGTCGACGTAGTCCTTTAGTCCCAACCGGTCTCGTTGAGCCACAAGTCGCTCGTACTCCGCACCAGTGCCCATCGCCAGAAATTGCACGTCGCTACGGCGGCAACGATTAATGACATGATTTGCCGCGTCGACCAGGTAGTTGACTCCGTCTACGTCGCCCATAACGCCCACGTAACCCACCAGGAAGCGCCGCCCCTTCCTGAGGGCGGGATTGTCGGGACGATCCACGTTCTTGATCTTAGGGGCGGTTCGCACCACGAAGACCCGATCCTCGCGCCCTCTTGCGCGAGTCAACACTACATTCCTCACCGAGTTGTTGGTCGCCATGACCACGTCCGCGCATTGGCAAGTGAGCCGTTCGGCGGCCCGCACCACCCAATAGAACAATCCACGTTTGCCGAATTTCGCTTCAAACATTTCGGGCCAAACGTCATGCACGTCGGAAACAATCCGGACGCCGATCATCTTGAACGGCCACGCCACCAGAAATAACAGGTCCGGCGGGTTGCATAGATGGATTACGTCAAAACGATGGCGCCGCCACACTTTCCATGTCAGCCACCATTCGCCCCAAAGGGCTGAACCGTATTCTCGAAAAAATCCGGTGAATCCGCCGGCTTCCTCGCTGATCCAATGGCGGTAAACGTAGATTCCATCCAACGTCTCTTCCGGCGTAGTGAACCCGCGCGACTGGGGACAGATCACGGCGACCTCATACCCGGCGTCACGCAAGGCGCAGGCTTCCTGCCAGACACGACGGTCGAGAGGGACAGGCAGGTTCTCCACGATGATAAGGACGGCCGGCCTGGTCAGCCGGCGCGACAGTTCAAACTTTCGCAGCCCAAGCTGCTGGAGAAAAATCTGCGCTACAAAGCGCGGATTGTTTTTGAGGTAACGGCGCCAGAGTCGGCGTGGTTCCTGGTAAAGCCGAAAAATCCATTCCAGTCCCCAGTGTTGCATCCACTTGGGCGCCTGCTTCACGCGTCCGGTGTGGAAATCGAAAGCGGCCCCAACCCCCAGCATTATGGTCACATCCAATTTGGACAGGTACTCGGCCATGAACTTATCCTGCTTGGGCGTGCTCAAGCCAACCCAGAAGATGTCTGGTCGCTGCTCCCGGACCATATCGATGAGCTGTTGCTCCTCATCAGGCTGCAACGGTCGGAAGGGCGGTTCGTACCACCCTGCGATTTGCAAGCCCGGGAATCGCTCCTGAAGCACTGTGGCGAGTTGAGCCGCAGTGCCACCAGAGCCGCCATAGAAGAAGTGCCGAAAACCCTCCTTACAGGAGAGTTCACACAGGGCAAGCATCAAATCCGGCCCGTACACGCGCTGGACATGCCTGCGACCGGCAACATGACTAAGCCAGACCAGTGGCATGCCGTCGGGGGTGCATAACATGGCCTCGTTTAAAACCGTCCTGACGTGCTCATTGTCATAGGCTTCCATGATACTCCGCACGTCGCTGCAGCAGATATACCCTTTCTCCCGCCGACGGATCGCGCCCTCTATGACTTTCAGCGCGATGTCCATGTTGATGGCGCTGATGCCGACTCCAAGGACGTTGACACGGTCTGTCTTTGAGAAGCCCTTAAGGGTCGGCTCAGGTGGGTTGGGAAGAGGAGAGGACATGGACAATCGCGAAACCGCGCGCGCTAATCATGGACATACATGGAATCTACGAAGCTAGAAACATCGTCGTGAAAAGGCAAGATTTCGCGGTCGATCTGCCCGTTAGCTTTAGGTATGGCGCCCATTTAGTGACGCGGAAGCGCGGAGAAACCGTGCCTTCAAGTTGTCCGGCTTTGCGGGTCGGCTCGGTCGCCACCAAATCGACGATGTGCCAATCAGAGCTTACGCGGACTTCGAGGGTTCGATTTTGACGCGTAATTCTGAAACGTCGTGGTTCGATGGTTTCGCAG
>Ga0075418_10000682_pt1 | contig 36706 bp, 25 predicted proteins | sample SoiMetdeltSBSDD2_FD_81776 | JGI IMG/M metagenome (GOLD analysis project Ga0075418, IMG submission 81776) | Bulk soil microbial communities from a Populus tree surrounding site in Tennessee, USA - Soil MetaG P. deltoides SBSDD2 | ecosystem: Environmental > Terrestrial > Soil > Tree plantation... | reverse complement strand
GTTGCGATTGCAGCGTCTATTTGAAAACAAGACTGTTGTTAACCTCAGGTCACAATTGTAACACTTTTTTGGTAACACCTGCGCTCCATCCTTCGTGCGTTCCCGAGTCTGGGACGGCCGCCGCTCTTCATTCGTACGCTTCCACCGGCGGGCAGGCGCAGACCGGGTTTCGGTCGCCGTACACGTTGTCGATGCGGCCAACGGGCGGCCAGAATTTGTGTTCGCGCAGCCACTTCGCTGGATACGCCGCCTGCTGGCGCGAGTAGGGCCGCGTCCAATCGTCCGCCGTGACCACTTCCGCAGTGTGCGGCGCGTTTTTGAGCAAGTTGTTCTGCTCGTCGACTTGTCCGTTCTCGATGGCAGTAATCTCGGCGTGAATCGCGATCATCGCGTCGCAAAACCGGTCCAGTTCGACTTTCGATTCACTTTCGGTCGGTTCGACCATCATCGTGCCCGCAACAGGCCACGAGATCGTCGGGGCGTGAAAGCCATAATCCATCAATCGCTTCGCCACGTCTTCCACGGTCACCGTCTTAAATTGCCGCAGGTCGAGAATGCACTCGTGCGCGACGAGATCGCCATGCCCCTTGAACAGAACCGGGAAATATTTCTCGAGCCGCTTCGCGATGTAATTCGCATTTAGAATAGCGTACTTCGTTGCCTCGGTGAGGCCGTCTGGCCCCATGAGCCGAATGTAAATCCACGGAATCGCCAGGATGCTTGCGCTGCCCCACGGCGCAGCGGAGACAGGTCCGATACCGCTCTTGCCACCGGTCGTGATCAACGGATGCGTCGGCAGAAACGACGCGAGATGTTGCGCGACGCAGATGGGCCCCATGCCCGGTCCGCCACCGCCATGCGGAATACAAAACGTTTTGTGCAGGTTGAGATGACACACGTCGGCGCCCATGTCTCCGGGCCGACACAGACCGACTTGCGCGTTCATGTTCGCGCCGTCCATGTAAACCTGCCCGCCATGCTCGTGCACGATCCGGCAAATATCTTTGATCGTCTCCTCGAACACGCCATGGGTCGAGGGATACGTCACCATCAGGCAGGAGAGATCGTTGCCGTGTTCGCGCGCTTTGGCTTCAAGGTCCGCGAGGCTGATATCGCCGTGCTCGTCACAAGCGACCGCCACCACGCGCATGCCCGCCATGACGGCACTCGCCGGGTTCGTGCCGTGCGCCGACGTCGGGATCAGGCAAACTTTGCGATGCGCCTCTCCCCTGCTCTGGTGATACTTGTCAATGACGAGCAGACCGGCGTACTCGCCCTGCGAACCGGCGTTCGGCTGGAGCGACGTCGCCGCAAACCCAGTAATTTCGGCCAGCCATTGTTCGAGTTGCTTGAACATGGTTTGGTAGCCCTGCGTTTGCGTGGGCGGCACGAACGGGTGCAACCGCCCAATCTCAGGCCACGTGACAGGAAACATCTCCGCCGTCGCATTCAACTTCATCGTGCACGACCCAAGCGGGATCATCGATGTCGTCAGCGAAAGGTCCTTCGTTTCAAGCCGCCGGATGTACCGCAGCATCTCGGTCTCGGAATGATAGCGGTTGAAGACTGGATGCGTGAGGAACGGAGTGGTGCGGCCAAACGGCACATCGTAAGGAGGATCATCGACATCCAGAGTCGCCGCCGAGAATTCCGACGGCCTGCCGCCATTAAAAATGCGAAGGAGAAGCGTGACGTCGTCGATCGATGTCGTTTCGTCGAGCGTCACGCCGACGGTTTGCGCGTCGAACACGCGCAAATTGACCTCGAGGGACTCGGCGGTGCGCACAATGTCCTTGCTGTGTCGCGTGCCAAGATCGATGCGCAGCGTATCGAAGAACAGTTCCTGCTGAACATCGTAGCCGATGCGTTCCAACCCGCGCGCCAGCGTCGCCGTCAGCAGGCGAATGCGCTCGGCAATCTTGCGAAGCCCTTCCGGCCCGTGATAAACAGCATACATCGACGCCATTACCGCCAGCAGCACCTGGGCTGTGCAAATGTTGCTGGTGGCCTTCTCGCGCCGAATGTGTTGCTCGCGCGTCTGGAGCGTCAGTCGCAAAGCGGGCCGGCCTTGCGCATCTTTCGAAACACCGACAAGCCGTCCCGGCATTTGCCGCTTGTAAGCATCTTTGGTCGCGAAGTACGCCGCGTGCGGCCCGCCGTAGCCCATGGGCACGCCAAAGCGTTGCGTGTTGCCGACCACCACGTCCGCGCCCAACTCGCCGGGAGGCGTCAGCAGCGTCAGCGCGAGCACATCCGCCGCAACGATCGCGAGAGCGTCGTGCTCGTGAGCCCGCGCAAGAAAACCACGGTAATCGTAAACCGTTCCATCCGTCGCCGGATACTGCACCAGAACGGCGAAGACCGGTTCCCGAAAATCGAAACCCGTGTGCGCACCGACAATCACTTTGATGCCGAGAGCCTTTGCGCGCGTCTGGACAACATGGATTGTCTGCGGATGACACGCATCGGAAACGAAGATGGCACGCTCACCACCCTTGATGTGCCAGCACATCGCCATCGCTTCCGCGGCGGCAGTGCCTTCATCCAGCAACGACGCGTTCGCGATTTCCATCCCCGTCAAATCCATGATCATCGTCTGGAAATTCAAGAGCGCTTCCAGGCGCCCCTGCGAAATCTCAGCCTGGTACGGCGTGTATTGCGTGTACCAGCCGGGGTTTTCGAGAATGTTCCGCTGAATCACCGGCGGCGTAATGCAATCGTGATACCCCGCCCCAATGAACGAGCGGAGCACATGGTTTTTCGAAGCGATTTGCTTCAACTCGCCCAACAAACCGTACTCACTGCGCGACGGCGGCAGGTTGAGCGGCTTGCGCAAACGGATTTGTTCCGGCACAGCCGCGTCAGCGAGCGCATCCAGCGATTCGAACCCGCAAGCCTTGAGCATCTCTCGCGTCTGCTCCGCATCGGGCCCGATGTGCCGGCGCACAAAGCGGTCCGACCACGCGAAAGTGCGGGCTTTATCGCTGTCGGTTTGGGGGTAGCGGCCAGCGGGTGCCGTCAGCTCAGACATGCCAAAAAGCTAAGGCGCACACCCCAGCGTGTAAACCAAGAATGTCGAATGACGAACGACTAACGACATCCCAAGGTCGAATTTTAAAAATCGGGATTCGACATTGGTCACTCGTCATTGAGTTTGACCGCCTTCGCAATTGATCTTTCATCCTGATTGTGGTGTATTAAGCGACCGGCTGTTGCCGAATACCAACTATTATGACCACGACCACCGAAGAAACCGTTGTGATGCAAAAAACACGCGAGCTTTGCGACACGATCGTCGCGCAACCCGAGTTTCAAGCGCTCCAGCGTCACATCGCACAGTTCATGGCGGATGAAACCGCCAAGGCGCAATATCAGGCCGTCGCCGAACGCCGCGATTTTCTCGAGCAAAAACAACAGATGGGCACCCCGCTGGAGGACAAGGACATCGCCGAGTTCAACCAACATCGCGACGCGCTGGTGAACAACCCCGTCGCCCGCGCCTTCCTCGACGCCCAACAATCGATGCACGAACTCCAGCAGTCCATCGGTCAATACGTGGCAAAGACCTTCGAACTCGGCCGCACCCCCACCGAAGAAGACATCTCCGGCTGCTGCGGCGACCACGGCGGATGCGGATGCTCGCATTAGTGCCGCAGGCGCAACCTTTTGCTGCGCACTCGCTTAGGGCTTCTTAAATCGAATCTTCTCAAGGTCCGTGCCGTCCAAAGACGGCGATCGGATTCATTGCGTAATGTTCAGAACCAGTGGCAAGCGCACTTTCTGCGCCCTGCTTGTGACAGGGTGTCTTCTGCTTTCGTCTCTCTTCACTGCCTCTGCAAGGCCGGACAACCATGGAAAACTCGCCGAGGACACGATGCGCCTGTTACACAACAATTGCCTGTCGTGTCACAACGCGGAAAAGGAAAAGGGCGGCCTCCAACTCACAAGCCGCGAGACGTTATTGAAAGGGGGCGATAACGGCGCAGTCGTTGTTCCCGGGAAGCCCGACAAAAGTCTGATTGTGCAGGTCCTCTCGTCCGACGCCGACCCGCACATGCCGCCAAAGAAACAGCTTTCCACAAACCAAATCCAACTCATGCGCCGCTGGGTCGCAGTCGGCGCACCATGGGACGAGACGGCCCTGGCGAGGGCGGCCGCTCCTCGCGACGTCAACGTCGGGAGTTTGCCGGAATCCTACCAACCGGTCTTTGCTCTCGCATTGACCACGGATGGGAACCGCCTCGCCATTGCGCGCGGCAATCGCATCTTCGTTCACGACCTCACCACGACCAATTTCGAAATGACCGCCGGCTACGAAGCGCACTCTGACGTTGTTCGCTCGCTCGCCTGGAGCGCCGACGGGAAGCAACTGGTCAGCGGCAGTTTTCGCGAAATCAAATTGTGGAATGCGGAAGGCAATCTCGTCTGGACTGTTTCCTCCAATCTGCTCGACCGAATTACCGCCTTGCGCTTTGCGGGCGATCAACTCATCGCAGCCGACAGCGGCGCGTCGCGGCCGGCGTGGTTGCGCACGTTCTCCATCGAAAACGGCAAACAACTCGCGAACTGGGAGGCACACATCGACACCATTTATGATTTATGCGTTAGCCCCGACGGAACAAAAATCGCCAGCGCGGGCGGAGACGGACTCGCGAAAATCTGGAACCTCGACTCGCATAAAGAACTCGCCCGCATCGAAGCACACGTCGGCGCGGTATTCGGCGTAGCCTTCAACACCAACGCGAGCGAGTTGGCCACTGTTGGCGCGGACAAGGATTTTAAAGTTTGGGACACGGACACTCGCCAAAGCGTTGTCACCGAGCACAGCAAAAAGCACACGTTCAGCGCCGTCGCCTGGTCCGCGGATGGCAAGACAGTCGCGGCGGCGGCGGACGACGGTCGTCTCGTTTCGTTCACCGACTTCAAGCGGCACTCGGGCGCGCAGAGCTCTGATACCGCTCGCGACCGCGAACTCGGTCGCTGGCCGGAGGCGCTGCACGCGGTCACAATTTCTGCAGACGGCAAGCGCGTCGTCACGGGTGGACAGGATGGCGCCGTGTACGTCGTCAACAATGACGCGAAGTTGCTCGCAAAGCTAACTCCATCAGCGGAAACAAACGCCGCAGGCGCTTTGGTCGGCACTCCGTCGCCGACCGTTTCATCCCCTCCTCCCTCGTTCGTGCGCGACGTTCTCCCCGCCATGGCGAAAGCCGGCTGCATGGCCGGTTCGTGTCACGCAAAAGCCGAGGGACAGAATGGCTTTAAGCTCTCGGTCTTCAGTTACGACCCTGCCGCGGATTTCGCTGAAATCGTAAAGGAAGGCCGTGGTCGCCGCGTCTTTCCCGCCGCACCGGAAGAAAGTCTGCTGCTCTTGAAGCCCACGATGGCCGTCGATCACGGCGGCGGTCAGCGCATCGAACCCGGTTCCGACACTTACAACGTAATTCGAGAGTGGATTCGCACCGGCATGGCCTATCAGCACACCAACGAACCCACGCTGGTCCGCATCAGCGTCGAACCGCGCGAGCGCGCGTATCGGAAAAACGCGAAGCAGTCCTTGCGCATCACCGCCCATTACTCCGACGCCTCGACTCGCGATGTGACCCGCCTCGCTGATTACATCTCCAACGACAAGGAAATCGCGCAAGTGGACGAATCAGGGCTCGTCCGCGTCGGCACACTCCCCGGCCAGAGCGTCGTCGTCGCGCGTTACATGGGCTTCGTCGACGCCGCCCACATCACCATTCCCGCCGATCGCACGTTGCCGGCGTCGCGCTACGCCAAACTGCCGAAGAATAATTTCATCGACGAAATCGCCTACGCGCATTTCCAGAAGCTCGGCCTGTTCCCGTCCGACCTCTGCAGCGATTCCGAGTTCCTTCGCCGTTCTTCCCTCGATGCCATTGGCCTCCTTCCCTCCGCCGACGAAGCGCGCGCCTTTCTTGCCGACACGAACGCCAACAAACGTCAACTGTGGATCGAACATCTATTGCAGCATCCCGCCTTTGGCGACAACTGGGCCAACAAGTGGGCCGATCTGCTCCGCCCCAATCCCGATCGCGTCGGCGTCAAGAGCGTCTACACCCTGGATCAATGGTTGCGCGAATCCTTCCGCGCCAACAAACCCTACGACCAGTTCGTCCGCGAGCTGCTCACCGCCGAAGGCAGCAACCACCGCTATGGCCCCGCGGTGGTTTATCGCGATCGCCGCGAACCGCCCGAACTCACCACCATGTTCAGCCAGCTTTTCCTCGGCACGCGGATGGAATGCGCGAAGTGCCATCACCACCCCAACGAAAAATGGAGCCAGGACGATTTCTATCAATTCGCCGCGTTCTTCGGCCCGCTGAAACACAAAGGCGCGGGCCTTTCGCCGCCGATCTCCGCGGGCACCGAGACCTTTTATTTTGGCGGCGACGGTTCCGTGAAGCACCCTGTCACTGACCAGGTCATGCACCCGCGTCCGCCCGACGGACCGCCGCTGGACATCGCCACCAATTCCGATCCCCGCCGCGCGCTCGCCGACTGGCTCATCAGTCCCGACAATCCTTTCTTCGCCAAAGCCGCCGTCAACCGCGTCTGGGCCGTATTTTTTGGCCGTGGCTTCGTCGAACCCGTGGACGACTTTCGCTCCTCCAACCCCGTCTCGAATGAGCCGCTGCTCAACGCTCTTGCGAAGCATTTCGCCGAAGGCGGTTACGACCTCAAGCGCCTCATGCGCACCATCATGTCGTCGCGCCTCTATCAACTCAGTTCCGCGCCCAACCAGTTCAACCTTAAGGACACCAAACATTTTTCACGCTCCTGGCGCCGTCGCCTGCCCGCCGAAGTTCTCCTCGACGCCGTCGCCGACGTTACCGGCGTCCCCGAAGAATTCGAAGGCTGCCCGCCCGGCACGCGCGCGCTCCAGACCTGGACCTACAAAATCGATTCGCACTTCATGGACGCCTTTGGCCGTCCGAACTCCAGCAGCGATTGCCCCTGCGAACGCGATGCGCGCACCAGCGTCGTGCAGTCGCTCCACATGATGAACTCGCGCGCCTTGCAGGCGAAACTCGCCCACGCCCAGGGCCGCGCAAAGAAACTCGTCGAAAGCAAAATGTCTACCGAACAAATCGTCACCGAACTCTACCTGACCGCCTTCAGCCGGGTCCCAACATCAGACGAACTCGCGAAGGCGACCGCCGCCTACGACCACGACAATGCGTCCCGCCAAACCGCCACCGAAGACGTGCTTTGGGCATTGCTGAATTCCCCCGAATTCGTGTTTAATCACTGATATGCCGCGCGCGCATACCAACTGCAACGGCGTCACCCGTCGCGATTTTATTCAGGTCGGCCTCACCGGCGTCCTCGGTCTCGGCCTCTGTGACCTGATGCGCCTGCGCGCCAGCGCTTCTGTTCCCACGGGAGCAAAGCCGTCGGCCGGTAGTGTTAACTGCATCCTCATCTGGCTCGACGGCGGGCCCTCGCATTACGAGTCCTTCGATCCAAAGCCCGATGCGCCCTCAGAAATTCGTGGCGAATTCAAAACCATTTCCACGAAAATCCCCGGCGTCCATTTCAGCGAGTGCGTCCCCAAACTCGCCGCCGTCGCCGACAAATTCACCGTCGTTCGCTCTATCTGCCACAAAGACCCCAACCACGGTGGCGGCAATCATTACATGATGACCGGCATGCCGACGCCCGTTCCCGTCGCGTGCGGCGCCTTCGTCACTTTCCATCCGTCCTATGGCTCGATGGTCTCCTACGACCGCGGTATTCGTAACGGCCTGCCCGCCTACATTTCCATGCCCGAAGTCTCGCGCTCCGGAGGCCCGAATTTTCTCGGCGGCCAGCACGCGCCGTTCGTCATCGATGGCTATCCCAACAACAAGAGCTTCAAGGTCCGCGATGTCGTGCTCCCCTCCGGCATCAGCGAAGGCCGCGCCGCGCATCGCCAGGAATTGCGCCGCTCGCTCGACGCGATGAAGCGTTATGCCGACAAACTCGCCGACGATCCCGCCGTCACCTTTGATCAATATTACGCGCAGGGCCTCGACCTCGTCGCCTCGACCGAGGCGCAAAAGGCCTTCGACATCCATAGCGAATCCGACAAAGTCCGTGACGCTTACGGGCGCAACGACTTTGCCCAGCGCCTTCTCCTCGCGCGCCGCCTCGTCGAAGTCGGCGTCAGCTTCGTCACCGTTTACTACGGTGGCTGGGACCATCACACCAAAATCTTCGAGGCTTACCGTGGCAATCACATGAAGAGCCTCGACCAGGGTCTCGCCACGCTCATTTCCGATCTCGACGAACGCGGCTTGCTCGACAACACGCTGGTCCTCTGCCTCGGCGAGTTCGGCCGCACGCCCAAGGTCAACAAAGACGCCGGGCGCGATCATTGGCCGGGCGCGATGTCCATCCTCATGGCTGGCGCGGGCGTGCCGCGCGGCGCAATCGTTGGCGCGACCGACCCGAAGGGCTACTACGCCGCCGAGAGCGTTTACAAACCGGAAGATTTTGCGGCCTCGCTCTACACCAAGATGGGCATCGATCCCAATCAGGTCTTGCACACCAACACCGGCCGCCCCATTCAACTCGTCAACGGCGGCCGACTCATGAAAGAACTGTTCGCTTAATGCCCGTCCACTCGGCAGTCCTCTCTTTCTCACTTTCCCACTTTCTCACCTGCGTGTCCTCTCACCCGCTTACCCGCTTACCCGCCTACCTGCTTACGGCCGTCGTTTGTCTGTTCGTGAACCCTTCGGCCTTCCCTGCGAGCGCCCCAACTCTCGACGCCCTCTACCCTCCCGGCGCCCAGCGCGCATCAACCAACGTCATCACTGTCTCCGGAAAGTTCGATCCATGGCCTCCCAAAGTCTGGCTCAGCGCTCCCGGAGTTCACTTCAACGCCGAAACCAACAAAAACAAATTCACCGTCACGATCGAGGAACACGCCACGCCCGGTCCGCGCCTTGTTCGACTCTACAACGAGGAAGGCGTCAGCGAATGCCGCTTCTTCGTTGTCGGCGATGACCGCGAGCTCTCCGAGACCGAACCCAACAACCACTTTGAGCGCCCGCAGGAAATTGAAACCCTGCCCGTCACCATCAACGGTCGCCTCGAAAAAGGCGGCGATGTCGATTCCTTTGCCGTGCGTCTCCGGCGCGGCGACGCATTGGATGCCCAACTCGACAGCTACGTTCTCATGAGCAAACTCGACGGTGTACTGCGACTCGTCACCACCAACGGCCATCAACTCGCCTGGAACCACGACTTCGCGTCTCTTGACCCGCGCCTCGTCTGGTCCACGACCAACGACCAAACCGTCGTCGTCCAGGTCTACGGCTTCCCCCACCCCGCGACCGCGTCCGTGAACCTTTACGGCGGCGAAAGCGCCTTCTATCGACTGCATCTGGCCACCGGCCAAACTGACTGTCCCTTGCACGACGTTAATCTGAACGCTCTCGTTGTCACCAACGGCATAATCCTCTCGGCCGACAACGAACAGCGCGTCGCGTTCAATGCCACAAAGGACCAACGCCTCGCTCTCAAAGTCGACGCCGCCGATTTGGGTTCCCCTTTGGACGCTTGGCTCAAAGTCGAAGACGCCTCCGGAAAAGAACTCGCCCGCAACGACGACGCCGACGGCACTCGCGACCCATCGCTCGAATGGAAAGCGCCAGGCGACGGACCCTACACCGCCGCGATCGGCTCCCTCACTCACCGTGGCGGCTCCGACTATCGCTATCGCCTCACCATCGAAACACTCCGCCCCGATTTTCGCGCCACGCTCACAGCCAACTCTCTGACCGTGACCGCCGACTCCACCAACTCGATCAAGCTCAACCTCAAACGCCTGCGCAACTTCACCAGCGAACTGACCGCAACCATCGTCGGCCTCCCCGAAGGCATCACGACGATATCCACAAACCTCGCCGCCAAACTCTCCGGCGACGTGACCCTGCCCATCATCGTGGCCAGCAACGCCCCACCATTCACCGGCCCCATTCAGATAAAACTCACTGACCCGGCAGCACAACTGGATCGCGTCGTTCCCTTTCCATTGGTCAGCCGCACCGAAGACAACGGCGTCCCCGGCGGCTACTCCACGTTACTCATCGACGAACTCGACCACCTTTGGCTAACTGTGAAACCGAAACCCGCCGAGCCTCCGAAAGAAACCGCGAAGAAGTAGTGCCTTGCAAAGCGCCAGAGCACCGGCGCGCTCCATGACGGTTCACGCAGCCGAAGGGCCTTACAACTTCGCGACAGCGTCTTGGAGTGCGCCGGTGCTCTGGCGCTTTGGAACGAGCCGACGCCCTCGCTGCCTTCAAATCTCACGTGTGCGCCAAGTCAATTATGCATTCCAACGAAACCAAAGACCAATTCGTAGAACTCCGCGCTTCTGGCAAAAGCTTCGGCGACATCGCCGAGCAACTCAACGTTTCCAAGTCCACCCTCCACGGCTGGGAAGACGAACGCGCCGATCCCCTTTCAGGTATTGGCCCTACTGGCGCGGACGGCCAGGGCGCAGGATCGTATCGGCGATGGAGGCGGAGAGGAGCGGGAGCGTTCACGCCCCCGTCGAATTGACCGGCCTTGGTGGCGGCTCAAAGCACACTGTCTAACACGCCCTGGGGCCGGTTCTTTTACTCATTCGACCAGAGTAGAACCCCGGACTACGTCTTGGCTTATATCTACGGCACTTTACATAAGTTCCTCATTGGTTTGGGTCAAGGCGTCATTTCCGCGATCGTCATTACTGATGTGTCATTTTGGCTGCGACTGTCGCCCAATTCTGCGGTCCCGTTTAACGTAAACACGCCAGTTATTGGCATCTTCCGCGGTAACACCCCACTGGCATCCCGATAGCTAAACCTGCAAAATTGGAAAAGATAAGCTTGGTGGAAAGTGCGATGGAGCAGTCGATATGAGTCTGTATACCGTCAGCTCGAATCCTGCGTTTGCCGAGATTGTCAACGCCGCTATGAAAGCGCAGACACGGGGGTGTCTCTCTTCCGCCGCGGCCGTTGCCGAGTTGTTGACCCCCTACAAGCCCAAGTCGCGCTTTGTCATTGTTGATCTGAGGACCATTGACGATGCACCGCGCTTCATTGATTTCGTCAAATCCTCGGGGCCAATCAGCGATACCCTCGTCATCGCTGTCGGGACTGAACGCGATTTCTCATTGCTGGATCAGCGTACCTATGAGGCCCTCAGCGGAATTATGTATCTCCCCTTTAATGCGATTGAACTTGCTTTGATTATTAGCAGCCTCGAAGTCAATCGTGACCCCGACAATCTGCCATAGTCCCCCCACTCCCGTATTGTCGGCTTGCTTGCCGGCCTTTTCCTCTTCGGAATTCTCAATTTTCTATCCCCTCTTGAATTCGGGGCTTTGCCCCCGACTCCATTACCCCTGCCGAAGAAGCAAACGCCCCATACCGCCAGTTAGCTTCGGAGCCAATACTCGTTCGCGAGAACCGGTGGGCTGGGTGGCTCACCAAAGCGGCTCGGTTTTGTGCTCGCCAAACCGGGCCGCTCCCGTCTTTACACGAGCCACAACCATTTCGGAATTCTGTATTAGCTCACCAAACGCTCGAGCTTCCGTCCGGCTCTTGCCAGGCCTCTGCTCATTTTCCCTGAAACGCTCTTGCGCCGACGATACGCCACTTCATGCTTTTGTTGGCTTTGTCGTTTGCTGTCGGCCCTCTTTTTTCTCGGATTGTCTGCCATAGCGCCGAAACATCGCTCCGGTCTCCGCATCCGCAACACGGGCTGTTCACCTTCCGTTCTGCTCCCCCGTAGGTTTGGGGGTGAGGCCTGCTTTGTGCTCTCTTCCGTCCCGATCGATATTCCTGCTAACACGCCACGCGCCACTCCTCCGACCAAAAAGGAAGGCGCGTCAGCGTGCCGGGCCCGGCCCGATTACCTCGGCCCGGGCCTTCTCTTCGCTATATTATCTTATCTTTGTAATTGGCAAGTGGTTGGGTAGTGCCCTGATTTAACGCAGGGGAAACCACCACCACTTGGAAAAACGCTTGGCTCATTCGGAAACCTCGTTTCCGCACCTCTCAACTCGAGGGCAGTGATTCTCCCACTGGTTGCACCGCAAAACTCGACTTAGCATGTACCAAAATCATATATGGAAACGTTGCTTCCATTGTGCCTGTTTTGCCTTACGGCGCTCTTGGTTAACGCCCTGCCGGCTTAACGGGTAACATCAACCCGCTCTTGGCTGCGCGGACATCTCGAAGGTCTCTCTTCGAGCAGGCTCCCGCTGTTCTGCATTGTGCAGGGAGTCAACCAGTCATTATGAGTTCCGCGCTCAAGTAACGGAAGGCATATACCCTATTTCTTGGGCTGGATGGCCCTTTACAGTGCTACTCGCGCCAACAGCGCAGCGCGGGCCCGTCACCGGGCGAGCTCGCGACCTAAATACAAAATCCAAACCAAGGAGATAGAGTGAAACAAATACTATCCATTGGCCTGTTGTGTCTCGGCGTTGCCGCGGCACAAGCAGCCCCCCTTAACATTGTTAACGTGGGGACAAATATCGACTGCTTGTTCAACACAAATTGTGTGGACAACGCCGTTGAGAGCACGAGTCCAATCATGCTGCCGGGGACGACAGGGAGCGGCTTTCTTCTAACGCGGGTGATCACCGGAAATTCCAATTCGCCTGCCGCAGGCTTATATGCCTACGAATACAGGATCGACCTCACGGGTATCACCGGGGCCACCAACACGGAACCCTGCTTTACCAACGTCGTCAGGTCATTCACGAATCGGGTCGTAACGTTTACCAATGAGGTTCAGGTCGAGACCCGCACAAACGGTGGCGGCAAGATTAAGCCTAAGGAGCGTACGGTGCGCGTTCCGGTCGCGACGAACCTGGTGGTGACCTCGGTTACGAACAGAATTCCGTGTCCCGGCACGGGGGCTTGTATCGAGTCGTTGAGCATCCCCTTCCGCGGACTCGTTTCCACCCTCAATCTGGACACGAACAGTGCCACCAGCACCGACCAGGTGTACGTGGTTACTAGTGGAGGTCTGGGCACCGTCCTTCCCACTTCGGTTACGCACAGCAACGGTACTGTCACGTTCCACTTCACCAACGCCATCTGTCCGGGCGAGTCGAGCTTGTCCATCGGTTTGGTATCCAGCAACCCGCCAGTCAACATACCGGCGACACTGGACCTGACCTTCGGACGAGATTTGATGGTGGCCTCTCGCGGACCGGGCCGAGTGAGTCAGCCCATTCCGTGTAACTTCAACGTGCTCGAGACACTCATCAACAATCTTGAGGCGTCCGACATTGAGGCGCCCAACATTCACGCGAGTCGCGGCAGGCTGAAGTCCATCCTGAACCGCTTCGAGGCCGTTCAACAGGCCGCCGAAGAAGGCGACGTCGACGCGACCCTCGAAGGTCTGGCCAGCATCGGCGACAAAGCCGGCGACGGCAAGAACGCCTGGATCACCGGACAGACCGGCCAGATGATCATCGGGGCCATCGAAGACCTGTTCGATTGCATCCAGGAATTCGAGGAAAGCCAAAACGGACAATGACAGTGAAGGCAGGTTGGAGCAAGCCATTGCTCCGACGTGCCGATCTCAACACGCGCAGGCGCAGCGGAGATCCGCTGCGCCTGCAAGTGTTCCGTGAGAAAATTAAGTAGAGCCCGACCTCATCAACTCACGATCATCGGGGCAACAAAAACCTGCTAGCCACAGCCGTCGGGTTAAGCACCCTGACTCGCCCACGTCGCCCTTGACCGCACGGTCCTTGGCTAAGCTCAAAGCGATTTCAAATACTCGACAAGATCCTGCTTTTGCGTGCCGTCCAAACTCAGCCCCAGAACCCTGTTGTAGTGTTCCACCACATCCAGAAGGGTCGCGAACCGACCATCGTGGTAAAACCCGCCTGTTTGGTGGGTCCACAAGCCTTTCAGTGGCGCCGTTCGATAACGTCGATCCGGTGAACGGTCCGCCTGGAAAGAATCAATGCCGATTTCTGCCGGCGTATGCAGGTTCCACCCTGGCTCAGTAAACAGCGGCGGAACATGGCAGGTGGCGCACTTCGCTTGTGTGTTGAATACCGTCGCGCCGCGCGCCGCTGCCGCTGCATTAAACGTAGAGGCGGGCGGTTTCGGCGCCGGTATCGCAAGTTGATAAAAATGGAGCCCAGCCAGTTTCGGCGTGATCAAATCCGGCTCATTGCGAACGTTGAAAAAGCCCGCTCTGGCGGCAATGGGAAACTGCTCAGCATTTGCCAGGCGAGGGTCGTAAAACGTCCCCGACCCCTGCATTTCCAGATTCGCTACGAACGCGTTCCAGTGCGTGACCGAACCCCAGCCCGTCCAGGTGTGAAGGTTCACACCAGCCAATCCAAAAGCGGGCGGGAGCAAGGTTGCCGCTGTCTTGCCGTCGGGGCGGAACCCCTTGCCATCCAAAATCAGTTCAGCATCAAACTTTCCAGGTCCCCAGGCCAAAACGACCGTGCGCACCGTCGCCTGATCCACGCCAAGAAGCGCAGCGAGGGAGGACAGGTCCGGAGCCGACGCGATAATCGCTCCCACGTTCAAGTCTCGATTGGCCCAGCCGTCCCGCCGTCGGCCAATGCCGGTTGTGAGGGAGTTATCGACAGTCGAGTGACAGAGCGCGCAAGTGATTCCGACAGCGTCCAGCGAACCGTTCTCGCGGAAAAACCCCTTCACACCCACCACTGCATTCTTCTTCAAAAGCGCGAGCGTTACGGCAACGTCATTGAGGTCCACTTCGCCGCGTCGGAGCTGTTGGACAAGCGGGTGCGGCAATGCTTCCACATCCACCTTGAGTCCGAGCTCGAGTGCAGCCTTCGGGCTTACACCGGGCCCGACGCCGCCGAACCTTTCACCTTGGATCGCTTCATGGAGTTTCAACGCATCACCCCAAAAGGCCTCGTCTCCGAAGGTATCGAATCGGAATGTCGAGCGACCCTCCGCAATCATTCGCGCAGCATTGTTAATGGTCGGATCAGCGGCCGCGGGGGGCGTAATCCTGCTCGCACGCTCCGTTATCCCTGAACGATTGGGCGCAAGCGGTGCGGAGGATTGCGCCGATGGGTAAAAGCCGACCAGAAGTGCCGCCGCTCCCACCCCAAACAGAAGGCCATACTTGACGTTTTTCATGATTCATCCCTTTCGTATCTTCGAATCTCAAAGCATCTCGAGAGAGGACATTATTGATTCTCCACCAAATTCTGAGAGAAACCTCAGGCAGCGATGTTCCGGCAAAGAGACTAGGGTGTTTACCCCGGCGCCGCCCGATGCTTACCGTTCCTTCGCGGCCAATTGATCCCGATTGATGTTTCCCCCACGCTCAACTCTCAACCATCAACCCTCAACCCCCTTCGCATTGCCTTTTTCCTAATCAGGAATTAGTGCCCATTGGTGGAATTCGTGTCTCTCCCAAAATCCCTAATCGTAAATCGTAATTCGCAACTATCCTTCTTACTCGCCGGGAATTCAGGGCTTTGCCCCACTTGGTCTTAATATAGAATCAGCCTTATTCTCGTTCCGGATGCTGCGGAGGGAACGGACCCCATTCACGCGGCATAAGACCGGCCCAGGGCTGATTATCAGAATCCCCTGAACTGCCTTGGGCCGGTTACTGCTTCGCACCCTGAACCTAAGAAGCAAACGCCCCATACCCCCAGCCGGACTCCCGGCCTGATACTCGTTCTGTTCACACAAACGGTGGGTCGGGTGACTCACCAAAGCGGCTCGGTTTTGTGCTCGCCAAACCGGGCCGCTCCCATTTTCGCGTCGGACGCACCACTATCGCACGCTCAACCTGCCCTTTGAGCAGGTACCTCCTTTGAATTGGGTAAGCATCCTCAACCTCGAAACGTTTCTGGTTTTGCACACCACTCCCAAAACTTCCACGCATCGTTCAACATCGCTTTCAGATCGTTCAGATCCCCTGGTTTTCCCAAATACGCGCTCGCCCCCAGCTGATACGCCTTTCGTACGTCCGTCTCCAGCACTGAGCTGCTCAAGACCATCGTCGGAATCACCCTGCAATCCGGATTCTCTTGCATCCAACTCAGTACTTCGAATCCATCCACCTTGGGCATTTTCACGTCCAAAAGCATCATGCCCGGAAACGCAAAAAACCTCCGGTCGCTGTACTTTCCGCCGCCTAGGAGATAGCTGATTGCTTCCTCCCCATTTTCCACCACGTGCACTGGGTTCGTCCGGCCGGTTTCCCGCCAGGCAAACCTCATGAACATCGCGTAGTCCGCGTTATCTTCCGCGATCAGAATTGTCACATTGGAGTCCATAGAATTACAAAAACAGGACACAACCGGGCATAAATGGACTGCCAATGTGGGTTACCGGATTAACAGCACTCCCCATGCCATCCGGTGTCTTTGCCTCCCAATTAAAGTTCAGGAAATTTTATGGGGTTACCCCGTAGATGTCCAACCCCCTATCGCATAATTCGGGCGTAATGAAAAAATTAAAGGCTCAATTATGCATTCCAACGACACCAAAGACCAATTCGTAGAACTCCGCGCGACCGGCAAAAGCTTCGGCGACATCGCCGAGCAACTCAACGTTTCCAAGTCCACCCTCCACGGCTGGGAAGACGAACGCGCCGACGACATCGCCCGCCTCCGCCGCATCCAATGGGAAGAAACTGAAAGAGCCCTCGGGCGTCGTTTGGAAGACGAACTCCAAAACCTCGCGGGCCGTCTCATCGACTGGGAGACGCTGATGAACAACATCGATCTCAACGCGAACCACCGTCTGCGCGACATCCTCTTCGTTCTGCGCGAAACCCGGCGCGAATACTACCGCACCCGCGCCATGCTCATGGGGAACGCCCCGCGTTTGCGCGCCACGCGAAAGGCATCGCCGCCAACGCCCCCGGTGAATGCCGACCACGGCTCCGCCTCCGATCAATCTGAAATCTCAAATGTGAAATCTGAAATCACTTCCTCCTCTCCTTCTCTCCTGTCTTCCTTGGAGTCCTCCTCTCCAAAATCGAACGAAACCGAACGATTTGCACAAACCACCGAAACTCAACCCCGCAATACCAACGACTTACAACAATCCGATTCCCAGTCGTTCGATTTTCCAAATGCCATCGCCGCCACACTTTCGGAATCTGTAACCCCCGACCTGCGGGCGGAGCCTCGGTGCGAAACAAAGTCCAACTCGAGGGGGCCGACATTTCCAGACACCCTCGCCAAAACCGACACCTCAACTACCACGGAGCAATGCGCGAACGCCCTTCCCTCTCCCTCGGGGAGAGGGACTGAGGGTGAGGGACAGACTGGTTCTTCTCGGATTTCGTCCACCGCCCAGGATCAATCTCCAATCGAAAATCCAAAATCTGAAATCCCTTCCTCGCCTCCGCCCTTCCTGCCTTCCTTAGAAATTCCCCTTTCTGAGATCGACGACACCTTCCTCGGCTCCATCGTCGTCAACCCCTACGAATGCAGCGCCGCCGTCGTCCTCAAAACCCTCGAGCAGGAGTCTGCCCATCGCGAGCAAAGCGCCGCGCTTGCACCATCACCTTGAGCGTTCACGTTACTTTTTCGTCACGAAAGGCGCCAGGTGTTGGGGACACAACCCCAGTTGAACGTGCTGCTTTCAAGCCGACGTTTTGCGGGAGCAGCACTCGTGGGCGGGAGGCGTGTCGATCCTCCGCGCTCGTGCAATGTCGCTCGCCGTCAACGTATGGAAAGATTCAGTCAGAAGCGCACCCCCATCTTCATTGTGCTCATCCTGCTGGCGTGTGCCGCAACCGCGCCGGCCAAAGACGTCCGCCTCTATAAAATCACCAAAGGCATCCATTATCAGCAAAGCGTCGACGGCGCGCCCGCCGTGCTGGCCGAAAACGGCTATGTCTTCCAGGCGAATGTCGTCATGGGCGCGCCCGGCAGCGTGCTGAGCGCAACCGTCGTCTCGCAGGAAGGCACGGTCCGGACGCTCGAAGCCGACGGCAACGACAAATTGGAATTCCGGAATCGTGTTAACACGAAAAACACACTCGAAACGCGTTATCCCGACGGCAACTTCACTTACACGATCAACACGCGCAGCGACGGCCAGCGTGTCATCAGCCTGCCGCTCACGGGCTCGGCGTACCCGCCGGCCCCCGTCGTTCAGAATCTCCCCGCGTTGCAGTCCGTCAACGCGCACGGCTACATCATCGTGTCTTGGGACCGTTTTCCCAGCGGCGGGGAATCCGACTTCATCCAGCTGCGCATCGAGGAACCGGACGGCGACCTGGCGTGGGAGAGCCGCGACTTCGGCGAACCCGGCGCGCTCGACGGGACGGCGACGCAGACTCTCATCAAACCCGGCGAACTGGACCCGAACACCACCTACACCGCGCGATTGAGCTTCGAGAAAACCTCCACGCGCGACACCACCGCCTACATCGGCTCCCTTGGCTGGTCCACGTATCACGCGCGCACGGAATTCACGCTCAAGACTTCGGGCGACGCCGCGCCGAACGTCCAGCGCTACGAAGTCGCCAAAGGCCGCCACTTCGAGCAAGATAACCTGGCCGGACCGTTTCCGGAGCCGGGCGAGGAATTTCTCTTCTCCGCCGAAGTGCGGGCCAGCGCGCCGAACCTCGTTTCTTCCGCATCGGTGACAAGCCCGAGCAGCGTTACGGTCCAACTCACTCCCAATTCCGACCGCGACAAATTCGATTTCACCGAAGCCTCCTCCTCCCAGCCCCCGATCGACGCGCGGTATCCCGCCGGCAATTACGTCTTCCAAATCCAAACTGCGAGCCAGGGCGCCCGAACTCTTGGTCTCTGGCTCGACGCTCGCGATTATCCACCGGCGCCGCGCGTTCATTTTGATCCGAGCCAGCGCATCAATCCCGACTCCGAACTCGTGATCGCGTGGGACGCATGGCCAGGCGGCACCGCCGAAGATTTCATCCAGCTTCGCATCGAGGAGGAAGATGGCGGGACGGTTTTCGAAACAGCTGACTTCGACGACAAGGACGCGCTCGACGGCCGTGCGACCACGGCGGTCATCCCTGCCGGCACGCTCGTTCGCGGGAAGGACTACGAAGCGCGACTCACCTTCCGCCGTTTCACGCGCGTCGATCCGTCGAGCTATCCCGGCGCCCTCGGCATCGCGAGTTACTTTGCACGAACGAAGTTCGACATCGAAACCCTTCAGCCTGACGTACGCGACTACGCGGTCTTTAAAGGACGCGTTTTCGTGCAAACGAATCCCGGACCGTCCGTGGTCACGGGCTACGTCTTCAGTGCCACCATCGACGCCGAGACGCCGCAATCGGTCGCGACAGCGGCGATCATCACGCCGACAGGCCGGACGGTTTTCCTCACGCAGCAAAGCAGCGGAGACCAGTTCGAGCTGGAGGAATTCCGCAACTCTCAGGGCGCGCTGGACGCCGACTTCCCCGACGGCAACTACATCCTCGCGGTCAACACCGTGAACGACGGCGGCAAAAATATTCCAGTAGCGCTCGTCAACAGCACGTACCCAAATGCACCGCGGCTCGCCGACTATAACGCGGCCGGACACATCAATGCTCCCACCCAGTTTCCACTCGCGTGGGACGCGTTCGCCGGCGGCACGGACCAGGACTACATCGACGCGCAGATCGAGGAGATGGACGGGGACGAAGTGTTCGACACTCCGGGTTTCGGGAATGATGAAGCGCTCGACGGGCGCGAGACCAGCGTGACACTGCCCCGGTTCGCCCTGCAGACAGGCAGATCGTACATGGGACGCTTGCTCTTCGAAAAAATACTGCGCGCGAACGACGACGGCTATCCGGGCGTCAAAGGCCGCGTCGGCTACTTCGCGAAAACGTACGTGCCGATTGCGACACTGGGTCCGGGCAATCCTCCGCTCTTTCAAGGCTACTCCGTACTGGGCGATGGGCGAATCCAGTTCAGCCTCACCACGCTCGACGGCGGCACTTATTATATCCAGGGATCGCCGAACATGATCGACTGGACAAACCTTGGCAGCGTTTCGGCGGCGGCCAACCTTGCGAGCTTCACGGCACCGCCGCCTCCGACCACCGGCTCCTATTTTTACCGCGCCGTATTGGTCCGCTGAAACGGAGCTGCCGCCCTGCAAACCTGGTCAGTTTTGAGTGTCCGTTCTGGACGCGCAACTATCCACGAACAGGACATTTAGAACGTGAGAAAAAGGGCCTTTTGGGGGCTCGCTTTTTTGCGAATCGCTTTCATTCCTGCGAAATGCCCGAAAATACGGGCCTTTTCAATCGCCCCCGCCCGGCCATGCCAAAATGGACTGCCTGATGCTGGTTTTGAGGCATGGATATGAAGACGTTACGCACATACAAATGGGTGGCAACAGCCGTCGCGCTGGCCTCGCTCACGGTGACGAACGTAACCGCGGGGCAAACGACCATCACGCCGGTGCCGCACCTCGGTGGCGGCGCCAACCTGATGTCCGTGGAAGCCCTGAACAACTCCGGCGCAGTCGCGGGTTTTTCGCGGGACGCGGACAACAACGAGAGGGCCTTCCGGTTCCGCACTGGCGTCATGACGGAGCTTGGGACGCTCGGCGGGCCGAACAGCGGCGCCTCCGCGATGAATGATAGCGGCTTCATCACCGGCTACGCCCTTTTGCCGGCGGATGAAAACGGCTTTTTTCCACAACACGCGTTCCGTTACAACGGCACCAACATGATCGACCTGGGCGTTCTGCCGGGGGGCAGCTTTAGCGACGGGCAGTTCATCAATGCCAATGGCGACGTCGCGGGGCTGGCGGATGCAGGCGGCTTTACGCGCGGCTTCGTTTATCGCAACGGCACAATGACCGACATCGGTTCGCTGGGCATCGGGTTGAGCACGATCGATGATTTGAACAATAATGGTCACGTGGTGGGTTACTCCCTCGACGACGCTTTTCAGGCCGTGGCGTTCTTCTTCGATGGGACGACCATGCACGGCCTGGGGACACTCGGGGGCGCGGTTTCGCGCGCCTGGTCCATCAACGATTCGGGCGTAATCGTGGGCGAAGCCGATAACGACGACGGCGTGACCCGCGCATTCATCTACACCAACGGGGTAATGAGCGACCTGGGGACGCTGGGCACCGGTGAATTTTCCTGGGCGATCAACATCAACAACGCCGGTTATATTCTCGGCTACTCTGAATTTGACTCGAATCGCATTGATGGCGCGATTCGCGCCTTCATCATTCCTCCCGGCGGCGCGATGACCGATCTGGGAACTCTCGGCGGGGAAGTCAGCGTTCCGATTGCGATGAACAGCCATGGCCACGTGATCGGCGATGCGGAAAACGACCTCGGTGAGACAGTCCCCTTCCTTTACAAGAATGGCACGATGGTGAACATCAACACCCTGCTGCCGCCGGACTCCGGATGGGTGCTCCTCACGGCGTTTCACATCAACGACGCGGGCCAAATCTCCGGCTACGGTTTCCTTAACGGCCAGATCTCCTATTACATCCTGACGCCGGGTGACAACGTCCCGCCGGTCGCGGACGCGGGCGCCGATCAAATTGTCGAATGCGGCACGGCCACCCACCTGGACGGCACGGGATCGAGCGATGAAGACAATGACGCCATCACTTTTGAATGGCGCAACGGCGCGACGGTCCTTGGCACGAACGCCGTGCTCGACGTTCTCCTTGGCCGCGGCACTTACACTCTGACGCTCAAGGTCACCGACCCGAGCGGCGAGAGCGACGAGGACACGGTGGACGTTACGGTGAGGGACACGATCGCTCCGAGCGTCCTCTGCCCCGGAAGCGGGTCTGTGGCCGTGGGTCCGGGCTGCCAGGCCATGGTTCCGGACTTTGCCTCCTCGGCGATTGCAACGGATGCATGCAGCTCCTTTTTGACTCGAGATCAGACGCCGGAACCGGGCACGCTCGTGAGCGTCGGCACTCACACCGTGACGGTCTCGGTGACGGACGAGGCCGGCAACACAGGCACCTGCACGGTGACCCTGACTGTGATCGACAACATCGCACCGGCGGGTGATTGCCCGCCCGCGCAATCGGTGAACGCAGATTCTGATTGCAAGGCCGCGGTGCCCGATTTCACTGCCGCGTTGCTGGCGACCGACAACTGCACGCCGGCCAACGCGCTGGTGAAGACGCAGTCTCCCGCCGCAGGCACTCGCCTCCCGGCCGGCACGCACGAGATCACCCTCACGGTGACCGATGCCGCTGGGAACTCCAGCATGTGCTCGACGCTGTTCACGGTTGTGAGCAGCCAACCGCAGCCCGTGGTGACCTGCCCTGCCGGCGTGACGGCCGAAGCCGGAGCCGACGGCGAAGCGGCTGTGCCTGATTTCGCCTCCGCCGCCACGGTGATCGAGAGCTGCTTCGGCGCTTCGACCCGCAGCCAGACTCCGGCGGCCGGCACGCGCCTCGGCCTGGGCGTGCACACCGTCACGGTCCAGGCGGTTGATCCGGCAGGCAACGTCGGCACCTGCACGACTACCTTCACGGTCGTCGATCGCACGGCGCCGGTGATCACCTCGATCTCAGTTGATCCGAGTCTCCTCACTGAGGATGACACGATGGTGCCGGTGACTGTTTCGGTCACTGCAACCGACAATGTCGATCGGGCTCCGGTCGTCCGCATCAAATCGATCGAGAGCAACGAACCGGTGACCGGTCGCGGTGACAGCACCTCACCGGACTGGGTCGTCACCGGCTTGCTGACGGCGCAGGTCCGCTCGGAACGCATGCACGTTGACGCGCGAGTCTACACGATCACCGTGTGCGCTCGGGATGCTTCGGGCAACGTGTCGGAAGCAACCACTTCAGTCACGATCCTGAAGAAGAAACCGGGCAACAGTGGTCCGGGCAGGAAGATCGCGGCCGCGTCCGCGACGGCCACGAAGAAGGCGAAGAAGAAATAGTGCGGTTTTTTTATTCACCGGCCCCGCTGGCGTTTGCCGCGGGGCCGGTTACGTTTTAGGTGGACACTCTCTAACGCGCCGCAGCCAACTCTTTGGCTGGATACATCCACTCGGGGTGCCGCGCCGTTTCGTCGAAGTCTGGTGTCGTTTTGAAGCCCTCGTGCTTCCCCGTCATTGCGGCTTTGGCAGTCTTCGCCAACAACTTTGAAACGACCTCGCGACTCATCGGCTTGAAGGTGCGCACCGCTTCCAGCGCCTGCTGCAACCGCTCCATGCTGTCCATCCCCGTAATGACCACCGAGGTGGGCAGGTTCAGCGCGTACTGCAAACACTCGATTGCCGTGACGGTCTTTGTCTCCATGATCGCGCCGCTGGCGAAGGGCTTCATGCCGAGCACGCCGATCTGCTCCTTCACGAGCACCGGCACGACTTCCTTTTCAAAACTGCGGAAGTGCGCGTCCATGACGTTGAGCGGCAACTGCACCGCGTCGAAGTGAAACCCGTGCTGCCGCGCCACCTCCAGCGTGCGCAGATGCACCGCCGGATCTTTGTGACCGGTGAATCCGATGTAACGAATTTTCCCCGCCTGCTTCGCTTCGAGGAGCGCTTCGTTCGCGCCACCCTCGCCAAAAATCACGTCCCCCTCTTCCATGCGCAGCACTTCGTGGTGTTGCATGAGGTCAATGCAGTCCACCTGGAAACGGCGCAGACATTCATCCACTTGTTTCGCCGCGAGCGCATTCGTGCGGCCATCGATCTTCGTCATCAGGAACACCTTGTCGCGATAGCCGTCGCGCAGCGCCTTGCCCATCCGGACTTCGCTCTCGCCTTTGTGATAATCCCAGCAGTTGTCCATGAATGTGATGCCTTCATCGATGGCCGTGCGGATGATCCGAATTCCTTCCGCCTCGCTCGGCACGCCGACGTGAAAACCGCCCACTCCAATCGCCGAAATTTTTTCGCCCGTTCGCCCCAAGGTCCGGTAAATCATCTCCCCTGCTCCATTCATAGCCTCACTCTCCCGCGTCACCGTCAAAATTACAAACCATTCACGTCACACGCACTTGCCCACTGGGTCATTTGCCCCACTTCCCTTGTTTGGAAGAATCCCGCAAGAATCGCTCGTTGTGCCAGGTAGCGGCGCATACTACGCGCGGCTGCGTCTCCTGGGTTTTAGGGACTAAATAACTTATGAAAACATCCATCACCGTACTGATCGCTATACTCACCATCGGAACATTGCACGCGCAGGACGGCGGCGAGTTCCGTTCCGGCGAATTCAACATCTCCGTCTTTGGCAGTTGGGTCGATAAGAACGACAGCGACTTAGCCCCCGGCGCGGGCCTCAGTTATTATATCACCCGCGAGATCGGCGTGGGCGCGTTTACGCACTGGGAAAATTACGACGGCAAATTCATCGACAACTTTTCCGCAGAAGGCTATTTCCGCTGGCCCCTCGGCGACATGCCCCTGGCGCCTTACGGGTTGGTCGGTCTCGGTTACAGCTTCGAAACCGAAGAATGCTTCGGGATGTTTGGCGGCGGCGCGGAATGGCGCTTCAGCGATAAACTCGGCGTGTTCGGTGACATCCGCTGGCAGATCAATGAAGACACCGACGACGGCGTGGGCATTCGCGCCGGCGTGCGGTTTGTATTCTGATCACGCAATTCTTGTTGGGCTGAAAAATACGGGCTGGGGTGTCACCCCAGCCCGGTTTCGTTGATAGCCTTTGCCTCACTCCACCGCAGCAGCACAGGTGGCTTCATTCCTGCGAAGCAACGTAGCTGTCTCAGCGAGATAACTCCAGCGAGGAACCTGGTGTGGCGAGCAATGCAAGCGTTCTGCCGATGGGGTAGTCCACTACGCCGTGCATTCTGGTCTCCCCACGTTCCAAGACGCGAGATGATGCGATGCTTATCGCACTATGGAAATCATTGGAATCATATTGATCGGTCTGGTTGTGGGGATATTGGCGAAGCTGCTAATGCCGGGAAACGATCCCGGCGGGTTCATCATCACGACGCTGCTGGGCATCGGCGGCGCGTTCCTGGCGCGGTTTCTCGGGCAGCAATTCGGCTGGTACGGACCGGGCGAACCGGCAGGGTTTATCGCGTCAGTCGGAGGCGCAATCCTGATCCTGCTGCTCTACCGCATGCTGTTTGGCCGTCGCAGCCGGAACATCTGAAAATTAGCCACGCTTTGCGTGGGGGTTGGGGAGAAACCGCGGCGTCCCGGAACAATCCGGGACGCCGACGTTTTTGCGGGGATCACTCTCTCCAGCAGAGTTGTCATTGACTGCGCGCCGTAGCTTTCCACCATGCACCTATGCGGCGCGTGTTTGGCAACTTTACCCGAACTCACCTATTCATCTTTCTGGGATTTTACATTGTGTTTGCGGGGCTGACGGCGCTGGTGTTGAACCTCCAGTCGGAGTCGGACCGTCGTGAAGCGCCAATTGTGTCGGCAACGCTCGGCAGCATCTCCGGCCCGTTCACAGGCGCCATCGCGCGGCACTATCAGTCCTGCTGCCTGGAATTCTCGATGAGCATCTTCCCCTACTCTGCCGCATTGCTGGGCATCGGCGTGCTCGCGCAAATCGTGGCGATGCCGTGGAAGTGTTGCGAACGTTCCATGCGCCTGGTGGCGTGGTGCCTCGGTCTGCTCGGCTGGTTCGGCGGCGTGCTCCTCTCCTTTGGCCACGCCCTGTCGTAACTGCTCAGGATTATGGCTTCTTCATGGGCAAGCCGGCACGGCCGAGGATCTCATCGATCTTTTCTGCGGATTCGGCCGTGACTATTAACATCAAAGCGCTCTCCTTCTCGACAGCAGCGAAATAGCCCTGCCGAAAGTCGCGCCCCATGAGCTTTGCCTCCATGTCCACCCTGTAAAATTCCTTCGGCCCGAGCGTTACCTTGAAAGGTTCATTGAGTTGCTTGAGCGGTTTTCCCGGCCCGGTAACGACCTTTAGCGCGTGGAAAAAATAATCGTTGCCTGTTTGGACTCCAGGTGCCCCGGCAAGGTCCTCTGCCGCGAGAATGAGCGAACGATTCATTTCGACGGGAGCTCCCACCGGCTTCTCAGAGACCCAGAGAAGTTGTTTGGTGCGCGGCTCGCTGGCTTTCATTACCGCCTCGGCTTGTTTGTCGCCGCCGGAAACAATTTTGGTGCCCACTTCTTTCGCGCGATTGAAGCTCTCCTGGTTGTTTACAGTCCAGCCTTCCGGTATCAGCACTTTGATCGCAAAGAACCGGTTCGTGTAAACACCGGCCTCGAGGGTAGCGTCCGTCGGAGAGGATTTCTTCGCGCAACCGGCAAGCAAAACGAGGAGCAGACAAGCAGAGAATCCAAAGGGGTAGTGGAGGCGCATGGCATCCAAAGTAAGGCTACCCGCTGGCGAATCAACGACAATCCGACAGAACCGTGCACTCCGCGTCTTCCTTGCGTTCTCGTTTTAGCTATGGTCATCTGACGGAGACAACGTTGTGCGCGCCGACATCGCGATCGCTTTACTCGCTCTTGGCAGCAGGGCCGCATTCGGGGCTCAACCACCTTCCTGGCCCACCGCCACGCCGGAGGAAGTCGGAGTAGACTCCGCTGCCCTGGTCGAAATGTTTGAGTTTGTTCGGACCAACGGGACATTGGTCCACAGCGTACAACTCGCGCGCAAAGGGAAGCTCGTTCTCGACGCGTATTTTTATCCGTACCGCGAGGATATGCGGCACGACGTGGCGTCCGTCACCAAAAGCATTACGTCGACGCTGGTTGGACTTGCGATTGACAAAGGGCACTTGCGCGATGTGCAGCAACCGCTGCTCAGTTTGTTTCCGGAACGACAGGTCGCGAATGTCGACGCACGTAAAGCGAAGGTGACGCTCGAAGATTTGCTGACGATGCGCGCGGGATTCGATTGCGGCGTGCAAGCGAACAATCCGAGCATCAATGTCGATGTGCGGCTGGCCGAAATGCGCCGCACAACCGAGTGGCCGCAATATGCACTGGCTATGCCGATGGTCGACGAACCGGGGAAATATTTTCGATACTGCAACGCGAATTGTCACCTGGTTTCCGCCATCATCACGCGCAGGACCGGTTCCAACGCGCTCGCGTTCGCGTGGCGCGAGTTGTTCGAGCCCCTTGGAATTCGCGATGTCGCATGGCCAACCGATCCGCAAGGCCACAATTATGGCTGGGGCGATCTGCAACTGCATCCGCGCGACATGGCGAAGATTGGGCAGCTCTTTCTTCAACGCGGACGCTGGGGCGAACGGCAGGTTATTTCCGAAGCCTGGATTCGGCAGGCCACGCGCGCCCATGTCGAAAAAACCGGCGGCGCCGATCAGTATGGTTACTTTTGGTGGATGCCCGGACCGAAGTATCCCGGCGTATTTGAAGCCATTGGCCGTGGCGGCCAGCGCATCACCGTCTGGCCAGCCAAAGAACTCGTGCTCGTTTACACCGGCGGCGGGTTCAACAACGATCATCTCACGCCGTTCATTTTGAAAGCGCTCAAGTCCGACACGCCCCTGCCTTCTAATCCACAGATGCTGGCAAAACTTCGCGAGCACCTCGCCGCCGTAAAGAAATCTCCCACACCACAACCCGTTGCGAAACTTCCACCGCTTGCGGCGCGCATCTCCGGTCGCAGATACGCGCTGACTTCGAACAGCCTCGACCTGACAGCGCTCGCCCTTAAGTTTGATGAATCAGCCGAAGCAACGCTACGCCTCGCGGGCCTCGGTCAGGAATTCACCGGCGGAGTAGGTCTCGATGGCGTCCTGCGCTTCTCAAAGCAGAACCTCATTGACCTTCCCTTCGCCTGCAAAGGCCGGTGGCTCGATGACCAAACGTTCTTTCTGGAACTGGATCGCGTCGCCGGCATCAGTTGCTATCAATTCACGCTCCGCTTCATCGATGCCGGTGACTCGATCAATGTGGGCCTTAAAGAACGCACGGGCTTGCTCGAGGAGAGCTTTGCAGGTGCCATCCAGTAAGGAAGCGCTTTGCAAAGGGGCGCTTGACAATTCCATGCATGTGCCAGATTGTGGCAATGCTACCACTGGGATCGCAAATTGGGAGTAATGATATGACTTTTCCTTTTCGCCACCCCTTTCTCACTACCATTTTTGTCGCGAGTGCGATCGCATGTCAGGCTCAGGATCCGTTGGATTCCTGGGCGCGGCGAATCGTTCCGGGCTTTACCGGCAACTTGCAGGCCGTGGCTTACGGCAGCGGAGTTTTTGTCGCCGTCGGGGACAACTCGACCGTGGCACGCTCCGCGGATGGTGTCGAATGGACGATCGGCACTGCCGGCGCCTACGGAAACCTCGCGCGCGTCCGCTTTCTCAACGATTTATTCATGGTGGTCGGCTCTTCCGACAAACTCCTCCTCTCCCCCGATGGTATCAACTGGATAGCGGTTACGCTGCCTGTTCAGGGCTTTTGGGACGTGGCTTATGGCGATGGCACTTACGTTCTGGCCGGCAACGTCACTTACGTATCCACGAATGGAGTGGACTGGATACAGACTTTCCCTCGCCTTCCGTCCCCTTTTGGGCCGTATGTGACGGCTCTCGACAGCGTGGTTTTTGGTGACAACGTCTTCGTTGCTTTGGCAACCGGAGGGTCGATGTTCACCCCGCGTCCCAGCCTTCGATCGACAAATGGCATAGACTGGATTCCGACCGGGCTGGCGCCCCAGACGCCAACGGGTGGAACAGGCGACCTTCTTTTTGCCGATAACCGATTTCTTGGCGTCGGCTCTGTTGGAGGTAGTTTCAAAGGCGTTTCGCTTTCTACAAATGGCGGTGTAAGTTGGTGCTGCGACTTCTTTCCACCTATTCCCGCTGCCGCAGGCGATGCTTTGGCGTACGGACAGGGCCATTATCTGTGGACAAGGCATTGGTATTCTTCCCGGCCCAACATATGGAGTTCCACCAACGGGACCGACTGGGTCCTCAGATATAGCGAGGAGACCTCGCTGACTTATCCGGCCGCTGGTGCGGCCTTTGGAAGGGGCACTTTCGTCGTTGTCGGATCGGAAGGCTACATCGTGCAGTCAGGAAGCATTGGCGGACTTCCCTCGATCCTCGTGCAACCGCAGGACCGCAGTGCCCTTGCAGGCAATCCTGCCAGCTTCGGCGTCCTGTCTTTCGGTGAACCTCCCCTGGCCTACCACTGGTTCCACAACGACAGCCCGATAGCAAATGCGACCAACACGTCCTACACGATTCCCGCGGTCGCCGCGGGTGATACCGGGGGCTATAAGGTCGTCATCACTAACTCATTCGGATCGGTCACTAGCCGTGTCGCGCAATTGAGTGTCTCGTTCCTCGATATTAAGAGCTACGCCGGTATCCAACTCCTTGGCGTCGTCGGCCGCACCTACCGCATCGAAGCTACGCCCGCGTCTGGACCTGTAAACTGGCAGACTCTCACTAACTTAGTTCTCCCGGCGTCGCCGTACATTTGGATTGATTATGGTTCACCCGCCGCCGGCCAGCGGTTGTATCGCGCTGCAGAACTTCCGTAGGTTTGCTTTAGCCCCGCTGTGAAATGAGATTTCGACACAAATGGTGCTTAACTCTAACCCTCGCCGTTTGTTTCTTCAGGGCTAGTACTGCGGCCGAACAACTTACTGTTGTTGCATGGGACCGGGACACGGGTGGTGAGACGGTTGTGCCTGCTGACCTGACGAATGCAACGTCCGTCATCGCGGGAGCAGGCCAAAGCCTCGCTCTGCTGGAGCACGGAACAATTCGGGCTTGGGGACCGAATGGCTATGCGCCGCCCTCCGGACTCAGTAACGTCAAAGCGCTCGCGCAACGAACGTTTGTCTCTGTGGCATTGTTTAGCAACGGCACCGTCACCGCCTGGGGGGCCAACTCTTTTGGCGGTGCTACCGTACCCCCTGGTCTGGACAACGTTGTCGCCGTAGCCGCCGGTGGTGATCACGGTTTGGCGTTAAGAAACGACGGAACGGTTGTTGGCTGGGGCGGACAAGTTGGAGAGGGGACAATTCCACCTGGCCTGTCGTCCGTGCAAGCTGTTGCAGCGGGGCTCTTACACAGTCTCGCTTTGCTCAGCAATGGCACCGTCGTCGCATGGGGATGGAATAATAATGGACAATCGACCGTGCCCGGCGGCCTCACCGATGTCATCGCAATTTCGGCCGGGCATTACCACAGCATGGCGTTGAAACGGGATGGAACAGTTGTGGTTTGGGGAGGGCAGAGCACGGATGTTCAGCCCCCGCCGGGGCTGAGCAACATCGTGGCGATTTCGGGAGGTGGCTGGCACTGCCTGGCGCTTAACTCTGACGGCGCGGTGATCTCATGGGGTGCCGGCCCCGTCCCGGCGCAGTTAAGGAATGTTGTGCAAATCGCGGCAGGGCACCAACACAGTCTGGCGCTCAGTCGATCGGAGTTCCTGTCGTTTAGTACGCAACCGCAGAATTTGACACGGTATCGTGGCGAGAATGCAGCTTTCAACGTTGTCGCACGCGGCCCTGGCCCGCTCAGATATCAATGGTTCAAGAATGACACCGCACTGGCCAGCGCGACTTCGCCGACACTGTTCCTGCCAAACGTTCGTACTGACGACGCCGCAAACTACCGCATCGTAATCACCGACGCCGAACAAGCCAGCATCAGCAGTTCGACTGCGTCTCTAACGGTGATTGATCCTAGAATCGCTACGGTGATTCTTGATGCGTCGTTAGATACCAGCATCCATGCATCGGGGGTCAATCCACAGGGTGTCACCACGATCCTGGCGGGCACGCGGCGCAATGGTACCACAGACCGCGGCCTTCTCCGCTTCGACCTGTCCCGAATTCCTTCAGACGTCGTTTTGCATTCAGCCAGCGTTCGCCTGCATTGCGTGAGAGATCCGCGATTTGCCGCAAACTCGAACTTTGGCCTTTATCGAATGCTAACTTCCTGGGATGCGACCGCCACCTGGGCGCAGCGAATGATTGGTGAGCCGTGGGGTGCACCGGGTGGAATGTCGGGAACTGATTACGCTGATCAGAGCAGCACAAGCACTTTTGTAGTGGGCAATGGCCACTATGCTTTTGCCCAATCCGCGCAAGCTGTAACCGACGTCGAGCACTGGCGCAGAAATCCTGACATAAACTTCGGGTGGCTTCTCAAGACTGAGAGTGAAGGGGCTTTGGGCACCGCCCGACACTTTGGGTCAATGGAATCCGCCTCACCTCCTCAACTCGTGATCGAATACGTGCCTGCAAATCCCACTCCGGAAATCAGGGATATTCGAAAGGAGAATGCGGACTTTGTATTCGGCTTCGACGGCGCTGCCGGATGGATTTACCGCGTGGAATACTCCGATCACATCGACCGGGGGCCATGGACTGTTCTCACTAATGCGGCCACTGGCGGGACGCCTGGCATCGTCAACATCCACGTGCCGCACTCATCTCCAAGACGCTTCTATCGGGTCGTCACCGAATAAATCATCTCACTTGCATAAAGCCAAACGTGTTGTATATTTCTGTAATGACAGAAATGTCAGACATAGAAAGGAACAATATATGAACTGGTTGATCACCACCTATCTCACCTATCTCGCCATTAGCATCGCCCTCACGGTCTGGGTGGCGCGCACGTTGCACAAGAATGGCCGCATTTTCCTGGTGGATAGCTTCCACGGGAACGAGTCACTCGCCGATTCGGTGAACCACCTTTTGGTCGTCGGCTTTTACCTCATCAACATCGGTTACGTGTCCCTGGCGCTAAAGTATGGCGGCATTGTGGATTCGGCCCAGGACTTTCTTGAAACGCTCAGCTCGAAGGTCGGCGTGGTGTTGGTGGTGCTCGGACTGATGCACTTCTTCAACCTTTTCGTGTTCAGCAAAATGCGCAAACGCGCCGTCACGCCTCCCATCGCCGTGCCGCCGAGTTTCGTGCACGCCCCGCAACGCTAAGTTCGCTCGCTCACCCTTGCTCCACGCCGGGGCAAGGGTGAGTTTTTTGGATGAGTGTCCTACCGTTTTGCTCCCGCGAAATTCTTTAACGATTCCTTGCGAACCGGAATTTTTTTGAAGCGCTGAGTGAGTTTCGTGAGTGAGTCCTCCACGGCCAGGCGTTCAAGGCTCGACGCGCCGACGAAACCGACGCAGTCCGTGTGCTCGTTAATGTAAGCGGCGTCTTCCGGGTTGCAGATCGGCCCGCCGTGGGAGAGGAAGATGATGTCTTTGCGGACTTTGCGCGCGCCGCCGATGATCGCCTGCGTTCGGGCCACGGCTTCCTTCATGGTCACGACGGCGCCTTGCACGCCAATGGAGCCTCCGACCGTCGTGCCGACGTGCGCGATGATCGCGTCGGCGCCGGCGTCCGCCATGGCTTTCGCTTCGTCCGGAGTCGCGACGTAAACGATGCTGAACAAATCCATTTTGCGGGCGAGCGCGACCATCTCGAATTCCTTCTTCACACTCATGCCGGTTTCTTCGAGCACCTGGCGGAACATGCCGTCGACGATGGTGTGCGTTGGGAAATTGTTCACACCCGAAAAACCCATCTCTTTGACTTGCAGCAGCCAGTGCCACATGCGGCGGCGCGGATCGGTGGCATGGACGCCGCAAATCACGGGAATCTCCTGGACCACTGGCAGCACTTCGTACTGGCCAATCTCCATCGCGACGGCATTCGCATCGCCATAAGCCATCAAGCCGCAGGTGGAGCCGTGTCCGGCCATGCGAAATCGTCCGGAGTTATAAATGATCACCAGGTCCGCGCCGCCCTTCTCGATGAACTTGGCGCTGATGCCGGTGCCGGCGCCGGCGGCGATAATCGGCTCGCCTTTCTTGAGCGTGGCGCGCAGCCGCTCGACCACTTCTTTGCGGGTGTACGGGTTACCTTTTCCAGTCCAGGGATTCGGCATAGTCTATCTCGGTTAAATTTGCGGCGCAGACTTTGCACATTCAACGCAGCCGGTGCAATGCCCCATTTTCACGAACTCTGAGTTGCGGCTGTGGCGCGTTTGCCGTAGCGTGTCCAAACTGTGACTTCGGGTCTAAAGATTTATATCGACGGGCAGTACCTCGACGAGGCGAACGCGAAAATTTCGGTGTTCGATCATGGTTTGCTTTACGGTGACGGCATCTTTGAGGGCATTCGCGCGTACAACGGCCGGGTGTTCAAGTTGAAGGAACACATCGACCGGCTGTTCTATTCGGCGAAGGCGATCCTGCTTAACATTCCGCTCTCGCACGCGGAGATCATGCGGGCCGTCGTGGATACGTGCCGGCAAAATGGAATTCGCGACGGGTACGTTCGGCTGCTCGTGACGCGCGGCGTTGGCGGGCTGGGACTGAATCCAAATAAGTGCAAGAAGCCTTCGGTAATCATCATCGCGGACAAAATCCAGCTTTACCCCGCGGAAATGTATGAGCGAGGGCTCGACATCATTACGGTGCCGACGGTGCGCAACCTCCACAGCGCGTTAAACCCGGCGATCAAGTCGTTGAACTACCTCAACAACATATTGGCGAAGATCGAGGCGAACAACGGCGGGTGCGAGGAAGCGATCATGCTGAACTCGGAAGGCTACGTTTCCGAATGCACCGGCGACAACGTTTTCATCATCAAGGACGGGCAGATGTTCACACCTCCGCTTTCGGCTGGCGCCTTGTACGGAATCACCCGCGGGGTCGTAATGGAATTGGCCAGGCTCTCGGGAATCCCGGTGAGCGAACCGAACCTCACGCGCTACGATCTTTTCAACGCCGACGAATGTTTTCTCACCGGCACCGGCGCGGAACTGATCCCGGTGGTCAAAATTGATGGCCGCGTCATCGGCACCGGCAAACCCGGCCAGGTCACCAAAGACCTCGTCACGAAATACAAAGCCCTCACGCACTCCTCCGGCGAACCGATTTAGTCCCGAGCCGCATCCGGCATCAGGCAATCCCTGACTTGCGAGGCGGGCAAAGTTCTCGTACCTTTGGGCAAGGCGTGGGAGAGACCGCCTAAACTATGCAGTGTTGCGTCTGTAAAGAACGAGAAGCCAAAGTGCATCTGACCCAAATCGTGGGGGACAAGATGCAGAAAGTTGATCTGTGCGAGGAATGCGCCAAGGCCAAGGGCGTGAATGATCCCGCCGGGTTTTCGCTCGCGGATCTGTTGCTGGGCCTGGGCGCATCGCAGGAAATGGAGCAGGCTTCCGGCGGCAGCGACCTCAAATGTCCGCATTGCGGTTTTACGCAGGGTGATTTCAAGAAAGCCGGGCGATTGGGTTGCTCGGAATGTTATGTGACTTTTGCCGACGGCCTGGAGAGCCTGCTGAAATCGATGCACAAAGGAACCAAGCACCTTGGCAAGGTGCCCCAATCGCTTCAGCACAGCCGCGATTTGTCGGACAAACTCAAATCGCTGCAAAAGAAACTGGATAAGGCCGTTGAGGACGAGAACTTCGAACTCGCCGCTTCCATTCGCGACGAAATCAAAAGCACCAAAGAGAAGCTGACCGAACTGACCGCCTGATGAACGTCCACGAATTTCTAGTCTCGCCTGCCGACGCCTCTCGCCGGGAAGGCCCGCACAATCGGATCGTTCTCTCCAGCCGTGTGCGGCTCGCGCGCAATCTTAAGGGAATGCCTTTCCCGGGTTGGGCCAAGAAAAACGATCGCGTTAAGGCCCTGGAAGTGATTCGCCCTGCGGTTGAGTCATTGTCGCAGATGTCCAACGCTTTTTCCGAGTCGATGGATAACCTGACGGTCCTCGACAAAAACATCCTCGTGGAACGGCATTTAATCAGCCGCGAGCATGCCGCCAAGAGCGCGGGCAGCGGACTGGTGCTCAATCGCGATGAGTCGCTGTGCGTGATGATCAATGAGGAGGACCATTTGCGCATGCAGGCCCTCCGGCCCGGCCTGCAACTCAAGCAGGCTTGGAATGCGATCGACCAGATCGATTCCAAGCTCGAGAAGAAACTCAACTACGCGTTTGCCGCCGACCTGGGTTACCTCACGGCGTGTCCGACCAACCTCGGTACCGGCATTCGCGTAAGCGCCATGTTGCACCTGCCGGGACTGGTCCTCGCGGAGCAGATCAATCAGATCATCCAGGCGGTGAACAAGCTTGGCCTGGCCGTTCGTGGCCTCTACGGCGAAGGCACCGAGGCCCTCGGCAACGTTTTCCAGGTCTCCAACCAGATGACGCTCGGTGAAACCGAAGCCGACATTGTCGAACGGCTCAACAAAGTCCTGGCGCAGATCATCGAGCACGAAGAAAACGCCCGCCAGGTCCTGTTGGAGAAGAAGCCCAAGGCCGTTTACAACCACATTGGCCGCGCCTACGGGACGTTGTCGAACGCCCACATAATTTCTTCGAAGGAAACGATGAACCAGCTTTCCCTCATGCGCATGGGCGTAGACCTCGGGCTGTTCGAGAACCTGGAACGCTGGCTGGTGGACGAATTGTTCATCATCACCCAGCCGGCTCACCTGCAGAAACGCTTCTCCGAAAAGCTGAGTGCCGAAGAACGCGACTTGCTGCGCGCGGACATGCTGCGGGACCGCCTGAAAAGCGTCAGCCGGCCCAAGGTGCATTCCAACGGCTCGAACACCGAGCGGCCTCCGGAGAAATCCTGACGCATCAGACTTCGCGAGGCGTCCTGGAGTGGGCCAGTCCTGTCAGGCATCAGGTTACCTGGCGAGGAATGCGCGCCTTTCACGAAGGACGTCATCCACCTGGCCTGGCGATGCCAACTCGTCAGCGCGAGCTGGCCCCAGCGAGGCGGCGATAGACGGCGCGCGCCGAATCGATTTGCGTTCTTACGTGCTCCAGACCGACGGGAATGCGGTCACGCTTCTTCAGGTCGGCGTCGAGACGATCGATCCAGGCAAGGAAGTATTGGGCATCGGCACGGGAATCAAGCGGGTGGCCGGGCATTTCGATATATACCGGGTTGCCGTGGGCGACGAGGGTGGAGCCAGCGGGAATGTACATATTCGCGCTCGTGCAGCGGACTGCGAGCCAGCCAGCGCGGTCGAGTTTCACTTCCTGATCCAGGATCAATTCGTTCGTGCTGTCTGTGGCTGTATTCGTTGAGATCACAGTTCCATTCACGATCACTTCAACACTTCTCATCGGAAATTGCGATGATGCCCGCGCACGCACTCGGAGGGTGCGTGGCGCATCGAGGCGCAGCGTTTCGCCGGGTTCACGACCCTCGGCGCTCCACTCCACCATCGGCCCGGAAGTGATGAATGAACGTCCTGTCCTTTGACCGCGCATCCACTCCGCGTAGGTTAGCGAATTGGTGAGCTTGACGTAGCAGCGTCCCCAACCGGGTGGATAACTCGTGATTCGATTCAGAAACACGTCGGTGCCGGCCGCCGCCGGGATTCGGAAGCCGCAGTTCAAGAGGCGATACCACACGTCCCGCGAAGCAACGTATCCGAAACCCATCACGTCCAGCGTGTCGATGCGGCCGAGCGCAGCGTCCACCGGCAAGCCCTTCGCAGCATAGGCGCCGTCATAAGGCGAGTCCGGATTCGACGCGGGGTGTGTGTAGCTGACGGTGCCGGCCTGCGCGCGCGTCCGTTCGGCGATATCGGCGTTGGTCGGCACGTCCCATGGATTCGTCGTGTCTTTGAAGCCGGTGAAGATCGGCTCGACCAACTGGCTTAGATTGCCGAGCGTGAGATGACCCCAGATGGTGCTGCGAAACTCCTCGTTCCAATAAATGATGCTGCGCGGCACCGACACCGGGTCGGGCCGGCCCAGAAAATATTGTCGATCGAAGACACCGTCACCATCCGAATTCGCCACGACAACGTTGGCG
>Ga0075418_10000677_pt1 | contig 36878 bp, 32 predicted proteins | sample SoiMetdeltSBSDD2_FD_81776 | JGI IMG/M metagenome (GOLD analysis project Ga0075418, IMG submission 81776) | Bulk soil microbial communities from a Populus tree surrounding site in Tennessee, USA - Soil MetaG P. deltoides SBSDD2 | ecosystem: Environmental > Terrestrial > Soil > Tree plantation... | reverse complement strand
GAACCCCGGAAGGGTGAAGGTCACCGAATAGGTTCCGGGCCGCAGATCGACCACGCGGTATTGACCGGAGTCATCAGTCACGGCCGAGCGCGTCTTCTCGATGAGGGCAGGGCTTGAGACTTCGACGGTAACGCCCGGCAGGACGGCGCCGGAGGAGTCGCGCGCAACGCCGGCGATGGCGGCGCTTTGCGCGGTGGCGATCCCTGGGATGAGCACACACCCGAGAACAAGGAGAACCTTCACGAGCCGCCAGGACATGTTTCCCTCCTTCTAGCCGATTTTTGATGAGTGATTGTTGATCGTTGATTCCTTGTTCCGGCAATCCATTCATCAATCAACGATCCACAATCACCAACGATTCAACGATCACGAATCAAGAATCACCAATTGGTGACGTGCCGCTCGATCTCGGTCAGCTCCTTCCTGATACCCTCCTGGTTCGGATTCATGGCGAGCAGTTGTCGAAGCGAAATCGTCAGATGTGTGCGCGCATCAGCACTTCCTGGATCAAGTTGGACGGCGCGCCGGTAGTGTTCGGTTGCTTCCGCGATCTGGCCCTGCGAGTACAGCGCCACACCGAGGCCGTCATGCGCCAGGGCGTAGTCGGGCCGGAACGCGACGGCCGCCCTGAGGTTCTCAATGGCTTCGGCGTGTCGTCCCTGCCGGAAGAGCGCGTTTCCAAGGTTGTAGCGCGCAGCAGCCGAATCAGGGCGGACTCGAACCGTCTCGGCAAAGTGCTCCACCGTGCCCTCGAGATGGCCGGCCTCTGCATGCAACAACGCAACGTCATCATGCAACGCGACGTTGTCGGGATCGCTCTCGAGCCGCTTCTCGACACCGACAATCTGCTCACGCACGATTCGCTCGCGCGCCGCGCGCGCCAGCCGTGCGCGATCGGCGGCATTGCGCGTCACCACCTGCAGCCACAGTTCGGCCATCTCGTCGCTGGTGTGCTCACCGTAGGTCACGCGACGGGGCGGACGATGGGGGTTGTGGGGATTGTCGGAGGAATTGTCGTAGATGAATTCAAACGTGATCGTGGTGCCCGCGGGAAGAAACTGCGGGCGCGCGTATTTGAAGACGCCCTGCCAATTGAAATCCCATTCGCGAATGTAGATCAGCCACTTTCGCGTTCCGTCCGGCAGCGTCGCGTAGCTCTTGACCTCTTTCGCGAGCAGGTGCGCATGCGGCTGAATCGTGTAGAGATCCACGTCCACGTCCAACGTGAACGTGTCGGTGACGGCGTATCGCCGCTCACCGGGTGCGATGTCCATGTGCTGCCGCGTCATCCGGATCAGCGTCGGCTGTAATTTCGGCGGGGCATCGCTGAAGTACAGACCGAGCTTTGCCTGGACCGTTTCCGTCCGGCCCGTCGGCCGGAGATGCATCATCAGGATCAGATCGGCGCTGGCGGGCAACGGCCACGACATTCCACGAGGCGCGACGTTCGACGTGAGCCCCGGCAACCAGCCGAGGAAGTACCCGTCCGGGCTCATTGCCGAATGCGGCACGAGCCCTTCGTAGCCGGGCTCTGGATCCTGTTCGTCGAGCCGTCGCGAGGAGCGCGTCGGATCGAACTGCATTGTCGCGTGATGCACAGCGCGCGAGCCGGGAAGGAATTCCCAGGCTCTGATATACCGCGAGGTGGATGTCTCTATCGGCAGCACGAAGTTGCGATAGACATCGTCTCCGGAGGCCCGCAAGGCATAGGGAGCGGTCTCGATCTCGAGGTCCGGCGTTCCCAGCTGCCACTGGCCCGTCCACGTTGGCGGGCGCGGGAGCAATGCCGGATCACCCTCGACGAGGCCATCCTCGAGCCATCGTCGCAGCGTCGCGATCTGGTCGATGGTCAAACGCCGTTCGTCGACGAACTCACCGTAGCCCGGCTCCGGTTTCCACGGCGGCATGATTCGGTCGCGCGTCGCCGCGACGATGGCGGCCGCGCGGCTTTTCGCGTCGTCGTAGGTCAACAGTGAGAAGGGAGCGATACCTTCGGGCCGATGGCAGGACACACACGCGTTGAAGAGGATCGGGGCCACGTCTCGTGAGAACGTGACGTGCGAGGGCCCTGCTTGCACACCTCCAGCCTCGCGCCCGAACGGCGCCCATCCTGTCAACGGCGCGATCCCGGCCAGTGCCACCACGAACGTGGCGGCGGCCTGCCTTCCTGTCATGTTCGTGCGTCGCGAAAGTTGGCCGATTAGAGGCCCGGCTGCGAGCAGTTGTCAAGGATTCTTGGATCGATGAAAGACCAGATGCTCAAGAAGCAGCGGCGGGGATCGGATCCGTCGAGGTGACGCGATGTCAGGGACGAGCTCCGTGACGGGTTTCAGACGATCGCGACAGGTGGGTGGAACAGCCTCAAGCCCGGTATGTCGTTAAAGTCGCCGTCGTTGAGCGTCCACAGCGCTGCGCCCTGCTCGATCGCGCACGCGGCGATAGCGAGATCGGCCTGTCGCTGGCGTGCCCGCTTGACCCGTCGATAGAGAGCGGCGGCGGTCCTGGCGTCACGCTCACCAAACGCCGGGAGGCGCTCGGTCTCAAAGAACGCGCGGACGGTTTCGACTTCCTCTTCCGTCCGCGGCCCGCGAAGCCACTCGTAGAGAACGATCGAGCAGAACGACGTGACCTCCCCGGCGATCGTCGCCGCCTCGAGCCGCGCAAGCGAGCGCCGTGGACCCGTGAACGCATCCACCAGGACCGACGTGTCGACATGAACCAGCATCAGTCGGAGCGCCTGCTCCAACCCGCCCTGCGACTGCGGCGAATCTCGCCGAGCTCGGCGTCCACACTTTTCTCGCTGCGCGTTGGAGGCTGCGACTTCAAATGGCGAATGAGTTGCAGCTTGCGGGCGCGCTCCGCGTCGGAGAGCTTCTCGTCCTTGGCCGCGTACTCGACGATTGCTTCTCGAACGACGACGCTCTGGGGCTTCTGCTTGCGGTCGGCCAGCATCCGCAGCGTGCGCACCGTTTCGTCGTCCAGCGAGAAAGTCATCTTCGCCATATGGCAATACTACCATACCACCATACTGCTGGCGCCCGTGACGCCTTCAACAGTCGCCGTTGCGCTCGAGCCCTTGCAGACCGCAAGCTGCCGGCTTGAGACTAGTCCTCCTCGTATGACAGCCGACGAAATGACGGCGCTCATGTTGCGCAGGCGCGACGGCCTCGCGCGTCATGACTCGCTCATGCTGGCGGCGGACTACGCAGACGATTGCGTTCTGCAGAGCCCCGGCTGGGGGACGGTCAACGGCCGTCAGGCCATTGAAAAGGTATTCCGCGCCTTCTTCACAGCATTTCCTGACTGTGTGTTCGAGTTTGGCGATGACTTTGTCGTCGAGGATCGTGCCGTACAGACAATGACAGTCCACGGAACGAACTCGGGTGGCTTCTTCGGCCAGGCGCCAACCGGCAAGCCGTTTCGTCTTTTCCTGGTCGCTCTCCTAACAGTGTCGGGTCGACAGGTGGTCCACGAGCGCCGGGTGTATGACATCGGTGGCTTCATGGTGCAACTCGCGACCGACGGCAGTACCGTGGAGCCTGCTCAACTCTACAAGGCGACGCTCGCACGAGTGCAAGCCGACCAGGAAATGAGGATGGCCGCCGAGATCCAGCAGGCGCTCATGCCACAGGCGTTGCGTCAAGGCATCGGCTACGAGGTCGCGGCGTCGTCGCGCCCCTGCCGCGCGATCGGTGGCGACTTCATCGACTATTTCAACCTGCCGGACGGGGCATTCGCCTTCGTATTGGGCGACGTCGCAGGAAAAGGACCGGCCGCGGCACTGCTCGCAGCAGTACTGCAGGGCGTGTTCACCGCGAATGCCTATCGCTGTGGTCCGCCCGCGACCCAGATGCGTGAGGCCAACGACGCGCTGGTGCGTCGCGGAATTGACTCCCGGTTTGCGACCGCCGTGTACGCGGTACTCTCCCCTGATGGCGGCTTGACGTATTGCAATGGCGGGCACAATCCAGCTTTGCTGATCAGGAGAAGCGGCGTGCAACGCCTGGAGGAGGGTGGAATGGTCGTCGGGATGATCAAGGATGTCACGTTCGAGGAGCAGACGATCCAACTCGAACCGGGTGACATCCTGGTCGCGTTCAGCGACGGCATCACCGAAGCGCGCGACCTCGACGGCGAGGAATTCGGCGAAGAGCGCATCCTCGCCTGCGTCGACGCCCATCGAGAACTGCCGCCGTCGGCCCTGTTGCAAACGCTCTTCGAGGCAGTCCACGACTTCAGCGCCGGTGGTACACAGGCCGACGATCTCACCGTCCTGGTCCTCACCTACTCCGGCACAGGAGTCCAAGCCACGTAACGACGAAGACGAGGGGATGCGGCGGTGCCTGAGAGCTCGGTCGCGGCGCGCCATTGACTCCCGCCGATGGGTTGACGATCATGCGCCTGCGAGGAGCATCAACCTCATGAAACCGTTATCTGCAGTACTGGCGCTCGTGGCCGCGCTTGCGGCAACCGGCGTTGCCGTCGTTTTCACGCAATCCCAGTCGCCGGCGGTACCTGCTGGCGTGCCCAACATCTCCGGCACGTTCGCCGGCCGGCGCTGCGTGCCCGCCAACTCGGACGTCTGCCCGGAGATGAACGCTCAGGGAGCCGAGCGCCTCATGAACGCGCGCGGCAAGGCCTTCATCGCCGCTTTTGATGAGTACGCGGCGCCCAAGTACGACTGCTCGCCGGCAGGCGTACCGATCATCTTCGGCGACCCCTGGGCCGTCCGGATCGAGCAGCTCAAGGATCGCGTGATCTTCACTTACGAAAAAGACGACGTCGTGCGAACCGTGTGGCTGGAGGGAAACGGCCATCAGAGGCCCCGATCGGGGTTGCTGTTCATGCACGGCTACTCCACCGGACGATACGAAGGGAATCAGCTCGTGGTCGAGACCAGTCGGTTCACCTTCGATCCCGAGGGGTTCGCCGGTGACGTGATCAACGCGCCCTCGTCCACGCAGAAGAGACTGGTCGAACGCTACTCGAGGAACGGCGACACGCTGCGGCTGGACCTGGTCGCCGAGGACCCGATTTTCCTGCTCGGCCCGATCACTTACACCATTGATTACCCGGCGACCAACGAGCCGCTCGCGCTGCCTTGGAACTGCGATCCGGCCTCAGCGCAGCGCAATCTGCACGTCGTCAAATCGAAGTACCCGCAAGATCCGCCGATCAATCGGAGGAACTCACAATGAAAGCCGGCGCATTCATTGGCGCACTCGTTTTCTGCGCTGCCGTCACGCTGACTGCCCACCACGGGCAGGCGGGTATCTTCGACGAGAGTCGCATCGTCGAATTGAAGGGCACCGTCAAGGAGTGGCGCTTTATCAATCCGCATCCGATCCTGGTGCTCGAAGCGCCCGATGAGAAAGGTGTCCGCACGGAATGGGACATCTATTTCGGACCCGGCGCGACACCTTCATTGCGCCGACAGGGCTTTGCCGCAGACACGTTCAAGGTGGGCGAGACCGTCACCGTCAAAGGCCATCCGGCAAAGATCGGCGCTCCTGGCGTGGACGTGCTGGGCAAGGGCACAGGGGTCACGCGCGCGGACGGACGAAGTGTGCCGTAGCCGCTGAGGCGAAGAGAACCTTGAAGGCCGCGGTCTATCACCGTTACGGCCCGCCTGACGTCGTAAGGATCGAGGAGGTCCCGACACCCCAACCTAAGGCCAACGAGTTGCTCGTCAAAGTGCGGGCAACGACGGTCAGCGCGGGCGATTCGCGTCTGCGCAGCGCTCGCGTGCCACCGGGGTTTGGTTTGCTGATGCGCCTCGGCTTCGGCTTCTCCGGCCCGCGTCGTCCGATCCTTGGGTTTGAGTTCGCAGGTGAAGTTGCCGCCGTCGGAGCATCGGTCACGCGCTTCGCCGTCGCCGACAAGGTAGTGGGGACGCGCATGGGGTCGCACGCAGAGTACATTGCCGCATCCGAGACCAGCATCGCGCCGATACCACCCACTCTGACATTCGAGCAGGCCGCAGCGTTGGTCTTCGGCGGCATGACGAGCCTTTTCTATTTGCGAGACCTCGCCAGGATTCAGCAAGGCGAGCGCGTCCTGATTAACGGCGCATCGGGCGCGGTGGGTACGGCCGCGGTGCAGCTGGCGAGACACTTCGGTGCCACGGTAACCGGTGTGTGCAGCACTCCCAACGAGGCTCTGGTGAGATCGCTGGGAGCGGGTCGCGTAATCGATTACACCAGGCAGGATTTCACGCAAACCGGCGAGACGTACGACGTCATTCTCGATGCCATCGGCAACTGCTCGTTTGTACGCTGCCAACGCGCACTCGCGCCTGGCGGCCGCCTGCTGCTGGTCGTGGCCGGCCTGGGTCAGATGATTGGCGCCATGCTGCGACCGTCGCGAGGTGGCCGCAAAGTGCTGACTGGAGTGAGCGTCACACGTACCGAGGACTTGAGCTTCCTGGCCGCACTCGCCGAATCTGGTTCGTTCAAGCCCGTCATCGATCGAACCTACCCGCTGGCGCACATCGTCGACGCCCATCGACATGTCGACACCGGCCGCAAGAGAGGCAACGTCGTGATCACGGTCTCGTGAGGGCGATCGAGTGGTCGCGGATCGCATCGCCGGTTGTCTCAAAGGCATTGCCGTCGGGGATGCCATCGGCAAGCAGACCGAGACGCTCTCACCCGCGGACATCGCCAGGTGGTATCCGAACGGCGTCCGCGGGTACGAGGGAACGCCAGGAGCCATCATCCCGCGCTACGCCGGCAATGCGAAACACGAGTGGCGCATCGGCGAGACCACCGACGACACCGAGCGCACCATCGCGGTCGCGCGCGCCATCATCAGCGATCGAGCCGTGTCGCACGTGAGCATCGGACGTGAAATGCTCCGTTGCGTGAAGTGCGTGCATCCAGGTGTCAGGTCACTCTGGGAGTTTCATCAGGCAGCGGACCCGGCGCGCATCGCGACGATGCACGATGGTTGTGGAGCCGCGGTTCGCGTCGCACCGGTTGGCATCGTTCATCGCTGGCAAGACCTGGACGCACTCGTGAACGCTGCGCGCGAAGCCGCCATCTCCACCCATGGTGGTTCGCTTGCCATTGCTGCCGCGGCCGCGACTGCCGCTGCGGTGTCCGCGGCAATCGATGGTGCACCGCCACAGCAAGTACTCGGCCTTGCCGAGACGGCGGCGGCGGCGGCCGAAAGCCATTGGCCGGGAGCCTCGCCTCCGTCGTTTGCGAACGCCGTTCGCCGCGTGCACGATGACCTGACGTCATTGCCTTCCATCCAGGCGGCGGACGTGGCCGCGCGCTGTTTTCCCGATCGGCCGCTCACCATCGTGCCGCTCGCTTTGGGCCTCGCGACGACGATGAACTCCGCGGAGCAGGCGATCCTGTTGGCCGGTAACGTCGGTGGTGACAGCGACTCCGTCGCGTCAATCGCAGGGGGAATTCTCGGTGCGCTGTACCCGTACACGGTGAACCAGCAGTGGTACGAGATCGTCGAGCGCGTGAATGGTCACAGCCTGATGGCGCTGGCTCGTGATCTTGCTGCGCTTCGCCATTAGTGCCAGCGCCATTCAATTCGCCGTAGGGCGCAGGCTTTAGAGCGCTCTCGACATGTCCGTAGTATCGCTGGCTGCGGTCGCACGTGGGCCACGCGCCGACGGTATGGCGGCCTCGCTCCGGTTCGACGCCGCGGAAAAACGGCTCATCCGCGCAGGCGCTGACGACGACGGCGACGGCTGATCCTGATCCGCGCAACCGTGAACAATCGTGTGGACAACGCGGTGCGGGGTGCGGCAGGGGCGAATCAGTGCCGTCGCCGATCGGACCGCTCCCGAGCCGTTTTACCCACTGTCGGGTGTCGCGGCGCGAACAGTCGCTCGGCCCGCCACACCGCCGGCACGTCGCGGAGGGTGCGGCGGCTCCCGGGCGGGCCGGGGGGCGGCGACCTGTTCGCGGCGTGAGGGCGAAGAGGGTAAATCGGGTCTGGAGGCGCGGCGATCGCGCTCGCCCGGGATTCGCCCCTGGCGCCCGGGTTAGCTGGTTACCGACACGATTCCTCGCTGGCCTCCGAATGACCCAAGGCGAGGGCGTCATCGTTAGCACCGGTGCCGGAAGACCCGATTTTCCACGCCGACGAACCGGGCGCCGCTCCAGACTCGCCCGGTGAGCCGACGCTACGGACATGTCGAAAACGGTCTAGCCTGCGCGGCGATGTCGACGCGGGGGCTGAAGCCCCCCGCTCTACGTCCTACTGAAACGCTGCAATCACGCGGACGGCTGCACCGTTTTGCGAATCCGTTCCAGTTGCCGCAGATGAAGAAGGTCGTGCGCCGCGTACAACTTCCGCATGTGCCCGACGCTCTCCTCACCTCGTTCGTTGTGTACACCCACCCTAACGAGATCAGCCGGGCTGAGATTCTGCCAGAGGCGCAGGTTCGCTCGACGGAGCGCACTGAATTGATCGAAGGCGTCCCCGATGTCGGCCTGGCTATAACGAAGCCGATTGGCCCAGAGGTCCTGGTCGTAGCCGATGATCTGAGGGCGATCGTGCGCAAGAACCATGCGGAGTCGATAACCGCCGACCACTTCCGAGTCAGCGAGATGCGCCAGGACCTCTCGAATCGACCACTTGCCGGGGGCCTCCGGTGTTGTCAGGATGGCCGCGGGCATTCCGTCGAGTAACTGTTTGATTGCATCGGGAGTTTGCCGCAGGATCTGCACGGGGTCGCTGTCGCCAAGTAATCCAAGCAGCGCGTCGACGTATCTCGCCGTATCTTCGGGGGTCGAGGACGTCGGGTTCGTGAAGATGCTCATGCCTTATCCTTTTCTCGCCATGCTATCGCAGGCACTTCAACGAGGGCAGATGTGACGATGACAACTCACGGATTACGGACGGGATCGTGGATCGTTGCGGCGCTCGTGCTGTGTGGGTCGCTGGCGCGTCCGGGCGTCGCACGCGCGGAGCAAATCACCGTGCTGTGTTCGAACGGGTTCAAGGCAGTGCTGCAGGACCTGGCGCCGCGGTTCGAGAAGGCCACGAAGCATGAGGTCGTTATCCGTTACAGCGTCTCCGCGGAGCTCAAGAGACGAATCGAAGGTGGCGAGTCCTTCGACGTCGCCATCCTGACACCCGGCCTGATCGAGGATCTGATCAAGACCAGGCGGATCACTGCCGACTCGCGGGCGCCGCTCGCACGTTCGGGCTTTGCGCTTGCGATTCGTCGCGGCGCGCAGAAGCCTGATGTCAGAACAGTGGAGGCCTTGAAGGCGACGCTGCTCGCATCGCGATCCATCGCGTTCGCCAAGGAAGGGTCCGGCGGCGTTTATCTGATGGCGCTCCTCGAGAAGCTCGCACTCACGGAACAGATGACACCCAAGTTCAAGCCGACCACGACGGGCGACGATGTCAGCCAGGCCGTGGCGCGGGGCGAGGCCGAGCTGGGTGTATTGCCCTTGAGCGAGATCCTGCCCGTCCCTGGAGTCGAGGTGGCTGGGACATTCCCGGCGGATATGCAGGATTACTCGGTGATGGTCGCGGGCGTCGGCACAGCTGCCGCCCACTCAGCCGCAGCGCGGGCGCTCATCGAATTTCTCACGTCCCCCGCTGCCCTTCCGGTCATCCAGCAAAAAGGCATGGAACGCGCTTCTCGCTGAGGCCAAACGGGCCGAAAATAGAACTTTGAAGCAGGGACCCGTCCCCGGCGACCGAGGGCTGAAGACCGGGAGACACAGAGGCCCCGATCTAGGCCACAATAGCCACCGGCAGAAGGGGGTTCAGAGACGCGATGCGGCGACTCAGCTCGATCCTTGCGCTCCTCGTTGGCGGCTGGATGGCTGTCACCGCCTCGAGCGTTGAGATCTGGGCGAGACAAACGCAACGGCCGGCAGCGCCCCCGGCATCCACCGCGCAGGCCGTCGTCAATCAGTACTGCATCACCTGTCACAACCAAAGGCTTCGCACTGCCGGACTGACGCTCGATACGCTGGACACCGCGAAGCCCAACGCGAACGCGGAGATCTGGGAGCGCGTGATCGGAAAGCTGCGCGCCCAGTCGATGCCGCCTCCGGGACGACCGCGGCCGGATGCCGCGACGTATCGATCGGTCGCAAGCGCGCTCGAACGCGAGATCGACCAGGCTTGGGCCGCCCATCCGAATCCTGGTCGAATCGGCGCCGTCCATCGCCTGAATCGCACGGAGTACACCAACGTCATTCGAGACCTGTTTGCGCTCGACCTCGACGTGCGGCCGTTGCTGCCCGGCGACGAGACTGCTGACGGCAGCTTCGACAATCTTGCCGATGCGCTGTCGATTTCAACGGCGCATCTCGAGCGATATCTGTCCGTGGCGCGGCAGGTCACTCGCACCGCGGTGGGACTGCCGCCGGCGAGTCCACGCATCGAGACGTTCGACATCCCAATTCACGTTCTCCAGAACGATCGACAGAGCGAGGACCTGCCATTTGGATCCAGGGGTGGCATCGCCATTCCCTACAACGTCCCGGTCGATGGCGAGTATCTCGTGAAGGTCCGCCTGCAGCGTCAGTATCAGGAGTACCTCAAGGGAATGGGATGGCCGCAACAGCTCGATGTCCGGCTGGACGGCAAGCTGATGAAGCGCTTCGCGGTCGGCGGCGACGCGAAGGGACGGCCTGCCGCGTTGAGTTACGCCGGCGATGGCGAGCCGGGGTTCGCCGGCGATCCTGAATGGGAAAAGTACATGCAGGTCACGGGCGATGCAGGACTCGAGGTGCGCATCGCCGCCACCGCCGGGCCGCACGTCGTCGGCGTCTCGTTCGTCCGCGAGCTCTGGGAACCAGAAGGCCTTCCGCGACCTCCGCAACGAGGTCGGACGATCGCGAACGACAACGACTACATGGGCTACGCCAATGTGGGCGCCGTTCAAATCGGCGGTCCCTACAAGACCGCAGGCCCCGCGCAGGACACGCCAAGCCGGCGCGCGATCTTCTCATGTCAGCCTCGCGCCCAGTCTGACGAGCGTGCCTGTGCGACGACGATCCTCTCGAAGATCGCGCGGCGCGCATATCGCCGGCCGGTAACGAAGAACGATATAGAAGGACTGCTCACATTCTTCGAACAGGGACGACGGGACGGTCAGAGCTTCGAGGCAGGCGTTCAATTGGCACTCGAACGCGTTCTCGTGGATCCCGACTTCCTGCTGCGCGTGTATCGGGAACCGACGGGCAAGGACGCCGCGTATCACCTCGGCGACTTCGAGATCGCCTCGCGACTGTCGTTCTTCCTCTGGAGCAGCATCCCCGATGACCGGCTGCTCGACCTGGCCGAGAACAAACAACTCACACGCCCGGCGATTCTCGAACGCGAAGTGCGCAGGATGCTGGCCGACTCGCGCGCCGTCAATGCGCTGGTCGACGGATTCGCGGCGCAATGGCTGAATCTGCGCCGCGTCGGCGAGGTCGTCGTCGATCCCGATCGGTATCCAACCTACGACGAGAGCCTGCTGCAGGCCTTCGAGCGCGAGACAGAGCTCTTCATCGCGAGCACGCTTCGCGAAGATCGCAGCGTCGTGGAGTTACTCAACGCCAACTACACGTTCGTCAACGAACGGTTGGCGCGGCACTACGGAATTCCCGGCATCTACGGCAGCCGCTTCCGCCGCGTGGCGCTCACCAATTCCGATCAGCGCGGCGGTCTCCTGGCGCACGGGTCGGTGCTGGCCACGACGTCGTATCCCGATCGCACCTCACCAGTGCTGCGCGGCAAATTCCTCCTGAACAACATTCTCGGCTTGCCCTCTCCCCCGCCGCCGCCCGGCGTCGACACGAACCTCGCCGAGGTGAAACCGAACGTCACACCGCCGACGATTCGCGAGCGGCTGGCCCAGCATCGGACGAATCCAAGCTGCGCAAGTTGTCACTCCGTGATCGATCCTCTCGGTTTCGCCCTCGAACAGTTCGATGCGATCGGTGGGTGGCGCACGGTCGACGAATCGGGCCGGCCGGTCGATTTCACCGCCTCGACGTTGAGCGGCGCGAAACTCGAGGGACTCGCCGGCTTACGCACGTTTCTGCTTACCGAGCCCGAGCAGTTTCCGCGGACGGTTACCGAGAAGCTGATGGCCTATGCGCTGGGCCGGCGGCTCGAGTACTACGATCGCCCGGCCGTACGCGCGATCGTTCGTGATGCGGCAGCCGGCAACTATCGCTGGTCCGCCTTGATTGCTGGCATTGTGAAGAGTCCTGCATTCCTGATGCGAGGAACGGAGTAAATGATGTTTCTCACCGGAAAGGCGCTGCCACGACGGACGGTGCTCCGCGGACTTGGAGCCTCGCTGTCATTACCGCTTCTCGACGCCATGCTCCCCGCGTTCGCGACGCGCGTCAGGGCCGCAACGACACGCGCGCATCGCTTCCTGGCCTTCTACGTGCCCAACGGCATGGCCATGGAGTACTGGACGCCGAAAGGCGAGGGCAAGAACTTCGAGCTCTCCCCGATCCTGGAGCCATTGGCGCCGTTCAGAAACCAGATGCTCGTGCTTTCTGGAATCAATGCGAGCTGGAACTACATTCACGCCGGCGCTTCCGGTTCGTTTCTGACCGGCACCACGCGTGGCGGCAGGAATGAAGTGGAGATTCTGGCCGACGTGTCGATGGATCAACTGCTGGCGCGTCACTTCGCCAGCGAAACGCAGGTCGCTTCTCTCGAGCTCGCGATGGACCCTCCCGCGAACGCGGGGGCCTGCACCGGGATTCTCAGCTGCGCCTACACGCATACCATCTCATGGCGCAGCGCGACGCAGCCGCTGCCCATGGAATACAACCCACGCGCTGTCTTCGAGCGCCTGTTCGGCGACAGCGGCAGCACCAGCCGAGCCGCTCGAGAAGCGCGACTTGCGCAGCAGAAGAGTCTGCTCGATTCCGTCAACGACAAGCTCGCGGCGCTTCGGAAAGAACTGGGCACGCAGGACCAGGCCAAGGTCGAGCAATACACTGAAGCTGTTCGTGATATCGAACGGCGAATTCAGAAGGCGGAGCAACAACGCGACGTCGAGCTGCCAACCCTGGATCAGCCACAGGGCGTGCCGCCGGTCTTTGAAGACCATCTCGCGTTGATGCTCGACCTGCAGGTGCTGGCCTTCCAATCCGATCTGACCCGGGTGATCACGTTCATGATCGGCAAGGAACAGAGCGCGCGGCCATACCCGCAGATTGGCGTGCCCGAGGCACACCATCCGCTCTCGCATCACAACGATGTCCCCGAGATCATCGCGCACCTGTCCAAGATCAATCGCTACCACACCGAGCTGCTCTCCAAGCATCTCGCCCGGCTCCGCGCGACACCGGACGGCGACGGCTCGCTCCTCGACCACATGACAATCATGTACGGCTCGGGAATCTCCAACAGCACGCGCCACTCCGGGACGAACCTGCCGCTGCTGCTCCTCGGCGGCGGCGCCGGACGCCTCAACGGCGGCCGGCATCTGAAGTACACGGACAAACCAACGATCGCGAACCTGCTCGTCACATTGATGGACAAGCTCGATGTGCCCGTCGAGAAGATCGGCGGCAGCACGGGTAAGCTCCCACTCGACACGCTCTCTGGTGTGTGATGTCTGCTTCTTTCTTCCTTCGTAGAGCGGGGGCTTCAGCCCCCGCGTTGCCGGCTGCCACGCGCCGGCTGAAGCTGGCGCTCTACAGTGTCGCGGTATCCCTCCTCACTATGGGAGCCGCGGCTAATCTGCCCCTCATCAACGCAGCCCGTAACGCCGACCGCGAGGCGGTTCGTCGGCTCGTGCAGGAGAAGGTCGACGTCAATGCCACCGAACCGGACGGCACGACGGCCCTGCATTGGGCGAGTTACCGCGACGATGTGGAAAGCGCGGAACTGCTGATCAAAGCGGGCGCCAACGTGAACGCGGCCAACGACCTGGGGGCGACACCGCTGTGGACGGCGAGCATCAATGGCAGCGCCGCCATGGTCCGCCGTCTGCTGCAAGCTGGCGCCAACCCGAACGCCGCGCTCCTGCTCGGCGAGACGCCGCTCATGGTGGCCGCTCGTTCCGGGAATGCCGATGTCGTTCAGCAGCTCGTGAGCCGGGGAGCGAACGTCAATGCACGCGCCGCTCGCGGCCAGACGGCACTGATGTGGGCCGTCGCGCAGAAGCATCCCGACGTGGTCAAGGTACTGCTCGCCAATCGCGCCGACGTCCATGCGCGATCGGAGAGCTGGAGCCAGATGGAAGCAGTCTCCCCGCATGGCGTCCCCGAGTACAACCGCGAGATTCCGTACGGCAGGAACACGCCGCTGATGTTCGCCGCGCGCGTGGGCGATCTCGAGTCCGCCCGGCTGCTCGTCGCGGCAGGCGCCAACGTCAACGACGAAGACGCCTGGGGCGTCAGTGTCGTCACACTGGCTGCGCATTCAAGCTTCGTGGATCTCGTCGAGTTCCTGCTCGACAAGGGCGCGGACCCCAACCGATCGGGTGCAGGGTTCACCCCACTCCATGAAGCCGTCATGCGTCGTGACGAGGCGCTGGTTCGCACGCTGCTGGCTCACGGCGCCGATCCACATGCGCGCCTGCAGACATGGACGCCAACCAGGCGACAGTCGAGCGATCTGCATTTCGAGCCGGAACTGGTTGGTGCGAACTCGTATTGGTTGGCCGCCCGCTTCTGGCAGCCAAACGTCATGCGGCTCCTCGTCGAGCTCGGGGCCGATCCGCTCTTCGTCCATCGCAGCGACCGAGTCGTCGACGGCAAGGAAGGACGAGCCTATGACCATCGCTACGACGCAACGAACGCCCTGATGGCCGCGCTCGGCATGGGTGGCGGGGGCAACGCGTGGGTACAACCGGACCGAAGCCAACGCGAGGCGCTTGCACTCGACACCGTGAAGCTGGCCGTCGAACTGGGGATTGACGTCAACGCCACGAACACCGATGGCCGCACGGCGCTCGATGCTGCCAAGACGCTCAAGTACGAAACCGTGGTCGCCTATCTCGTCTCGAAGGGTGCCAAGGCTGGCGTCACGGACAAGAAGAACGAGGCGGACAAGAAAGAAGAACCCGAGACAAAGGGCGAGCCCGTTGCGTCAACCCCGCGGGCAAACTGAGGCCACATCACGAGCACCGTGCCGACAAGGAATCCTTTCCGGCGCGTTCGCGCGGTCCTTGCCTTCGCCGTCCTGATCCTCGTTTTCCTGGAACCCTCGACTCGGGCGCAGAAAGGGGACCCCGCCGCCCGCGACTGGATGCAGTTATTCAATGGCCGGGACCTCGCTGACTGGACCGTCAAGTTCGCCAGGCACGATCTTGGCGAGAACTTTCACAACACCTTCCGCGTGAAAGACGGACTCCTCGAAGTGCGCTACGACGAGTGGCCGTCCTTCAACGGAGAGTTCGGCCATATCTTCTACAAGGACCCATTCTCGTATTACCTGCTCGCCGCTGAGTACCGCTTCGTCGGCGAACAGGTCGCCGGCGCGCCGGGCTGGGCCAATCGCAACAACGGCTTGATGCTCCACAGCCCGAACCCGCGAACGATGCTGAGAGATCAGGACTTCCCGATCTCGCTCGAGGTCCAGTTGCTCGGTGGGCTCGGCACAGGGCCACGCACCACCGCCAACCTGTGCACGCCCGGATCAAACGTCGTCTACAACGGACAACTTCACACCGCACACTGCACGAACTCGTCGTCGAAAACCTACGTTGGCGATCAGTGGGTGCGTGTGGAAGTTTTGGTGCACGGCGACGAGCTCGTTCGCCACATGGTCGATGGCCAGGCCGTGCTCGAGTACTCGAAGCCGCAGATCGGCGGCGGCAATGTGTCACCAGTCGATCCCGCCATCAAGATCGATGGCACGCCGATGACCGGCGGTTACATCGCCATCCAGGCGGAGACGGCGCCAATCGACTTTCGGAAAGTGGAGCTGGTGAATCTCGAAGGATGCACCGATCCGCGCGCCTCGAACTACAAGTCCTACATCGTCAAGTCGAACCCGGCGATGTGCCGATGACGGCGATGCGACCGCATCATCGTGGCCTGCTCGCTTTCATCATCGCGGTTGGTGGGCTGCTGCCGCCTGCGATGCTGCGAGCACAAGGAGGACCAGCGGATCGCCAGAAGGTCGATCCAGCTGCTGCGGCTCGCGGTCGCACCGTCTACGCAGCTCACTGCATCAACTGCCACGGCAGCTCTGCGAAGGGCGGTCCGAACGGTCCCGATCTGATTCGCTCGACGGCTGCGCTCCGCGATCGGCTCGGCAGCCACATCGGCCCGGCGATGCGCGCAGCGGCCGGATCGCACCCGGCCACGTTGACCGCCGAACAGATCGTTGACCTCTCGCAGTTCCTCCGCGAGCGCGTCGAGGCGGTCGCCCGCAACCGCACGCCCACCGCGCCAATCGACGTCCTGACGGGGGATCCCGAAGCGGGCAGAACCTATTTCTTCGGCGCCGGCCGCTGCAGCACGTGTCACTCCCCCACCGGCGATTTCGCCGGACTCCGCTCGCGGACGCCAGATGCGCTCACGCTGCAGCAGCGGTTCCTGTTTCCCACGTTGACGCGAAGCGAGAAGCGCGTCGAGGTCACCGTCACGCCGCTCTCGGGAGCGCCAGTATCCGGCACGCTGGTCCGAGTCGACAACTTCCGCGTCTCGCTGCGCGACGCGTCGGGCGACTACCGCGCGTTCTCGCGCGTGCCGGGCGTGAAGGTCGAGATTCGCGATCCGCTGACTGCGCACCGCGACTTGCTCGACGAGTACACCGACGACGCCATCCACGATGTCGTGGCCTACCTCTGGTCACTCAAATGAGAATCGCCGCTGCTCTTCTTCTCGTCGTCCTGGTAGCCATTCACGCCGATGCGCAGGGCGTGGTGGCGCCCAGCGCGCTCACGCAGCCGGCCACCGACTCGTGGCCGATGTACAACGGCGACTACTCAGGCCGTCGTTTCAGTCCGCTGATGATAGTCAACAGCTCGAATGTCCAATCGTTGTCGCTCGGCTGGACGCATCGCATCACCGCGGAGGGACCGGCAGGCGGGGGCGGCTCGACGTCAGCGGTCATCAAAGGAACACCGGTGGTCGTCAATGGTGTTCTGTACGTGACGATTCCCGATCACGTCTGGGCGCTCGACGCGCGCAGCGGGCGCGAGCTGTGGCACGCCACGTGGCCGTCGCGCGGCGGCTGGCATATCGGCAACCGCGGCGTCGCGGTACTCGGCACCTCGGTCTACGTGTCGACGCCCGATTGCCATCTGCTCGCTCTCGACAATAGGACGGGCAAGGAGAAATGGCGGACGGAGATCTGCGATCTCGATCAGTTCTACTACGCGTCCGCCGCACCGCTCATCGTCAAGAATCACGTGATCGTCGGCGTCAGCGGGGACGACCTCGACATCCCTGGCTACATCGAATCACATGACCCCGAGACCGGTGCCATGCAGTGGCGCTGGTACACACATCCAGAGCCCGGAACGCCTGAGGCGAAAACGTGGCCCAGCATCGAAGCGATGCGCCACGGCGGCGGCATGACCTGGGGATCGACGACCTACGATCCGGAGCTGAACCTGATCTACTTCGGCACCGGCAACCCGCAGCCGGTCATCAACGGCCGCAAGCGGCAGGGCGACAACCTCTACACGGAGTCGAGCGTCGCGCTGAACCCCGATACCGGAAAGCTCGCATGGTACTTTCAGTCGTCGCCGCACGACACGCACGACTGGGATGCGACGCAGACGCCGGTTCTCTTCGACGGCACGATCGACGGCGAGCCGCGCAAGCTTCTGGCCCAGGCCGCGCGCAACGGCTGGTTCTTTGTGCTCGACCGACAGACCGGTCGCAACATCTCGAGCACCGAGTACGTGAAGACCAACTGGACCAGCGACCTTGATGCCAAGGGGCAGCCGATCCCGAACCCGCGCAAGGAGCCGCAGGTGGACGGCGCGCTCGTGTCGCCGAATCAGGCTGGGGGACAGAACTGGCCACCCCCCAGCTTCAGCCCCGAGACCGGTCTCTTCTACGTCAACGCGACGCGCGCGTTCAGCGTGTACTACCTCTACGAAAACGAGAACGACGACAAGCCACAAGGCTGGGGCGGCAACGACAGGGGCGGCTGGTCCGAGGCGATGCTCCTCGGCCTCGACTATCAGACCGGTAAGGCGCGCTGGCGCTTCTCATGGGAAGGGAGCCCGACCACACGATCGGGGCTGCTCTCGACCGCCGGTAACCTCCTCTTCGCGGGCGACTCGGCCAACAACTTCGTCGCCTTCGATGCGGCGCAAGGCGTCCCACTTTGGCGCGCCGGTCTGCACGCTTCAATCACCAACGGACCAATCACCTATCAACTTGACGGCATCCAATACATCGTCGTCGCGGCCAACGACACGCTCTACGCGTTCGCCGCGACCGCACCGGCTGGACAGCCGTGAACTGGCAGCGAGGCCCTTCACTATGACGTTTGCTTCCCGATTCGTCGGCATGACGGTCGTGATCGTCGTTGTGGGCACGGCATCCACCTCCGCGCAGTATTTCAGTTACCCGACCGCCGGCGTACCGAGACTACCGAACGGTTCACCGGACCTGCACGCACCGACGCCCCGCACACCGGACGGCAAGCCCGACTTCTCGGGAATCTGGGAACCGGACATGAATCGGCCGTGCCCACCAGATGGTTGCGCCGATATGAAGGTGCCACAGGAGTTCGTCAACATCGGCTGGAGCCTCAAGGGTGGTCCGCCGTATCAGCCGTGGGCGGCGGAAGCCAGGAAGGAGCGGATCGAGCAGCAAGGAAAGGACGATCCGGTCTCCCGTTGCGTGCCCGGCGGGCTCGTGAAGCTTCATACGACGCCGCAACTCCGGAAGATCATTCAAGTGCCCGGCTTGCTCGTGACACTGAACGAGATGGACGCATCATTTCGGCAGATCTTCACCGACGGGCGACCACTGCCTCCAGCCGTCGAGCTCCCGTCCTTCAAGGGATTCTCCGTTGGCTCGTGGGAGGGCGACACGATGGTCGTGCAGACGACTGGCTTTCCCGACGGCATCTGGCTCGATCGCAGCGGCAGTCCTCTGACCGATGCCGCCAGGCTCACTGAGCGCTGGCGCCGCCTCGATTACGGCACGATGGAGATCGACATCACGATTGACGACTCAAAGGCGTACACCCGCCCATGGACGATCACGCTCACGCACCGCATTGTCCTCGATACCGACCTCATCGACTACATCTGTACCGAGAACGAGAAGGACTGGTCAGCGGGTCGCCTGATAGGGAAGTAGACGACTGCGCACAGTGGCTGTCGGTGCGCCTGAACACTATCGACCACGTCGCAGAAGCTGAGACCAGCGACGCGGTGGCAACGCGGCAGTAAGATCTGCCCACTATGGCTCCAGTCTATCGACGCGCTGCCACGCGCTGCATCGCGATCATCGGCGCTTTGCTGCTGGCCCCATCGCTTGCCCTGGCGCAGTGGCTGAACGTGCCGCAGCCAGCGATTCCCCGCACCGCCGACGGCCAGCCCAACCTCCGCGCACCGACACCGCGACTGCCGGATGGCAAGCCCGACCTGACGGGAATCTGGCGATCCACCGACAACAAGTTCCTTCGTGACTTGGCAGCGGACATGAACCCGGACGATGTACCGTTTCAGCCGTGGGCGAAGGCGCTGTTCGAAGCGCGCAAGAACGGCGCCCATTCGAGAGAGGATCCGGACGCGCACTGCCTTCCACAGGGAGTCCCGAAGATCGATGCCGTCGCTTACCCGTGGAAGATCATCCAGACGCCAATCTCCTATGTGATCGTCTACGAGACTTTCACCTACTGGCGGCAGATTTTCATCGACGGGCGCACCGTTGACCCTGATGCCAATCCGACCTGGATGGGCTACTCGACCGGTAAGTGGGAGGGCGACACGTTCGTCGTCGACACGCACGGCTTCAACGGGAAAGCGTGGCTCGATCAGCTTGGCCGGCCCAGCACCGATCGCCTGCACGTGATTGAGCGTTTCACCCGACCTGACTTCGGACGGCTGGTGATTGACGTGACGATCGACGACCCAGGAGCTTACACAAGGGCCTGGACGGTTAGACAGGAGGTATACCTGCGGCCGGACTGGGAGCCGTTCGAGTTCATTTGCGGCGAGAACAACCGGGACATCGAACGCCTTCCCGGGGGGCATGTCGTCGTCCCCAACGTGGAAGCCGCCGCGGCGTTGGGAATTCCGGTGAGATGATGAGGCCTTTATGAGCGCAGCACTCGTCTCGAAACGGGCCAGGGCCGCCGGGTCCGACAAGAAGGACGCTGCACCAACCGCCGCACGCGCGAACTGAGCGTCCGATGACTACAGTTCAGCCGACGTTCGCGCGGCAGATGCCGTCTTTAGCCGCGCGCTGCTTGATGGGCGTCGTCATGTTCGGCGTGCTCGGCCCGGCGATCCGACTCCTGGACAAGACCGGGCGCGCGCCAGCCGTCATCAAGAAGCTCGCGTCGCGACGACGCGACGGGGGATTGAAAAACAATCCCTTCAACGGCTACACACCGACCAGCCATGATGTCTTCGTCGCCGCACACGTCAAGAGCGGCACGAATTGGATGATGCAGATCGCGCATCAACTCGCGTTCCACGGGAACGGAGAGTATGGCCATATCCACGAAGTGGTGGCCTGGCCTGACGTCAAACTGATGGGGCCGATGATCAACTACGCCATCCCGCTCGAGGATCCCTCGGTGTGGATGGCGTCCCCCGAGCACAAACGCGTCATCAAGACGCATTTCGACTTCGACTGGCTGCCGTACTCACCCGACGCACGCTACATCATCGTCATACGCGACCCGAAAGACGTATTCGTGTCGAGCTACTTCTTCTTCGTCAAGAATGGCTTCATGAAGTTCACCGGGCTCTCCGCGAAGACGTGGTTCGAGTTGTTTCTCACCTCGGGCGTGGGTCCGTGGACCTCATGGCCGGTGAACACGGCAGGGTATTGGGCTCAGCGCCATCGACCCAACGTGTTGATCGTGTCCTTCAAGTCGATGAAGAAAGATCTGCGCGGCACCGTTCGCAAAGTCGCCGATTTCATGGGTGTGCGCGCCGGCGACGATGTGATCGAGCGTGTGTACCAGAAGTCGACGTTCGACTACATGAAACAGATCGATGACAAGTTTCGCGCGTGGGACATGATCCCGTGGACGTCCACGGCAGCGCCGATGATGCGCAAGGGCAGCAAGGCGGATTCGTCCGAGCTGCTGACACCGGAGCAGCAACGGCGGATCGACGAGCACTTCATCAGCGAGTTGAGAAGACTCGGCTCGGACTTCCCGTACGACGAGTTTTGCGAGATCAGTCCCGGGCTGAAGGCAACGGCCTGATCGCGGGCCGACGCCCCATCAGGCGAAAAGCACCGACCACAGAATCGCTCCGAGCGCCAGCGCTCCGAGCGCCAGCGCGGCTACTGCGACGTACCGCCGCCAGGTCGAAGACGGTGACGATGGCGTGAGCGCGGGACCCGCGGACAAGGTGGTTGCACTGCCGACCGCGCTGAGAGCCAAGGCCAGAGCCTGCGCGGACTGAAATCGTTTCGACGGATCCTTGTCGAGACACCGACGAAGGACCTGCTCCAGGGGGCGCGACACCTGCGAATCACTGGAGTGGATCTCGGGAATGTCTTCGCGGACGATCGCCGCGATCGTCTCGCCAACTGTCTCGCGCGCAAACGCGCACCGGCCGGTCACCATCTCGTAGAGAATGGCGCCGAGCGCGAAGATGTCACTGCGGCCATCGACCGGAACGCCGCGCACCTGTTCGGGCGACATGTAGGCCGAGGTGCCAAGCCCAAGGCTCGGCCGTGGTTGCGGCGCAGCAGTCGGCAGAATGCCCGCCACGGCAATCACCCCGCTCACTTCCGTGTCGACCAGTTTTGCCAACCCGAAGTCGAAAATCTTCGCCCGCCCGTCGGTGGTAATGAACACGTTGTCCGGTTTCAGATCGCGGTGGACGATGCCATTCTCGTGCGCAGCGCCAAGACCGTGAGCAATCTGCACGGCGAAATCGATCGCCTCCCGGGCCGGCAGGGAGCGGCCGGCTGAACGCCGACGCAGCGTCTCGCCATCGAGCAGTTCCAGCACGATGTAGGGAGCGCCGTCGTGCACCCCCACGTCATATACCGCGAGAATGTTCGGATGATTCAGAGCCGCAGCGGCGCGCGCCTCCTGCTCGAAACGTTGCAGCCGGCCGGGATCTGCCGAGGCGTTTGCTGGAAAGACCTTGATCGCGACGTCACGACCCAGTCGCGGGTCTCGCCCCCGATAGACGTCAACACCCATCGCCCCCGATCCCAGCAGGGAGAAGATCTCGTAAGGACCGAAATGAACGCCTGATGTCAGCGGCACGTCGAGAAAGAAAACATACGTCTTTAACCCGTCGTCATTCTGACAGCGGCGGCGGGTTTTCAACGTCCTGCGGGATCACGCGCGTGAACTGGCCACGCTGCAACAGCTCTCGCCCCTTGCCGCCGCGGCCGGTGACTTCGTACTTCGTGGTGCTGATCGTCTGCTCCGCGCCGCGGCTCGTCTCGACGCGCATGATGTCGCGATCGCCGGTCGACGCAATGAATCCCAGCACGCGATCCTTGCCACCCAGCTTGATGAGGATGACGCCCTTGCCAGGACCGGACAGATAGTTCACTTCGTCCGCCCGGCACAGGATGGCGCGAGCCTCTTCGGTTGCGGCAATGACAATCTCTTCGCCCGAGACTTTCGCGACGCCAATGACCTCGCCGCCCTCCGAGGGGCGCGCGTAACGCCGCCCGGCGCGCGTGCTTGGCTCCACGAACGAGTCCAGCCCAAAACGCAGGCTGTAACCATCGCTCGTCACCGCGATCGCATGGACTCGAGGGATCGCCCCTTCCTTCTTCGCGGTGATCTCACCTGCGACCCGCGGGTCGAGGCTCACGGCGGCAATCACGCGCTCCTGATCGCGGAGCTTGAACAGCTTCTGCACCGGCTCGCCATAACCCGTCGACGCCGGTACGTCGATGATCCGTGAGGTGTACGCGGCGCCAAGGTTGGTGAAGAAGGCCACGGAGGCGCGCGTGCTGCCGGGCAGCACGGCGAGCACGGAATCGCCCTCACGCAGCCTCGTGGTCGAGAGATCCCGCACCTCTTTCTGACGTTTCACCCAGCCGTCGCGCGACACGATCACGACGTTGTCTTCTTCAACGATGAAATCGTCTTCGGTAAAGGCCACGTCTTCTTCGGACTCGATCAGCGTGCGCCGCTTGTCGCCCTTCGCGTAGCGCTCCTGGATCTCTTCGATCTCGTCGCGCACGACCCTCCAGCGCCCGTCTTCGTCCTTGAGCAGCGACGAGATCTGCCGCGCGCGCTTCCGCTTGTCCGCCAGCTCCTGCTGAATGACCAGGATTTCGAGGCGCGCCAGGCGATAGAGTTTCAACTCGAGGATCGCATCGGTCTGTTCGGCGTCGAGATCGAAACGCTTCATGATCTTCGCGGCCGAATCCGCCTTGCCCTCGGACTTGCGAATGATGCGGATGATCTCGTCGAGCGCGTCGAAGACCTTCTCAAAGCCCTCGAGAATGTGGATGCGTTTCTTCAGCGCCTCGAGCTCGTGCTCGAGGCGATTGGTGACGACTTCGAGACGGAAGTGAAGGAAGTGCCACAGGATCGCTTTGAGATCCAGGCGCTCGGGGCGGCCCACTTCTGCGTTTTCCGTCGGGATGAGACACGTCAGGTTGACGATGAAGTTGGTTTGGAGCGGCGTGTTCTTGAACAGATACGCCATCACCATCTTGGGATCGGCGTCGCGCTTCAACTCCAGCGCAATGCGCACGTCGTCGGTAGAGACGTCCTTGACGTCGAGGAGGGGCGGGAGTTTCCGTGACAGGACAACCTCGGCGATCCGCTCGACGAGCGCCGCCTTGTTGACGGCGTAGGGAATGCTCGTGATGTAGATCGTCTGGCTGGCGCGAGTACTCGGCCCTTCGTCCCAGGTGGCGCGAAGGCGCACGGTGCCCGACCCGGTCTTGTAGATCTCCTTGAGCTCGTCGGGAGAATTGAGGACCTGTCCACCGGTCGGAAAGTCCGGGCCTTTGACGTATCGACACAGTTGCACGCTGCTGAGGTCCGGGTTGTCGAGCAACTTGATCAGCGCCGTGCAGACTTCCGCCAGGTTATGAGGCGGAACGTTGGTCGCCATGCCCACGGCGATGCCCGTCGTCCCGTTGATGAGCAGGTTGGGAATTCGCGCCGGCAGGACGACCGGCTCGGTCTTTGTACCGTCGTAGTTGGGTCGAAAGGGGACCGTGCGGCGCTCGATTTCGGTGAGCAACTCGTCAGAGATGCGCGCCAGCCGGCACTCGGTGTAGCGCATCGCGGCGGCGCCGTCACCATCGAGCGACCCGAAGTTACCGGAGCCGTCGACGAGGGGATAGCGCAGCGAGAACGGCTGCGCCATTCGGACCAGCGTCTCGTAGAGCGCCACGTCGCCGTGCGGATGGTAACTGCCCATCACATCGCCGACGACCTTGGCGCACTTTCGATGTTTCGCGTCGGCCGTCATGTTCTGCTGCCACATCGTGTAGAGAATGCGGCGCTGCACCGGCTTTAGCCCGTCGCGAACATCTGGCAACGCGCGCGACGTGATGACCGAGAGCGCGTAGTTCAGATAACGGCTCTGGGCGGCCTCATGCAGCGCGACTCCTTCAGCACCACCCGGTGGCGGAGGCGGCGCGGCAGTCTGATCGTCAGCGAGGTCGAACAGCGATGGTGTCTGTTTGCGTGATCTCTTCAAGAGACTCTAATAGTAAGGTAACTTGATCGGGCGATGTTCACGAAGAAGACGGTTTCCTTTTTACGAGCGCTCAAACGGAACAACGACCGCGAATGGTTTCGCGAGCGCAAGGAAGATTACGAGCAACACGTTCGCGGACCGATGATCGAGGTGCTGGGACGGTTGTCGACCGATTTCAACACCTTCGCGCCGGAGCTGATCGCGGATCCCAAGGTCTCGCTCTTTCGCATCTATCGCGACACGCGGTTCAGCAACGACAAGACCCCGCTCAAGACCGCCATCGCCGCGCATTTTCCGAGCCGCCATTTCGCGCGGAACCAGGGCGCCGGCCTCTACTTCGAAGTGGCGCCATCCTGGGTGTGGATCGGCGGCGGCATGTACATGCCTTCGACCTCGGATCTGCAGGCGATTCGCCACCAGATCGCGGCGACGCATCCTCGCCTCCATCGATTGGTCATGGCGCCGGCCTTCAAGAAGACGGTGGGAGGGCTGACCGGCGATCGCCTGAGCCGCGTGCCCAACGGCTATGTGAAAGATCATCCCGCGGCTCACTACCTGCAGTTCAAGCAGTTCATCGGCGGATGCGAATACGAGGCGGCGTTTGCCACGAGCCCGCGCTTCTATTCCGAGCTGCTGCATGTCTTCAAGGCGGTGACCCCGCTCGTCAGGTTTCTCAATAGCGCCATGCTGGAGTCGGCTACGCAACCACCGGTGCTCGCGGACGCGCGGCCATCGCGAGATCGGCGGCGAACCGCTTCGCCTCCTCCGGTCGCAACGCCGATGTGGTAACCCGAATGGCCGGCGGGCTGTGAAGACGAAAGCGCTCGCCCGCCGCCACGGCCCACCCTCGATCGGCGAGCGCCTGCACGGTCGCGGTTTCCTCTCGGACGGGAATCCACACATTGAACCCGGATCGCCCGTGCGCGTGAATGTCGTGCGCAGCCAGTGCGTCGATGACGGCATTGCGTCGCGCCGCGTAGGCTTCGGCGGCCCTCGAGAAAAGGCGGCCGCTCGACGGATCGGACCAGAGCGCCAGCGTCAGGCGCTGCAGCAGGTGACTGACCCAGCGGACACTAATCGCCTGCCGCCGCTGCAGCCGCGCAATCGTGATGGGGTCTCCGGTCACCACGGCAACGCGCAGGTCGGGCCCGAGCCACTTCGACGTAGACCTGACGACAGCCCAGTGTTCTGTCCCTTCGGTGAGCGTCACAAGGGGTGAACCTGACACCGCTGAAGACTCATCGACCTCGATCAACAACGCTCGCGCACGACGAAGAACGCGAGCAAGGTCGTCAGCACGCTGCTCACTGATGGCGGCGCCAGTAGGATTCTGCGCGCGCGAGGACACCACGACCGCGGACACCCTGGACTCGGGCGCGCGCGCGCGTAGTGCGCGCTCGAGTAAATCCGCCTGCGGCCCGTCATCGTCAACGCCGAATGGCACCGGCACCAGGCCATTCGACGCCAGTAGATCGAGCAGCGCGGGGAACGTAGGGTCCTCTACTGCGACCTGATCGCCCGGTCGCGCGTGTTCACGCAAGAGCCGCTCGATGGCGTCGAGGCTGCCACTTGTCACGGCGACCGGACCAGCGGCAACGCCGTCGGCGGCAAACTCGGCCGCGGCAAAGGCGATGAGGTCGGGCAATTCCAGCGGCCCTCCGTAAAGGCGCGTGTCCGGATCCACGCCGCGAAGAGCGCCACCGATTTGTGGAAGAAAACCAGGATCAGGGTTGCCGGTTGCGAGATCGACCAGTCCGGGAGCGTAACGACTTCGGCTGATGGGCGCAGGCGCCAGGGGTACCGGAGCTCGCAACGTCGTTCCTCTCCGGCCCTGCCCAAGCGCCAGACCGCGAGAACGGAGCACTCGATACGCAGCTGCCACGGTGACAGGACTCACCCGGAGACTGTTCGCCAGCTCACGTATAGGCGGCAAACGACTGCCGCCGGACAACTTTCCGGAGAGCATAGCCTGCTCAATCGAGGCCGCTATCGCTGCTGCCGTGGCGCCATTGATTGCCGAATGTCGATACATTACGTAATATATTTTGTACTGTAGCATACTTGCACTCCGCGCCCCTCGCGGTCCGGAGCTGCTGTTTTGGCCTCTTGTCGCGCGCTCTGAGACACAATCTAGGGATGGGCGGCGACCCCGGTGACGTCTATCGCACTCGATTAATCGACCGGCGGCTCGTCCATGAGCGACAGATCCGGAGAGATCGCCAGTTCAGCTTCGCGCGGCTCGCTGTCTTTGCAGTGGCCGTTCTGGTCCTCGTGCTTGCCTGGCGGCAGGCCCTTAATGTCTGGGTGATCCTGCTCCCCATCGTCGCGTTCATCGTCCTCGTGCGACGGCACGAAAAGGTGATTCGCCGACGTGACGAGGCGGCGAGATCGATCGCCTTCTACGAGCGCGGGATCGCGCGAATCGAGGATCGCTGGCAGGGAACAGGCGAGCCGGGCGAGCGTTTCCGCGACGACAACCATCTGTATGCGAACGATCTCGACCTGTTCGGCCACGGATCGCTGTTCGAACTGCTCTCGATTGCGCGGACGCGGCCCGGAGAGGCAACGCTTGCGGGTTGGTTGACTGCGCCAGCGAAGCCGCCCGAGATCACGGCCCGGCAGGAAGCGGTCGCTGAGCTCACGCCGTTGCTCGATCTGCGCGAAACGCTGTCGCTCGCCGGGACGGACGTCGCGGCGGGCGTACATGGCGACGAACTGGTGAGCTGGGCGGAAGCGCCTCAGATTCTGAGGCCGCTGTGGGCACGATGGATCGCCGTCGGCCTCACCGCTTCGGTCATTCTGACGGCGGCGATATTTCTCAGCGGCGGCAGCGAAGTTCCATTGCAGATCGCGCTCGCCATTCAGGTCGGCTTCGCCTGGCCCCAGCAGCGTCGCGTCGAGCGGGCGCTGCATCGCGCGGCGGCGGCCGCCCGCGATCTCGACGTCGTCGGACATTTGCTCGAACAGCTCGAGCAACAGCAATTCGCAACGCCCCGCCTGCAGTCGCTGCGTCAGGCGATCGATACCGGCACGGGCCGAGCCTCATCGGCCATCCGCTCGCTGCATCGGCTGGTGGAGTTGCACGACTGGCAGCACAACCTGATCTTCCTGATCCTGTCGATGCCATTCCTGTGGGGAACGCACGCGGCCTGGGCCATCGAGGCCTGGCGCGCGCGACACGGGCGTCATATTCGCCGGTGGCTCGATGCGGTCGCGGAAATCGAGGCGCTCTCATCGCTTTCGGCGTTCAAGTTCGAGCATCCGAGCGATCCGTTCCCCTCGATCATGACTGAGGGGACGTCCGCCCTGTTCGACGGCGTTGACGTGGGCCATCCGCTCATTCCGGCTGCTCGCTGCGTGCGCAACGCCGTCCGCATGAACGAGGAACATCGTCTGCTGGTGGTCAGCGGCTCAAACATGTCGGGCAAAAGCACTCTACTCAGAACGGTGGGGATCAACGCGGTACTTGCCCAGGCTGGTGCACCGGTGCGGGCCGCATCGCTTCGCCTCACGCCGCTGCGGCTGGGCGCGACGTTACGCATTCAGGACTCACTGCAGGAAGGACGATCACGGTTCTACGCCGAGATCACCCGTGTGCGCGCGCTTGCGGACCTCGCCAACGGATCGACACCGTTGCTCTTCCTGCTGGACGAGCTTTTTCACGGCACCAATTCGCACGATCGACTCGTCGGCGCGTCCGGCGTCTTGCGCAGCCTCTTGAATCACGGCGCGATCGGCCTGGTCACGACTCACGACCTCGCCTTGACCTCGATCGCGCGGGCGCTGGCTCCGCGCGCAGTCAACGTCCATTTCGAGGACTGGTTCGAGGGCAACGAGATCCATTTCGATTACCGCATGAAGCCAGGACCGGTGACGCGAAGCAACGCCATCGCGCTGATGCGCGCCGTGGGTCTCGATGTGCCTGGGGATGCTGATAAGGGGGCGGAATGACTCCCGACCCCTTTCACGGGAGCCGACCAATGCAGGAATCAGAGGCGTCCGTTACGTATCAAAGCTACCTTCAGCTCGACACGCTGCTCTCCCTGCAGGTGCCCCGCTCAGCGGGGCCCGAGCATGACGAGATGCTGTTCATCGTCATCCACCAGGTGTACGAGCTGTGGTTCAAAGAGATGCTGCACGAGATCGAGCACGTCGAGATCCTGTTCAGGAGTGACAAACCACATCGCGCGCAGCACACGCTGAAACGAATCCTCACGATCCTCAAAGTCCTCGTCGCTCAGCTCGACATTCTGGAGACCATGACGCCGCTCGAGTTTCTCTCGTTCCGCGCGCGCCTCGAGGCGGCGAGTGGCTTTCAGTCGAATCAGTTCCGTCAGATCGAGTTTCTGCTCGGTGCCAAGACTGAATCCGCGCTCGCGCGCTTTCCCGAGGGCAGCCCGGGCCGGCTCGCGCTCGAGCGTCGGTACCGGCAGCCGACGGTGTGGGACGCGTTTCTTCACTACCTGGCGCGCGAAGGATATCCGGTACCGGATTCACATCTGACTCGTGACTACTCGAAGCCAATCGAGCCCACGTCAGAGATCCAGCAGATCCTGCTCGATGTCTATCGTCGCGACGTGAAGAGCGCCGAGATCTGCGAGCGTCTCGTCGACCTGGACGAAGGAATCGCGGAATGGCGTTACCGTCACGTCAGGATGGTCGAGCGCACGATCGGCAGCAAGCGAGGCACAGGCGGCTCACGCGGAGCCGCCTATCTGCAATCGACGTTGGGGAGGAATCTTTTTCCGGATCTCTGGGAGATTCGCTCCAGGCTGTGAATGACGATTACTGATTTGATGATCTTTGATCTTGGAATCGTTGTTGATTGATGGTTTTTGATCGATGATTGTGGCCTGCAGCGCTGAGGCGCAACAAACCCACCGAAAGACTAATCATCAATCGATAATCAACAATCACCAACGAATCAACAATCAACGATCACAAATCAACACTGCTCTACCGTCTTCCAAGATGCTCGGCCAGGTAGTCCGCAAGCACGTCGACCTGCTTCTCGTTCACCGGCGCGCCGTAGTCCATCATCGTTACAACGATGTCGCGCCACTGTTTGCGATCGTAGTAGCCGCGAAATTTGGTGACCTCGGTCAGATCGTGGCAGCTCGTGCACGAGCTGACGAGAATCTTCTTGCCCTCGCCATCTGGGAGCTCGTCTTCCGGCGATACTGCCTGCGCGCCTGAGGCCGAGAGTACAACCAGCGCAAGAAGCCCACTAACCCCGGCGATCACCAAACGCATGCCGACCTCAATCCCAGAACATTGGACCGAACGCGGAACGATGAACCTGGAACTACCGGATCACTGCGGTGATATTGCGCTTCGGGGATTTGCCGACCTTGATCTGGGCCACTTCCTTGCGCGACGCGACGTCGATGGCATGAACGAGGTCGGTGTTTTCCGTTGTGATGTAGATAAGCTTGCTGTCCGGCGTGAAGGTTACCCAGTCGGGCCGGCCACCAAGATCCACCGGGTCCGGCAGGATCTTCAGATCCGGCAGGGAGTAGGTATAGACGCGCGCGTTCGGTCGGCTGGTCACCCAAAGCGTCTTCCCATCTGGCGCCACACCAATACCGTGCGACGGCGACGCATTGAAGGGGCCCTTGTCCACTTTCTCCGCCGGAACGTCATCGGGCAGCGTGATACGACCCACTTCCTTGCGCTGGTGGAAGTCGACGATCGCGAATCCGTGGACGTTGGAAAGCTGGACGAAAATGCGCTTGGTGGAACCGTCGGGATTCACCTCGAAGGCCATCGGACGCACACCTTCTTCGAAGAGCGTCCATAATGGCTCGTCGGTCTTCTGATCGACCACGGTCATGAGCCGGCCGCCAATCGAGCCCGCTATGACGTGCCTGCCGTCGGGCGTGACGTACACGTTGTGGATGCCTCCCTTCATCGGAAGGCTCTTCACGCGCTCGAGCGTTTTCGTATCAATCACGTCGACGGCGCCGGGCGCCGACACGATCCCGACATAGACACGCGCGCCGTCCTTGCTGATGGAGATGTTGTTCGGTCGGCCGGTCAGCGGAATCTTCTTGGTCGTCTGGAGCGTCTTGCCGTCCACGACGTGAAGGGTCTGCTCCGCTTCACTGCTGAAAAAGAAACGGCTGCCATCGGGCAACGCGGTGGCGCCGTGGTTAATCGGTACGCCTTTGACCTCTCCAACGATTTGGTTCGTCGCAGGATCAATCAGATGGATGTTGTCTCCTTGCGAGTTCGTTTGAACGATCCGGACCTGTGCGGTGACCGCGGAAGAAAACGTCAGTAATAGTGCGGACAGCAACAGCCTCCGGCCAATGGCTGCGTTCATAGTGCCTCCTGGTGCTCGGGGAGAGTAGCACAGGGATCCGGGACTCGGGATCCGGGACACGGGATCCGGGACTCGGGGTTCGGGGTTCGGGGTTCGGCTCAGACAGGAACAGTACACTGAAGACGGAAGACTGGAGACCGACGACGAATCCTCTCGCGCAACATTACTCGCGATTTCGCGTGGGCGAACGTCTGCTGTTGACGGGGCATTCACATCAGGCCTGGCCCGATGTCGGCTTCGAGGCGCAACAGCGCGCCTGGCTCGATGCGGCGGAGTTCGTCGACGACAAGTGGGATCGAGCGGCGGTGCAGGCGGCCGCCGTGCGTACCGGATTTGCGCGGCTCATCGGTGACAGCGCTGACAACATCGCGCTTGGACAGAACACACACGAACTGGTCACACGTTGGCTCTCGGCGCTGCCGCTCCTCACACGGCGGCGTATCGTCACCACCGACGGCGAGTTCCACAGTATCCGCAGGCAAGTGGATCGCCTTGGTGAGGAAGGCGTCGACGTCGTCAACGTGCCTGCCAGCCCCGCCGATACTCTCGTCGAGCGTCTGAGCGCGTCGCTCGATTCACACACCGCGTGCGTGATGGTGTCGAGCGTCCTGTTCGAGACAGCCGAGATCGTGCCAGGTCTGGACCTGCTCGCGGCCACCTGCCGTCGCCACGGCATTCCGCTGTTAATCGACGCGTATCACCAGATCAACGTCGTGCCGCTCGACATCCAGCACGCGCGCCTGGACGATGTGTTCGTGACAGGCGGCGGATACAAGTACTGCCAGCTGGGTGAAGGCAATTGCTTCCTTCGCGTCCCACCTGGCGCTCACATGCGTCCCGTGTTGACCGGCTGGTTTGCTGCTTTCGAGGCGCTCGAGGATGGCGGCACAGGACGCGTCGTGTACGGCGAAGGCGCCGCGGCGTTCGGCGGCGCCACCTACGACGTGACATCGCACTATCGCGCTGCGGCGGTCTTCGCGTTCCACGCGCAGCAGGGGCTGACGCCCGAGAACCTCCGGGCGATCAACCGCCATCAGGTGGGACTTCTGAAAACCGAGTTCGAGCGGCTCGACCTCGCCCCATCGCTCGCACTCGTCGAGCCAATAGCAGACGATCGGCGCGGCGGATTCCTGGCGATTAGGACCGCCGATGCGAAGTCGATCGTTCGCCTGCTGCGCGATCGGGGCGTTTACGTCGATTCTCGCCGAGATCTGCTTCGCTTTGGCCCGGCGCCGTACTTGCGAGACGATCAGCTGCGCGATGCGCTCGTTGCGCTCGGGGACGTGCTCAACCCTCGAGTCAAATGTTAGAGCTCGAGATCAACTCCCAACCTCCAATTCCCAAGCCCCAATTTCCCGATACGGCGTTGGGAGTTGGGTTTGGGATTGGGGAGTTGGGATTTTGGGAGTTAGGAGTTTTCTAGAGCCGCAGGATCTTCCCCGGGTTCATCCGATTTTCTGGATCCAGCGCGCGCTTGATCGCCTTCATCACTTCAACGGCCTCGCCGTGTTCCTTTTCGAGGTCGTCCATCTTGCCCATGCCAATCCCGTGCTCGCCGGTGCAGGTCCCGCCCATCGCAACAGCGCGACGAACGAGCCGATGATTCAACGCCTTGATCTCGTTGAACTCGTCGGGATCGTCGCGATTGAACACGAAATTCAGATGGAAGTTGCCATCGCCCACGTGGCCGACCAGCGGCGCGTACGCGTTCGACGCCTGCAGATCCTGCTTCGTTTCGAGGATGCATTCGGCCAGCCGCGAGATCGGCACGCAGACGTCGGTGACCCATGAGTTCCCACCCGGCCGCATCGCGCGCGATGCGGGGAGCGTGTTGTGCCGCGCGCGCCACAGGCGTGTCCGATCCTCGGTTGTCGTCGCCCACTCGAAGCCGGCGCCGCCGTGCTCGGCTGCGATCTCCTGAACCGAGGTCGCGACCTCCCTGACACCTGCCTGGCTTGTACCGTGAAACTCGAAGAGTAGTGTCGGCTTCACCGAATGCGACAAGTGAGAGTAGCGATTGACTGCATCCACCATGACCTCGTCGAGCAACTCGATGCGCGCGACGGGAATCCCGAGCTGGATGGTGGTGATGACGGTTTGGACCGCACCGGCCAGCGAGTCGAACGAACAGATCGCGGCCGATACTGCCTCGGGCAGCCCGTACACGCGAAGCGTGATTTCAGTGATGACACCGAGCGTGCCCTCAGATCCAATGAATAGGCGGGTCAGGTCGTAACCGGCCGATGACTTACGCGCGCGACCTCCTGTACGAATGACACGTCCGTCGGCCAGTACCGCTGTCAATCCGCGCACCGTCTCGCGCATCGTTCCATAGCGAACGGTGGTCGTCCCGGATGCACCGGTGGCCGTCATCCCGCCGATCGTTGCATCGGCGCCAGGGTCGACCCAGAAATAGACGCCGGTGTTGGCCAGCGCCTTGTTCAGCTCTCGATGCGTGATGCCGGCCTCCACCGTGACGTCGAGATCCTCGACGCTCAATCGAATGAGGCGATTCATTCGCGAGAGATCGATCGACACTCCTCCTTCGACGGCGTTGACATGCCCTTCGAGCGATGAGCCGGCGCCAAACGGCACGATTGGAGCGCCGGCGCGTGCTGAGGCCCGCATCACCGTGCTGACCTCTTCAGTTGAGAGCGGATAGACGACGACATCCGGGACACCAGCCGGATGCCAGGATTCGCTGTGGCTGTGATGCTCGAGCTCGGTGGTGTTAGTGGTACACCGATCGCCGAGAAGATCTCGAAGCTCCGTCAGCAATGCGAGCCGATTTGCGTCAGTGAGTCTCGAGGACATTTTGGAAGACGGGTCTAAAAAAAGACCCGCCTCTACCTTACTTTCTTCGCATCATGCCATCGATGCTCCAGATCCCCGCACCTCTGGTCGCCACGTAGAGAAACGCGAAGCAGAACATCGTCGCCCGTTCACCCATGTTGACGAGCGGGAGCGGGCTCTGTGGAACGTGTGCGATGAAATATGCGGCGGCCATCTCGCCGCTGGCGAGAAACGCGGCGTATTTCGTGAAGAGACCGAGCATGATCAGGAAGCCGCAGACTGTTTCAATGACCCCGGCCGCGCCGAGCATGCTCCCGAGCGGCATGACCTGTCCGCCTAATATTCCAAACATTTTCTGCAGGCCGAAAAGAAAAAACAGGAAGCCGAACACGATGCGCATGAGCGCGTACGTCATGGGTGCGTAGCGTTCTGGAATCATGGTCCTCCTCGTTGTGCCGGGATTCTAACCGGCTTTAAGCGTCTCGCGTGAAACGACGAACGATCAGTGCGATCGTGCCGAAGCTGACGACCAGTAGCGAGAGACCCAGCCGCACGCTGGTCTGTTCGGCCACGAGCCCTATCGACGCTGGCAGCACAATGCCACCAACCTGCGCGACGGTGAGTAATACGCCAAACAACGCGCCAGGATTTCCCTGAATACGTTCTCCCGCAAGCGCAAGCGACGTCGGCATCACGAGCGCCATGCAAACGCCGACAACGAACGGACCGATCATCACGAGCGAGGGCGCTCCAGACACAACGAGGACAAGCAGAGCCAGCGCACTGAGCACTGCACTCCGCTCCACGGCGATCGCCTTCGCTCGATCGATGCGACTCGAGAAAAATGCGCGCGACAGGATCAGCCCGAGCCAATGCAACGAGAGCACAGCCGTTGCCTCGGAGGCGCTGAAGCCAGACGCGATCACGAACGTCGACGTCCATCCCGCCATCGAGGCCTCGTTGGCGCCACCGAGCAGAATCAGCAGGAGAAACCACGCGAACTCGGGTTGCCTCGAGAATTGCCGAAGTGCAGCGATCGACCCAGTGGGGTCAGACCCCTTGAGTCGAGGGATGTCAAGGGGTCTGACCCCCAGAATTGCCACAACCGCTGAGAGCACCCCACCACCGACGACGACGGCTCGCCAGGTCACGAGCTCCGACGCCAGCACTGTCGCGGTCGGCATTGCCAACCCGCCAAGTCCGACCATGATGGCGATCCCATTCATGCGCCGTGCACGCTCGTGGGGAAACAGCTCCGACGAGATCGCGTTCGACGCAGTGTTGATGCTTGCGGCGGCGGCCCCCAGGGCAAAGATCACCGTGGATGCAACAGCGGCATTCGACGCCATCGCCAGCAGCGGAAGCGCCACCGCGACGAGAGAGGACGACACGACAAGGGCGAGGCGCTGTCCGATCGAATCGACAAGCGGGCCCGAGAGCAGGCTGCCTACCAGCAGGCCCGCAAACAGCGTCGCGATGAGCAGCCCACGATCGGCCAGTGACAACCCGAACTGCGCGACGGTCTCCGGCTGGCCGAGAACAGTGCCCGGCAATCCGAGAATCATCCCGAACACGAACATGCCGACGCACGCGACGGCGTAGAGACGCTCGCCTGGTGAAGTCACTGCGGCGGTGTCGCCGTCTTGCGCGAAGGGTTGAAAAACGGCGTGCGAACGACTCGTGCGCCCACGAAGTGTCGGGTTCCCTCCACGGACATCTCGAACTTCAATCGTGTGCCTTCGACGTGATGAGGCGTGTTGACGCACGCGATGGCAATCAGCCGTTTCAGGGTCGGCGACCAAGTCGTCGTCGTGGCTCGCCCAACCTGGCGGTCCCCGTCGAGCACTGGCACCGGCGTTCGTGATGCGGCCGCGGGAGCGACCGGAGCCAGTCCGACGCGGTCGTACAGCGCGTCGACGTCCGACCATTCCACCTCGAGTCCAACCACTTGGCGGCGCGGCGCACGCACCGCCTGACGAAGCGCAGCCCGACCAACGAAGGCTCCTTTGTCGAGATCGACCAGACGGCCCAGCCCCAGCTCGAAGGGGGTATATCTCTGGTCGGCAATCAGCGCCTTCTTGCTGCCAACGAAATCGACGTCGATGAGGAGCAGCCCCGCCTCCACGCGCGCGACATCGAGCGCCAGCATGCCCGCAGGCAAAACGTCAAAGGACCCGCCAGCATCGACAATCGCGTCCCAGACCTCGAGTGCCTTCTCGGCCGGAATCCAAATCTCGTAGCCAAGGTCACCCGTGTACCCGGTTCGAGAGACGTCGACCGGCACGCCGCCGAGGCGTCCACTCGACACGCGGAAGTACTTCAATCGGTCGATATCGATGTCCGAGCACGCGCGTAACACCTGCGCCGAGAGCGGTCCTTGAAGAGCCAGCGCCGCAAGGCTTTCGGACACATCGTCGATGGTGACCTGGAGACCTTGCGCGTTCTGAGTAAACCAGCGGAGATTCGGCTCCGCGGCCGTCCAGCGGAATCGCTGCTCCCCCAGCCGCGACACCGTCCCGTCGTCAATGACGTGCCCATGCTCGTCGCACCACGGTGTGTAGAACACCTGGCCCGCGGCCATGCGGGCCACGTCGCGAGTGATGACGCGGTTGACCAAGACACTGGCATCGCGTCCCGCGATCACGTACTTGAACAGCGGCGATACATCGATCAACGCGGCCGAATTTCTAATCGCGTTGTATTCGTGTTCGTGATGCGTCTCGTACGCGCTGACGGTGTAGTACCCCGACCAGTCGCGGTAGTTGAGCGATTCGCACAGCGGAAACGTGCGTGGGTGAAACGGCGTACCAACCGGCACAGGACATCTCCTAACGTAACGAGTGCCACAAATGAGGCAAGTTTGGCGATTGCGTTAGGAGATGTCCAGCCCCGCGGCCGGGGTCCCCGCGACGCGTATTCTGCGTCGTGGGGTGGGGAGCGGGGCAAGAAGATACTGACGGCAGCGACACTTCACGCCACGAACGGCTCTCGGCAGATCGAAGCGCG
>Ga0075418_10000675_pt1 | contig 36941 bp, 28 predicted proteins | sample SoiMetdeltSBSDD2_FD_81776 | JGI IMG/M metagenome (GOLD analysis project Ga0075418, IMG submission 81776) | Bulk soil microbial communities from a Populus tree surrounding site in Tennessee, USA - Soil MetaG P. deltoides SBSDD2 | ecosystem: Environmental > Terrestrial > Soil > Tree plantation... | reverse complement strand
GGGCGAAGGCGGGTAAGGGTGAAAAGGTGCGGTAAGAGCGCACCGCGTTCGTGGCAACACGGACGGCAGGCAAAACCCCGCACGGAGCAAGACCAAATAGGGTGACGTTGAGGGCTGCCCGTCCAAAGTCACCGGGTAGGTTGCTGGACCCTGCGAGCAATTGCAGGGCTAGAGGAATGGTCGTCGTTCGCCTAAGCCCGCAAGGGGAGGCGAAAACAGGATTCGGCTTACCGGCTGGCTGCGACACTTTTCAACCGGCAGTGATTTTGCTGAGGTATCGCGCCGTATGGCTTCCTACCTCGTCACCGGCGGCGCCGGCTTTATCGGTTCCCATCTCACGGAGGAACTCGTCCGCCGCGGTGCACGCGTCCGTGTCGTCGACAGCCTGATTACCGGCAAGCGCCAGAACCTGGCCCACGTTCCCGGCGTTGAATTCATCGAAGGCGATCTCGCCGATCTCGCCGTCGCGGCACGCGCCGTCGACGGGATGGATTACGTCCTTCACCAGGCGGCGATCCCGTCGGTGCCGCGCTCCGTGCAGGATCCGATCACATCGAATCGCGCCAACATCGATGCGTCGCTGAACGTGCTGGTGGCGGCACGCGACGCCCGGGTGAAACGGGTCGTGTACGCGGGATCGTCTTCCGCGTATGGCAACTCGCCAACGCTGCCGAAGATCGAGACGATGCCGACCGCGCCGCTGTCGCCGTATGCGCTGCAGAAACTGGTGGCGGAGCAGTACTGCCAGATGTTCACGCAGCTGTACGGGCTGGAGACGGTGACAATCCGCTACTTCAACGTCTTCGGCCCTCGCCAGGACCCCTCGTCACCCTACTCGGGCGTGATCTCGCTGTTCATCAGCGCGCTCTGCGAAGGGCGCCGGCCGACGATTTACGGTGACGGCCAGCACACCCGCGATTTCACCTACGTCGCCAACGTGGTCGACGGCGTCCTGCGCGCGTGCGAAGCGAAGGGCGCGAGCGGCGAAGTGATTAACGTCGCGACGTCCGGCCGTGTTTCACTCAACCAGCTGTTCCAGACGATCCGCGACCTGGTGGGCGCTCAGGTTGAGCCGATCTACGCGGACCCGCGTCCCGGCGACGTCCGCGACTCCCAGGCCGATATCGGCAAGGCGCGGCGGCTGCTCGGCTACGAACCCAAGGTCAGCTTTGACGAAGGATTGAAGAAGACCGTCGATTGGTACCGCGCCGCACAGGCCACCATCGCGTAAGCCCGCCTTATCTCGACCGGAGACGGGCATCCCGCTTGTATCTCTGAAAGCCACGGAACGGCGCAGCTTCGCGCCCGCCCACCAAAGGAGCGACCGTGGCCGCACGCATCTCCCGCCGTCGATTCATTCAGACAACTGCCGGTGCCGCCGGAGCACTTGCCTTAGGCGGAGCCGATCGGCTGCTGTCGGCGGCGCCTTCGTTACCGTCTCCCAAGAGCTCGGGCATCGATCACATCGTCGTCGTGACGATGGAGAACCGATCGTTCGACCACATGATGGGATGGGTGCCCGGCGCGGAGGGCATGCAGGCGGGCCTGATCTATTCCGACGAGGCCGGAGTCGAGTACCCGACGCGCCGTGCCCCGGATTTCCAGGGGTGCGGACATCCCGACCCGGACCATTCCTACGACGGCGGGCGGACTCAGTTCAACGGCGGGCACTGCGACGGCTGGCTTCGCGCCGACGACAACCCCGAGACCGACGACTACCCGATCTGGTATTACACCGACGCCGACCTTCAGTTCTTCGCCGGCGCTGCGCACGACTGGACGATCTGCGATCAGTATTTCTCGTCCATCATGGGACCGACCTTCCCTAACCGCATCTATTCGCACTCCGCGCAGACTGATCGGATCTCGAATTCCTTCGAGCTGAGCACGCTGCCGACGATCTGGGATCGGCTGGCAGAGCGCAGGGTGAGCGCAGGCTACTACTTCAGCGACGTACCGTTCCTGGCGCTCTGGGGTGCGAAGTATCAGCCGATCTCGCATCGCATTTCGACGTTCTTCGATCAGTGCCGCACCGGCAAGCTGCCGGCGGTGTCATACGTCGATCCACGGTTCATCGACGAGGAAAGAGGACTCTCGAACGACGATCATCCGCACGCGGATCTGAGAAACGGCCAGGCATTTCAATATTCCATCTACGACGCCGTTACGACCGGCAAGGCCTGGCGCAATACCATGATCGTGTTCCAGTACGACGAATGGGGCGGGTTCTTCGACCACGTGGCCCCGACGACCGCCCCCATTACGGAACACGAACGCGACGTTCTGAACATAGACGGCCTGCGCGGGTTCCGCGTGCCGGCGATTATCGTTGCGCCGTTCGCACAGCGCGGCCACGTCGCCAACACGGTGTTCGATCACACGTCGGTGCTGCGATTCATCGAATGGCGGTGGAAGCTGGATCCGCTCACCGAGCGCGACGCGACGGCGGCTAATCTGGCTGAGGCGCTCGACTTCTCGAACCGCAGCCTCGATGCCCCGTCCTATGTCGTCGATCCGGCGCCCGGACAAACCCTCTGCGACTTCGAAGTCGACAAGTGGGAGACGATGCGCACTATCGCGGCGTTGTACGGGTTCTTCGCCTAGGGCCAGGCGGTCAGATACGCGCGGCGCTCACGTTCGGGGTACTTCTCGAACGCATAACGCAGCATCGTTCCGTGGCGCAACCATGGTTGTCGTTCGCCGAGGCGGCGCCGCGTGTACCCCGTGTCCCGTCTCGCATAAATCTCTGCCGCTCATCATTTTGGCCTGACAGTCCCGTTTCAGGCGGCGCGGCGGCCGCTTTGCCATGTCTCCAGCCGTCCCCGGCGCATCGCCATATAACGGCGCCCGACCTCGCCGACCACGGAGTGTGCCGGGGACCGCAAATGCCATGGAACAGACGTGACGACAGGAGGAGACGTGATGAGAATGATGATCGCGGCGCTGATCGTGCTGGGTCTGGCCGGAACGACGTCCGCCGCGCAGAATGCGGGCGGGGCGCCGGCAGCGAAGGCGTCGGCAGTGCAGTCGACCGTGAACTTGAATACGGCGACGATGGCCGAGCTCGAGGTGCTGCCGGGGGTGGGTCCCGCGACGGCGCAGCGGATCGTGGAGTACCGGCAGCAGAACGGCGGCTTCAAGAAAATCGAGGAACTGATGAACGTTCGTGGTATCGGGGAAGCGAGTTTCCTCAAGCTCAAGGCGCTCGTCACCATCACACCGCTGCGAAACGAGCGCGCGGCGGCGCAGTAGCCCGGTCGAGGGTGAGATCGATGGTAGTCGGAAGCCGTAAGGCTTCCGGCTACCAGGCTTCCCGTTACTACCAGGCTTCTTGTTACCAGTTGGCGGGCTACAGCGTCGTCGAGCTCCTGTTTACCGTCGCGATCATGGCGACGGTGTCCGCGATCGCGGTTCCGCAGTCGCTCGCGGCGGTCGATCGCGCGCGGGCGATGTCGGCTGCCCGGTTCCTGGCGTCCCGGATGGCGGTTGCGCGATCTCAAGCCGTCATGCGATCCACGCACGTGGCTCTCCGCTTTGAAGAGGGTCCCTCTGGCATCACCTTCCGGATGTTCGTCGACGGCAACCGCAACGGCGTGCGAACAGCCGACATTTCCGCCGGTATCGACGTTCCCGTTGAGGCGCCGGTACAGCTCGGGGAGTTGTATCAAGGTGTGGCGATCGCCGTGTCCGGCGCCGCGGGCTCGGATGCGGTCAAACTGGGCCCGAGCAACCTGCTGTCGTTCACGCCGTTCGGGACGTCGACGTCCGGTTCGGTGTTCGTGCGGGGCCGCGACGGGTCGCAGTTCGCGGTTCGCGTGCTGGGCGCCACCGGCCGCGCGCGGGTGCTGCGATATGTACCGCATTCGGGCGATTGGGTCGACGGCGTGTAAAGTATCCAGCAGCCCACCCCCGCCAGCGGCCGCTCGCCGCCAGGAGACCCATGTTTCGAGCGATTCCCGTCGCGATTCTTTCGTCCCTGGCCCTGTCCCTGACTGGCTGCAGCGAGAGCAGCCTGGAGGGGTGCGTGGAGACGCTCGCGGGCGGTCCGCTTCCCATTGCCACGGCGCGCGATCAGCGGTTTCAAGGCAAGGTACGTGAGAGCACCGCGCGCTGCCGCGGCGGAGAGGTCGCGCTCAAGTTCCTGAACGCGCCGTGGGTCGACTGGGCGAACTACTACGCGACGCGCGATGCGGCCTCGCTCGACGACCTCGAGACGAGGAACCGCCGCGGGATCGGCGGCGCACTCATTGATCTGGAGTACGCCCGCGTCGAGCTCCTCAAGTTCAATCTGTTCGACAACGCCGGCACCTATCAGCAGTACCTCACGGGGCGCCCAGGCCTCGACGGGCCTACGCTGAAAACCTGGGCCGAGATGCGCCTCCCTCCGACCCATCCGAACTTCGCCGACGTGGGAGGCGCCGGGGAGCAACTGTGTACCGGGGCGTTGATTCGCGGCCGAACGCTCACCGGGATCTGCAATGACCTTCGAAACCCGCTGATGGGGTCGTCCGGCACGCTGTTCGCCAACAACTCGGAGTTCGAGAGCCTTTTCCCGGATGCCGGTCTGAACGTGATCGCCCGGAATCGCCACGGCGATCGCCTGTCACTGCTCAAGCCCGACCCACAGGTCATCAGCCGCAGGCTCTTGACGCGGGCCCAGTCGGATCCAGCCGCGTGCGCTGATGGGCACGGCAACCCGGGCGTCGCCCTCGGGGGGAGCTGCGACTACAAGAAGGCGCCATTCTTCAACGTTCTGGCCGCCTTCTGGATCCAGTTCATGACCCACGACTGGTTTTCCAACCTGGAGGAAGGCCACAACGCGCCGGAATCGATGAAAGTCGGCTGCACGTCGCAGCTCGTCGCCGGCGTCGACACGCCGCTGACGCCTCAGGACGTCGCGCGGCTGGGATGCCGGCCTGAGGACGCGATCGACAGGGGGTTTGTGGCGGCCGGCAGTGCGCCGCCGACCTTCACGCACGGCGGGCGCGAGTATGCGACCCGCGCACCGAAGACCTTCCGGAACACCAATACCGCGTGGTGGGACGCGTCGCAGATCTATGGCTACGACGAAACATCACGCCGGCGGGTGAAGCGTGACTCGACGGACCCGGCGCGCCTCCAGGTCGTGCTGGTCGAGGGACGCAGCGCTGAGGGTGATCGCCAGGGGTACCTGCCCTTGCTCGACGCGTCGGATCCCAAGCTCCCGGACTGGAGCGGCCAGGAAGCGGTTGCGTTTCCGGACAACTGGACCATCGGGATGAGCTTTTTTCACAATGTCTTCACGCGCGAACACAACCAGTTCGTCGACGAATTCCGGCGCCGCGCCGCGCGGACCCCCGATGCGGATTCTGGTCTGCGCAACCCGTCCACTCCAGCCCGGATCATTCGTTACCGCGATGTAACGGCCGACGAGCTCTTCGAAGCCGCCCGCCTGGTCGTGTCGGCGGAGATTGCGAAGATTCACACGATTGAATGGACACCGCAGCTTCTGTACAACGAACCGCTGTTCAGGGGCATGAACGGCAACTGGTTCGGTCTCTTGAACGGCGAGGGCCCGCTGCCAGATTCGCTGGAACGGGCGCTGCTGCGGCTTCGCAACGCGCCCTCGTCACGGGCGAACGACCTGTACTCGATTGTTGCGTCGGGCCCTGGCATCTTCGGGCAGGGCAGCGGGAAGCGCGGATGGTCGTTGAGTAATCCCGATGACGTCAATGGCGGCACGAATCATTTCGGATCGCCATTCAATTTCCCGCAGGAATTCGTCACCGTCTATCGCCTGCATCCCCTGGTGCCCGACCTGATGGAATACCGCGAGACCAGGAGTCCCGACACAATCCAGAGCCACGTGCCAGTCATCGAGACCTTCCGCGGCAAGGCGACGCCGTTCGTACGGCAGCGCGGGCTCGGCAACTGGGCGCTGAGCATGGGGCGCCAGCGTCTCGGTCTGCTCGCATTGCAGAACCATCCCCGGTTCCTGCAGAACCTGCGCATCGAGCGGCTGCAGAGTCCGACCAAGCAGATTGACGTTGCCGCGCTCGACATCATCAGGGACCGCGAGCACGGCGTTCCGCGGTTCAACGAGTTTCGCCGCCAGTACGGCTTACGGCAAATCACAAGCTTCGACGACTTCATTGATCGGCACCTTCCCCCCGACTCGCCTGAAGCCACGAACCAGGCTCAGCTGGCCGCGACGCTTCGTGAAGTCTACGGCCAGCATCGGTGCGACGCCTCGATACCAATCACGGTGGCGCAACGTAATGCCGACGGCTCGCCAATCGACGATTGTCTCGGTCATCCGGATGGGTCGATGGTGGACAACGTCGAGGACCTCGACACGGTGGTCGGCTACCTCGCCGAGACGACGCGCCCTCACGGATTCGCGATCTCGGAAACGCAGTTCGTCGTGTTCATTCTGAACGCGTCGCGCCGGCTGTTCAGCGATCGGTTTCTGACGTCGAGCTTCAGGCCGGAGTTCTACACGACGCTCGGAGTGGACTGGGTCAACAACAACGGTCCACAACAGATGATCGAGCCTCGAGCGATCAACGGGCACGACGACCAGCCGGTCTCTCCGCTGAAGCGCGTGTTGATGCGTGTCATCCCGGAGCTCGAGTCCGAGCTCACCCACGTGGTGAACGCCTTCGACCCGTGGGCGCGGGACAGGGGCGAGTACTACAGCCTCGAGTGGCGGCCCCGCAGCGACGCCCGTGAAGACGACGCCTTCCGGGCACCACGGGCACCGTGAGCATCTAGCGTCCCGGCCAACGGGTAATCCGTTCCCCGTCCATACCCGCGACGCAGGCCGGAACGGCAGCGGCGCGACCATTCGCGGCTGAATTCGCAAGCCCGCCGCGCGGAATCCTGCTGGCATCGCCCTTGGTTATAGACCGTCATGCCCCCCTCCCAGGACATGCGGAACCTCCGCGACGTAGTTGCGGCGGTGAGCGCCGCGCTCTCCGGTACGCTGATGGATGGCGGCCTGCCCGGCGTCTTCGAGAAGCAGGTCGCGCAGCTCCTGTCGATGCGCGCGGTGCGGCTGCGCGAAATTCCCACGCGCTACCAGGCGCGCCTCGTCACGCCGACGCGGACGGCGGAGTCGATCGTGTTGCACGTGCCGACCGCGGACGATCGGGTCCAGGCGGTCCTGGAAGCCTCGTTCGAGCGGGGCCGGACGCTCAACGAACGCGACGTCGACCTGCTCACGGCCGCGGCGGAACTGGGCGGCCTCGTGCTGGAAGCGGCGAAAACGCGGGGGGTGCCGCGCCCGGCGCCGGACGGGGCCGCCCCGCTCATTGGATCGACGCCGGTGATGGCGTCGCTGCGTGAGCGGGTCGAGCGTGTTGCCGCCACCTGTTTCACCGTGTTGATCGAAGGCGAAAGCGGCACCGGTAAGGAGCTCGTGGCGCGGCAGATTCACGAGTTGAGCCGCCGCCGGGCGGGGCCGTTCGTCGCGGTGAACTGCGCTGCGGTCGTCGAAACGCTGCTCGAGGCGGAGCTGTTCGGGATTGAAGAGCGGACGGCCACCGGCGTCCGCGGCCGGCGGGGCAAGTTCGAGCACGCCGACGGCGGGACGCTGTTTCTCGACGAAGTGTCCGACCTGTCGCTGTCGGCGCAGGCCAAGCTGCTCCGTGCGATACAGGACCTGGCCGTGGAGCGCGTTGGCGGAACTGGCACCCGTCGCGTGGATACCCGCATCGTCGTCGCGACGAATCGACCGCTCTCGGAGCTGGTCTCGAGGGGACTCTTTCGCGCCGACCTGTTCTACCGCCTGAGCGGCGTCGACATTCATGTGCCGCCGCTGCGGTTGCGGCGCGAAGACATCCGGGAGCTCGCGGTCTACTTCCTCGCTCGGCACCGGTCCACGCGGGAGCTGACGATCTCCGACGCCGCGCTCGACGCGCTGCGCCTGTACGACTGGCCTGGCAACGTCCGGGAACTGGAGCGCCTGATGGAGCGAGCCGTGACGCTGGTTGCCTCGAACCAGATCGAGCTCGACGATCTTCCGCCACACGTCTGCGGCCGCTACGGCGAGGTGCTGGGGCCCTCGATTGCGGCCAGCGAGTCGCTGCGCGCGTGGGGCAGCCGGTACGCGCGGCTCATTTTCGAGCGCTGCGGCAGGAACAAGAGAGCGGCCGCACGCTATCTGGACATCAGCTACCACACGCTGGAGGCGTACCTGGGATACGGCTACACGGAGGCTCCCGCAACGGGCAGCCGGACGCCAGGATGGGCGCGGCTCCACGGCTTGAATCACGCGGGGCCGGCCACTATCGTCAAGGAGGCGGCGGTCAAGGAGGCCGCGCACCTGCGGCATGATGACGAATCCCCTCGATCCCCGGCCGGGCGAGCGTCGCAGGGCCGCGCGAACTCGATTTGAACCGCTCCGCATCCGCCTGAACGGATCGCGCGAGGGCGTCCTGCTCGATCTGAGCGAGGCCGGCGCTTTGCTCGTCATGTCGATGTCGCCGCCGCGCGACAACACGTTCGAGGTCACGATCGAGTGGAGGGACGCGCCGGTCGTGGTCGCGGCAAGGATTGTGCGATCTGAACAGCGGCAGGTGCGGCTCGAATCGGCGACGATGGCGCGCAAGGACTACAACGTCGCCCTTGAATTTCTCGACCTGACGCCGGCGACGACCGCCGCCATCCGGCACATCATTGCAACCACCTAGCGGCCTGCACCGCCGAGCCTATCCGAAGGGGACTCGCGGTTCTTTGCGGAGGTAATATGTAACGGAGGTTCGCATGCCTGACGTGCCCGTCGTGATCAAGGTCGCGGACGATGGAACTCACGAGACATTTCAGATCAATCATGAGCGCTATCTTTCCTCTGTTAAGGTACCCTCGCGCGAACAGGACCAGGTATACATTGCGACGGAATCGTGGATCACGTTTGATGAGCAGGGAATCCGCACCGAGCTCGCACAGGCGTTTAGCGCAAGTGGTCCCGAGATTGAGACTCTCCTCGATACGGCTCGAAAGCACTACGACCCGCCGAAAGACTTGACGTCCAAACCCGGCGGCTGAATGCTTGGGCTGTAGCCGCACCGCACCTCAAGGCCAGATGCGTTTTTTCGCTTGAACCACCACGTGTCAGCATTCCGTCTGGCGCGGCCGGTCCGCCGTCATCTGAAGTCAATTCAGCGCCATCGCTCAGGTCTGTAATTGCCTCAATCTGCAGGTGATCTCGCCAAAGCCATGCAGGGGTGGGCGAGTTGCACCGCTGGAGTACGAATTGCATTTTCGTTCGTCGATCGCCCAATCATCGCTAACAATGTCGACAACCGTCCTTATCGCGTCACAGCAGAATCTGCCGGCGCTTCAAAACGGCGACCTCGTTGATGCCCTGGCGTTTTCAGCCGACGACACGCTCGCCGCGCTTGCCGCCATCAAGTGCCAGCGCCCAAACGTGATTGCCGTTGAAGACCTCTACGCGGCCAGCTCCCGCGGGCGCGCATTGCTTGCGCGCGTGGAGGCGGATCCGGCGCTGCAAGACTGCCAGGTACGAATCGTGACCCACGTGGCCGAGAGCGCAGCCCCACTACACATGACGGGCACGCGACGTGCGCCCCGGTTCCCCGTCGTCGACGGCGTCCAGGTCCGGATTGACGGAAATCCAGCCGCGCTGGTCAACCTCTCCGTGATTGGAGCGCAGGTGATCTCTACGACCGCGCTCAAACCAAATCAGCGAGGCAAGTTCGCGTTTATCGACGAGGCAGAAAAGACCAAGCCGATGCCGTGCAGCGTGGCGTGGGCATCGCTCGAAATCGTCGGAGGAGCTGTGCGGTACCGGGCCGGCGTTGAGTTTGCCAACCCCGACACAACCGCCGTCCAGCGCCTCATCGACGCCAAGAAAGCCGACTCCATCCGCGTTTGAGCGAATTCGTCGGCGTTTCGCCGGCGCCGCTGCCGGGTCTTTGTATACTGCGCGGGTGAAACTCGCGGTTTATCTGCCAGCACTCAACGAAGGGCAGACGATTGGGCAGCTGCTGGACGCGATTCCAACCGCAATGCCCGGCGTCACGTCGGTCGCCAAAATCGTCATCGACGACGGGTCCAGGGATCAGACGGCGGCGGTCGCGGCACGCCACGGCGCAAGCGTCGTCCAGCATCCGCACAATCTCGGCACCGGGCGCGCGTTCATGTCGGGCGTCCGGGCCGGCCTTACCGCCGACGCCGACATCATCGTCTCGATGGATGCCGATGGGCAGTTTGCGCCCGCCGACATCCCCCGCCTCGTGGCGCCGATCGTGAGCGGCGAGGCCGACGTGGTCCTGTGCACGCGCTTCGGGCCGAACGGCACGCTGAGCGGAACGATGCCTTGGAGCAAGCGGCTCGGCAACCGCCTGCTGTGCTGGATTATCAACCTCACGACCAGGCGCGCCTTCACCGACGTATCGTGCGGGTTCCGGGCATTTACCCGCGATGCCGCGCTGCGGGTGGATATCCACAGCGACTTCGAGTACATCCATGAATCGCTGCTCACCTGGAACCGCTTCGGCGAGCGGGTCGTCGAGGTCGAACTGCCGGTGAAGGCCGAGCGGGCGACCGGCGAATCGCGCATTGCGTCGAGCGTCGCGGACTACGGTCTGCGGGCGGCGCCTGTCCTGATCGGCGCGATTCGCGACTATAGCCCGCTGAAGTTTTTCGGGTCGCTCGCGCTGCTGGTATTCGTCCCGGCAGTCCTGATCGGCATCGGCGTGTTCGTTCACTGGTGGCGCACCGGGGAGACGTTTCCGTACACGTCGTTCATCACAGTGAGCGTCGGCGGCGTGCTCCTCGGCGTGCTGCTCGGCGCCGTGGCGATGCTGGCCGATCTGATCGCACGCTTGAAGTTTCAAGTGGAAGAGGTGCTGCACGACGCACGCCGGACGCGCGGCCGTTCTTGACCCAGGTCGATTGCGGATAGTACGTTAGCGCTTTGTGACCACCGCGAACGTCCCGAACGACACGAACATCTCGAACGCTTCGAACGGCCTGAGAAAAACCCCTCTCAACGCCCGACACCGCGCATCACAGGCACGCATGGTGCCCTTTGCCGGCTGGGACATGCCGGTGGAGTATGCCGGCATCACCAGCGAGCACATGGCGGTGCGCACCCGGGCGGGCATCTTCGACGTCAGCCACATGGGCGAGGTCGAAATCGCCGGCAAGAACGCCGAAGCCGCGGTCCGGCGGATCGCATGCAGCGACCCTGCGAAGTTGAAGGTAGGGCAGGCGCAGTACTCCGGACTGTTGACGCCGGACGGGACCTTCCTCGACGACATGATCATCTACCGCATGGCGCCGACTCACTTTCTGATCGTCGTGAATGCGTCGAATACGGCGAAGGACTTCGCGTGGATCAGCGAGCAGATCAAGAGCGTCGGCGACGTCGCGGCGATTGATTCGAGCAGCCGGTACGCGCTCATCGCGCTCGCCGGCCCGGCGTCGCGCGAAGTGCTGCAGCCGCTGACAGCCGTCGAGCTCGGCGAGATCTCGCCGTTCTGGTTCGCGCACGGGGAAGTCGCCAACGCCCGCGCCACCATCGCTCGTACGGGCTACACCGGAGAGGACGGCTTCGAGATTTTTGTCCCGCCGAATATGGCCGACCGCGTCTGGCAGGCGCTGCTCGAGTCGGGCCGGTCCGTTGACCTCGTTCCGGCCGGACTGGGCGCCCGCGACACGCTGAGGCTCGAGGCGTCGATGCGGCTGTACGGCAACGACATCGACGAGACGACGACGGTGCTCGAGGCCGGCCTGGGGTGGGTGATTGGCTGGTCGAACGAGACGTTCATCGGACGCGACTGCCTGCTGGCGCAGAAGGCGAGCGGCGTGACGCGCCGGCTGGTCGGGTTCGAGATGGTCGATCGGGGTATTGCCCGACACGGGTACCGCGTCATGCAGGGCGACACGCCGATCGGCGTGGTGACGAGCGGCACCCAGACGCCGTTTCTCGGCAAAGCGATCGGCATGGCCTACGTGCCGATCGATCGGTCGCAGCCTGGATCGCAGATTCACATCGACATCCGCGGCCGGGCCGCGGCGGCGCGGGTTGTGCCGATGCCGTTTTACAAGAGGCCGAGATGACGTATCCGGATGATCGGAAGTACACAAAGGACCATGAATGGGTGCGCTTCTCGGGCGACACGGCGGAAGTCGGGATCACCGACTTCGCACAGCAGCAGCTCGGCGACGTCGTCTACGTCGAACTGCCTGACATCGGCAGCCGGGTCACGGCCGGGCAGTCGTTTGGATCGATCGAGTCGGTGAAGGCGGTGTCGGAGCTGTTCGCGCCCGTGAATGGGGAAGTGACCGAGGTGAACGACGCGTTGAAGAGTCAGCCCGAAGCCGTCAACAAGGACCCGCATGCCACCTGGATGATCAAGGTGCGGGTATCAGGCGATGGCGCCGCGGCGGACCTGTTCGACAGTGCGCAATACCAGGGCATGCTCGGGTAATGCACCCGCTCGATGCCAACGACTGGTTCGCTCCCCGGCATATCGGACCCTCGCCCGCCGAGCGCGACGCGATGCTGCAGGCGATCGGCGCCCGGTCGCTTGACGCCCTGATCGACGAGGCGATTCCCGCATCGATTCGGCTCACGCATCCGCTGTCCCTTCCGCCGGCCGAGAGCGAACATCAGTACCTGCGCCGGTTGACGCAGATAGCACGGCGCAACAAGACCTTCCGGTCGTACATCGGCCTCGGCTACCACGACACCATCACACCGAGCGTGATTCTGCGCATGGTGATGGAGAACCCGGGCTGGTACACGCCCTACACGCCCTATCAGGCCGAGATTGCGCAGGGGCGGCTCGAATCGCTCCTGAATTTCCAGACGATGGTCGCCGATCTGACGGGAATGGAAGTGGCGAACGCCTCGCTGCTCGACGAGGCGACGGCGGCAGCGGAAGCGATGACGCTGATGCACCGCGTGCGGACGAACAAGGGCTCGAACCTGTTCTTCGTGAGCGACCGCTGCCTGCCGCAAACGATCGACGTCGTCAGGGCACGCGCCGAGCCGCTGGGAATTGACGTCCGGGTGGGAGCGGTGGGCAACATGGCCGGGCATCAAGATGCGTTGCCCTTTGGGATCCTGCTGCAGTACCCGGACGAATCGGGGCTGGTGGAGGATCTTGCCCCCGTCATTGCACGTGCCCATGCCGACGGGACGCTTGTCGCCGTCGGCACCGACCTGCTGGCTCTGGCGATCCTGACGCCGCCGGGTGAGATGGGCGCCGACGTTGTGTTCGGCAATTCGCAGCGGTTCGGCGTGCCGCTCGGGTACGGCGGCCCGCATGCGGCGTTCTTCGCGACGCGGCAGGCGTTCGTGCGCCAGATGCCTGGACGCATCATCGGCGTGTCAGTGGACGCGCACCGGAGAACGGCGTACCGGATGGCGCTGGCGACGCGGGAGCAGCACATCCGCCGCGAGAAGGCGACCTCGAATATCTGCACGGCCCAGGCACTGCTGGCCAACATGGCCGCGATGTACGGCGTGTATCACGGTCCCGACGGCCTGAAGGCGATCGCCGGCCGCGTCCACGCGCTGGCGCGGACACTCGAAGCAGAGCTGACCGCCGTCGGGTTGCGCCAGACGAACGCGAATTACTTCGACACCTTGCGCGTCCAGATACCGGAAGGAGTGGAACCCACTCGCCAACGCGCGCTGGCGGCGGGAATCAACCTTCGTTACATCGACGAGACGACGGTTGGCATCGCGCTCAACGAGACGGTGGACACCTCCGATCTCCGGGATCTCGTCGCCGCACTCTCAGGGAAGTCTGCGACGGTAGACGGAGGCCTTCAAGCCTCCGCAGACAATGGCTTTCCCGACAATCTCCGCCGAACGAGCGCGTTCATGACGCATCCGGTGTTCAACACGCATCGGTCCGAAACCGAGATGATGCGGTACGTGCGCAGCCTCGAGCGAAAAGACATCGGGCTCGACACTTCGATGATCGCGCTCGGCTCCTGCACGATGAAGCTGAACGCCGCCTCGGAGATGCTGCCGGTCACCTGGGAGCATTTCAGCCGGGTCCATCCATTTGCGCCGATCGAGCAGGCGCAGGGCTACGCCGAGGTGTTCCGGGACCTCGAGGCCGCTCTCTGCGCGATCACCGGCTTTGCCGCGGTTTCGCTGCAGCCGAATTCCGGGGCGCAGGGCGAGTTCGCCGGCCTGATGGTCATCCGCGCGTACCACCGCGACCGCGGCGACCATCACCGCGACGTAGTGCTGATCCCGGCATCCGCCCACGGAACGAATCCCGCCAGCGCCGCCATGGCCGCGATGCGCGTGGTGGTCGTCGCCACCGCGCCGAACGGCAACGTCGACCTGGACGACCTCCGAAAGAAGGCCGCCGAACACCGTAATGACCTGTCGTGCCTGATGATCACGTATCCGTCCACCCATGGCGTGTTCGAGGACGAGATTCGCACCATCTGCGACGTCGTCCATGAGTACGGCGGACAGGTGTACATGGACGGCGCCAACATGAACGCGCAGGTGGGTCTGACGAGCCCGGCATCGATTGGCGCCGACGTGTGCCATCTGAACCTGCACAAGACGTTTTCGATCCCGCACGGCGGCGGCGGTCCCGGCATGGGTCCGATTGGCGTGGCAAAGCACCTTGCGCCGTATCTGCCGGGGCACCCCGTGATCAGGACCGGAGGCGAGCGCGCGATTCACGCCGTCTCAGCGGCGCCGTGGGGCAGCGCCAGCATCCTCCTGATCTCGTACGGCTACATCCGCATGCTTGGCGCCGAGGGCGCGACCAACGCGACGCGGTACGCGATTCTCAACGCCAATTACCTCAAGGCGCGCCTCGAGCCGTACTATCCGGTCCTGTACGCCCGCGACAACGGCCGCGTCGCCCACGAATTGATCTTCGACCTGCGGGCGTTCAAGGCGGCGGGCATCGAGGAGATGGATGTGGCGAAGCGGTTGATGGATTACGGGTTCCATGCGCCGACCGTGTCGTTCCCGGTCGGCGGAACACTCATGGTCGAGCCGACGGAGAGCGAGGACAAGGCGGAGCTGGATCGATTCTGCGACGCGATGATCCAGATTCGAGCCGAGATCGACGCAGTGGCGAGCGGGCGCGCCGACCGGACCGACAACGTCCTCAAGAACGCCCCGCACACCGCCGAGGCCGTTTCCGCCACCGACTGGCGCCATCCCTACACGCGGGAGGAAGCGGCCTACCCGCTGCCGTTCGTCAGGACCAGCAAGTTCTGGCCGCCGATCGGCCGGATCGACAATCCGTACGGCGATCGGAATCTGTTCTGTTCGTGCCCGCCGGTCGAAACGTTTGCACCGTCCGGCTAAAGCCGGACACTACGTACGACACCACGTCGTAGTGTCCGCTACGACACTATGTACGCAGTGTCCGCCTTTAGGCGGACCGTTCGTACGTAGTCTCCGCCTTTAGGCGGACCGTTCAGTCGGCGAAGGCGAGGCGGCGGAAGCTCTCGAGCAGCTTCTTCGTGATCGGCCCCGGGCGCCCGCTGCCGATCGTGCGATCGTCGACGGTAACGATCGGCACCGCCTCCCTGGTCGTACTGGTGAGGAACGCTTCGTCGGCAGAGAAGAGGTCGTTGTCCCTGAGCACCTGCTCGCGGACGTCCACGCCAACCTCTTTGCCAATCTCGAACAGCACTTCCCGGGTAATCCCGGGCAGGAGGCCCGACTCGAGCGGCGGCGTCAGTGCGGTCCCTTCCTTGACGATGAAGAGATTGGCCGTCGAGCACTCGCTCAACTCTCCGCGATAATTCCGCATGATCCCTTCGAAGCCGCCCTTGCGGATCGCTTCCTGCGCGGCCAGTGCGCTGTTGAGCAGGTTGTTGCTCTTGATCATCGGATTCACGGTCTGCGGATGATTCCGGACGATGTCGACGATCACACAGCGCACGCCGCACTCGTAGACCTCGGGCGGCGGATCGACCTGCGGCTTGACGATGATCACCACCGATGGGGTCGGAGTGGCCTTCGGATCGTAGGTGAGTTCGCCGATGCCGCGCGTGACGAGGACGCGGATGTACGCTTCGTGTCCGTTCAGATTCGCAGCGGCCATCGTGTCGCGCACCTGCGAGGCCAGGTCCGCGTCAGTGAAAGGGATGTCCAGCAGGATCATCCGCGCCGAATTTCGCAGCCGCCGCATATGCCGGTCGTACAGGAACGGCCGGCCGTGATACGTCCGCATCGTCTCGTAGATGCCTTCGCCGTAGAGAAAGCCGTGATCGAAGACGGAGATGACGGCGTCGCGATCGCTGCTGATGCGGCCGTTGACGCAGACGTGGGCGGACATGGGCATCTGCAACATACCTCTGTAGTACACTTCGCGCAACCTGAACGAACCGGACGATCCGAACGGTTCGAACGACCATAGATGCGCATTCTTACTGCCGCGCAGATGCGCGAGGCCGATCGCTACACCATCGAAGAAATTGGAATACCGTCGCTGGTGCTGATGGAGAACGCGGGCCGCCAGGTCGTCGCGGCGATGGAGGCCGCCTACGAAGCACGGCTCGACGGACGCGTCGGCGTGCTGTGCGGGCGTGGCAACAACGGCGGCGACGGATTCGTCGTGGCGCGGACGCTGATCCAGCGCGGTGTCGATGCCGCGGTGTTCGTCATCGGATCCGTTGCCGACGTTCGCGGCGATGCCCGCACCAATCTCGACATTCTCGGCCGCCTCGGCGTCACCGTCGTCGAGATCGGCGACGAGCAGACATGGGAGCTGCACTTTTCGGAAATTTCGCAGTGCACCCTGATCGTCGATGCGATCTTCGGTACCGGTCTGAAATCGGCGCTTGGCGGAATGATGGAGACCGTCGTTGCCGACATCAACGCGTCGGGGATTCCGATTGTCTCTATCGACCTGCCGAGCGGTATGTCCGCCGACACGCCCCACCTGGTCGGCGACTGCATCGACGCGTCGATGACCGTGACGCTGGCGGCGCCCAAGCTGCCGCTTGTGCTGCCCCCAGGCGAAGCGCACGCCGGCGACGTGGTGATCGCCGATATCGGTATCCCGCCGGACGTGCTGGAAAGCCTTGAAGGCCCGCATATCGAGCTGCTGACGCCGGAGCAGGTGCGATCGCTCGTCGAGCCGCGGGCGCCGGAATCGCACAAGGGCGACTTCGGCCGCGTGACGCTGGTGGCGGGGTCGCGCGGCAAGACCGGAGCGGCGCATCTCGCGGCGATGGGAGCACTTCGCTCTGGCGCCGGCCTGGTCACCGTCGCGACGCCCGCCTCATGCCTGCCGATCATCGCGTCGATGGCGCCGGAACTGATGACCGAACCACTGGTCGAAGCGAAGAACGGCACGGTCATGCCCGGCGGCGTTCAGACCGTGCTCGAGCTCCACCAGGACGTGATTGCCTGCGGCCCCGGGCTGGGCCGCGGCCCCGCTGTCGCCGAGTTTGTCCGGGCATTGATCGAGCGTTCTACCGTGCCGCTCGTGCTCGATGCCGATGCGTTGACCGTCCTCGCCGACGATCCCTCCTGCCTGTCCGGCAAAGATGAGCGCGACGTCATCATCACGCCGCACCCGGGCGAGATGGCGAGGCTGATCGGCGCCTCGGTCGACGACGTCCAGACCAACCGCATTCAGGTCGCCGCCGAGTTCGCGGGGACGCGCCGCCTGTACGTCGTTCTCAAGGGCCATCGGACGATTGTCGCCACGCCGGAAGGGCACGTCTTCATCAATCCCACCGGGAACGCCGGCATGGCCACGGGCGGAACCGGCGATGTGCTCACCGGAATGATCGCTGCATGGCTCGCACAGTTACTCGATGCGGAGGCCGCCTGCCGGCTCGCCGTGTTCCTGCACGGTGCCGCGGGAGACATCGCCGAGGGAAACGAAGGCCAGGTCGCGATGATGGCGACGGATCTGATTGGCTATCTCGGCGACGCCCTGAACCAGCTGATTGGACGTTCTTCAGAAGAGAAATCTTAGTGATTCGGACAACCGAATCAGAAGACGAAACGGCGGATGTCGCTCGTGCGCTCGCCGGAACGCTTCAACCCGGCGCAGTGCTGCTGCTGTCTGGCCAGCTCGGGGCGGGAAAAACAGCCTTTGTGCGCGGTCTGGCAGCGGGGCTGGGTATTGACCCTGACGAGGTGAGCAGTCCGACCTTCACGCTGGTCCACGAGTACCGCGGCGGCCGGCTGACTCTCTATCACGCCGATCTCTATCGTCTCGAAAGGACAGCAACGGAAGATCTCGGGCTGGAGGAAAAAGCCGTCGCGGAAGGCGTGCTTGCCATCGAATGGCCCGATCGGCTGACGCATTCGCTTCCCGGCGCAACGACGATCACCATCGATATCGTCGATGAAACGACCCGCCGGATAGGCGTGGGTCGTTAGAGGGGCGGCCTACTGGCCGGAGCGCGCGCGAAACGCGAGGTAGAGAAAGATCAGGACGACCACCACGAGAGCAACTCGTGCGACTCCCATCATGCGGGTATGAGCGAGGTGTCGCGTGCCCTTCGGCTTGATGCCGGTGACGGCAGCAACAGCAGTGATGAGTGCGACGAGGAGAAGCCATCCGAGCCAGCTCATATCAACCGCTCACGACCAGTCACCTACCAGCCAGCTATTCCATCCGGTAATTCGGAGCTTCCTTGGTGATCGTGACGTCGTGCACGTGGCTCTCGCGGGCTCCGGCCGGGGTGATGCGAATCAGCTTCGCGCGGCGCTGGAGCTCGGGGATGGTGGGACTGCCGCAGTAGCCCATGCCGGCGCGCAGGCCGCCGACGAGCTGATGGATCATCGCCGCGACGCTGCCCTTGTGGGCGACGCGGCCTTCGATGCCTTCGGGAACGAGCTTCTCTGTGGCGCGGCCACCCTCGAGATCGAACTCGTCCTGGAAATACCGATCGCGGCTGCCGCGGCGCATCGCGCCGATCGATCCCATGCCGCGATACTCCTTGTAGCTCCGGCCCTGGAACAGGATCAGCTCGCCGGGGCTCTCGTCGGTGCCGGCGAACAGATTCCCGATCATGGTGCAGCTGGCGCCGACTGCCAGCGCCTTGACGATGTCGCCTGAGTAGCGGATGCCGCCGTCGGCGATGACAGGCAGTCCACGCAGCGACGCGGCTTTCGCGCACTGCATGACCGAGCTGATCATCGGCACGCCGATCCCGGCGACGACGCGCGTCGTGCAGATCGATCCGCCGCCGATCCCGACCTTGACGGCATCCACTCCCGCGTCGATGAGCGCTTCGGTGGCGTCGGCGGTGGCGACGTTCCCGGCGACGAGATCGGTGTTCGGGAACTCGCGCCGGACCCGCGCCACCATGTCGAGGACGCCCTGCGAGTGGCCGTGGGCGGTATCGATCACCAGGACGTCCACGCCCGCAGCGATGAGGGCAGCGGCGCGCTCCAGCGAGTCGCGAGAGACGCCGATGGCAGCGCCGCAGCGCAGCCGGCCGAGCGCGTCCTTGCACGCGTTTGGATACTTGATCCCCTTCTGGATGTCCTTGACCGTGATGAGTCCCTTCAGCCGGTAGTCCCTGTCGACGACGAGCAGCTTTTCGACCTTATGTTCGTGCAGGATCTCCCGGGCCTCGTCAAGAGTGGTGCCAACCGGCACAGTGTAGAGCGGCGCCTTGGTCATGACGTCGTCGATTGGGCGATCCAGCTTGGTCTCGAACCGCAGGTCGCGGTTCGTCAGAATGCCGACCAGGCGTCCCTCCTTGCTTCCGTCCTCGGTAATCGGCACACCCGAGATGCGGTAGTTCTTCATCAGGTCGAGCGCTTCGTAAATCCGGTTGGCTGGGGAGAGCGTGATCGGATTGACGATCATTCCGCTCTCCGACCGCTTCACGCGATCGACCTCTGACGCCTGCTCCTCGATCGACAGGTTCTTGTGGATCACGCCCAGGCCCCCCTGCTGCGCCATGGCGATGGCCAGCCCGGACTCCGTTACGGTGTCCATGGCGGCGCTGAGCAGGGGAACATTGAGACGGATGTTTCGCGTCAGGCGGGTCGAAACGTCGACCTGCGTGGGAAGAACGGTGGAGTGCTGCGGGACGAGGAGAACGTCATCAAAGGTCAGCGCGGTTTCGATGTCGGTCGCGGCGGAGGTGAGGGTCAGTTCGTCGGTCTTCAAGTCCATGAGTTTCCCCCGAGCCGCCTGAAGGCGGCCCCTACGACAGTCGTGGGGGCCGGCTTCAGCCGGCTCGTCACGCCGCTTGTTGTCCGTGGCATTTTTTGTACTTCTTCCCGCTGCCGCAGGGGCACGGATCGTTCCGGCCCACTTTCGGCTCTTCCCGGCGGACGGTCTTGATCACGTCGTCTCCGCCGGTTCGCGCCGGCCGCGGCGGCTGCCCTGGGCCGGCTCCCGCAGCGGGGGCGGGCCGGGCGGCGGCAAACGGCGAAACTGAGTCGGCCGCCGGCTTGTTCATCGTGATCGGCGCCGCGCGGCGGACCGGGCGCGGGACGTTCGGCGCCTCCTCGTTCAGGACGGGGCGCAGGTGGAACGCGTACCGGACCATCTCCTCTTCGATCCGGCCCTTCATGTCCTGGAAGAGCGCGAAGCTTTCCTTCTTGTACTCGACGAGCGGATCGCGCTGGCCGTAGCCGCGCAGGCCGATGCCTTCCTTCAGATGATCGAGATCGCGCAGGTGCTCCTTCCACTGCTGGTCGACGATCTGCAGCATGATGTCGCGCTCGACGCGCCGCAGCAGCTCCGGGCTGACGATCTTTTCCTTCTCCTCGTAGAACTCCTTCAGCTTCGGCCAGACGGTGTCGCCGATCTCGTCGCTCGAGAGCTCGTCGAGGTTGAGCGCCTCGAGCGTCCGCGGTTCGAGCCCGAACACCCTGGACAACTCCAGGATCAGCGCCGGCACATCCCGCTCCTCGTAATCGAGCTGCTTGCCGGCGAACCGATCGATCTGATCTTCGAGGATCTCCTCGGCCAGGGCGAGAAGATAGGTGCGCGTGTCGACGAGCTCGTCCTCCGTGAGGTGGACCTTGCCCTCGAGAATCTCCCGCCGCAGCGTGTAGACGCTCTCACGCTGCTTGTTCATCACGTCGTCGTATTCGAGGAGGTGCTTGCGGACGGAGAAATTCTGCGCTTCGACCTGCGACTGCGCCCGCTGGATGGCGCGCGTCACCATCCCGTGCTCGATCGGAACGCCTTCTTCCATGCCCAGGCGCTGCATCAGGCCGGCAATGCGGTCCGACCCGAAGATCCGCATCAGGTCGTCTTCGAGCGACAGATAGAAGCGCGAGGACCCCGGGTCGCCCTGCCGGCCGGCGCGGCCGCGCAGCTGATTGTCGATACGCCGCGCCTCATGGCGCTCGGTGCCGAGAATGTGCAGGCCGCCGAGGTTCACCACCTGGTTATGCTCGGCTTCGGTTTCCCGTTGGAAGTGAGAGAAGATGCGCTCCCACTCCTTCCGCGGGACGCGGAAGAAGCCGTCGACGTGGAAAAAGTAGACGAACTCCTCGTCGTCCACGAACTTTTCTTCGCCGCGGGGCAGACGCTCGGCCAGCTCCTCGGCGATCGCCTGCTGACGGGCCATGTGCTCGGCGTTTCCGCCCAGGAGAATGTCGGTGCCGCGGCCGGCCATGTTGGTGGCAATCGTGACATTGCTGTAGCGCCCGGCCTGCGCGACGATCTCGGCTTCCTGCGCGTGGTACTTGGCGTTGAGGACGACGTGCTTGATGCCGCGCTTGCGCAGCAGAGTGGAGAGGCGCTCCGACTTCTCGATCGAGACGGTGCCGACCAGGCTCGGGCGGCCTGAGGCCTGCTTCTCGAGGATGTCGTTGACGATCGCCTCGTACTTTTCGCGCTCGGTACGATAGACGAGATCCGGCTCCTCGATGCGCTTGAGCGGCCGGTTGGTCGGAATGACCATCACCTCGAGGTTGTAGATCTTCGAGAACTCCGACGCCTCGGTTTCGGCAGTGCCGGTCATGCCGCACAGCGTCTTGTACTTGCGGAAGTAGTTCTGGAAGGTGATGGTCGCGAGCGTCTGGTTCTCGCGCTCGATCTTCACCTTTTCCTTGGCCTCGACCGCCTGGTGCAGGCCGTCGCTCCACCGGCGTCCGGGCATCAGCCGCCCGGTGAACTCGTCGACGATCACGACGCCGCCGTCCTTGATCATGTAGTCGACGTCGAGGCGGTAGAGGGCGTGGGCGCGCAGCGCCTGATGAATGTGGTGAAGCAGCGGCATGTTGGTCGGATCGTAGAGACCGTCCGACCCGGGCACCAGCCGGTGACCGAGCATCTGCTCGGCCTTGGCCATGCCGGTTTCCGTCAGCGTCACCGTTTTGTGCTTTTCGTCGACGAGGTAGTCGCCGGTGGTTTCGAGCTGCTCGCGATCCTCGGCCTTGACGTTGCCCTGGGTGACCGCGCCTTTCTTGAGCTTGGGGATGATGCGATCGACTTCGTAGTACAGGTCGGTCGATTCTTCGGCGGGTCCAGAGATGATCAGCGGCGTCCGCGCTTCGTCGATCAGGATGCTGTCGACTTCGTCCACGATCGCGAAGTGGTGGCCGCGCTGGACCATCGAGCTGAGCTCGAACTTCATGTTGTCGCGGAGGTAGTCGAAGCCGAACTCGTTGTTGGTCCCGTAGGTGATGTCGGCGCCGTAGGCGACCTGCCGCTGCGCATCGGTCAGCTCGTGTTGAATGACGCCGACCGTCATCCCGAGGAACCGGTAGACCCGGCCCATCCACTCGGAGTCGCGGCGCGCCAGGTAATCGTTGACGGTGACGACGTGAACGCCCTTGCCCGCAAGCGCATTCAGGTAGGCGGGCAGAGTGGCGACGAGCGTCTTGCCCTCGCCGGTCTTCATCTCGGCGATTTTGCCGCCGTGCAGCACCATGCCGCCGATCAGCTGGACGTCGAAGTGCCGCATGTTGAGCACGCGTCGTCCGGCCTCGCGCACGACGGCAAACGCTTCGACCAGCAGGTCGTCCAGCGTTTCGCCCTCGGCGACGCGCTTCTTGAACTCCGCCGTCTTTTCGCGGAGCTGCTCGTCGGTGAGCGCCTTGATTTGCGGCTCGAGGGCGCTGATCTCCGCGACGCGCGGGTAGAGGCGCTTGAGCTCGCGCTCGTTCTGGGTGCCGATGACCTTGGCGAGAAGCTGACCGATCATGAATGCGAAGGGAAACTACTCGAACGCAGTGACTATCAACCGATTGTAGCCGTGAGGCTACAGATCGGCAAGGAACACGCAGGCTGGAGGGGACTTATCGGTCGCGAGGTTTCTGCGTGAGAAGCTGCAGCGGATTGAGCATCCGGCCGTTGGCAACCACCTCGTAATGCAGGTGATTGCCGGTAGCGCGGCCAGTGCTGCCGACCTCGGCGATGACGTCACCGCGCTGGACCTTCGCGCCGGACTTGACGAGGAACTTCAGGAGGTGGCCGTAGCGGGTCTCGAGCCCGAAGCCGTGATCAATCACGATCAGGTTGCCGTAGGCGCCTTGCCACCCGACATGCTCAACCGTACCGGCGGCGGTCGCGTAGACCGGCTGGCCGCGTTCGCCGGCGATGTCGAGGCCGGAGTGATAGTCATTGCCGCCGGTAATCGGATCCTTGCGCGGGCCCATTCCTGACGACAGCCATCCATAGGACGGCCACATCGACGGCGTCGCCGCGGCGAGCGCGTTGCGGCGATCGACGTTGCGCGCGACGATGTTCAGGCGGTTCTCGAGACCATCGAGCAGTGTGCGCAGGAGGCCGAAGGTGTCGTCGGGCGACGCCAGCGCGGACAGCGTCTTGGCGTAGTTCGGTTCCTGGGGCTTCAGCGGTGATCCCGCCGGCGTCCCGCCCATGGCGCGCGACTTGACGATCGCGGGCAGGCGGTTCATCGCCTGGGCGAGGTTCGGGTCGAGCGCAGACCGATCGCCAAGGTCCGCGATCGCTTCCTGAAGCGAGGTAATCTGACCGGACAGCGCTTCGGTCGCGGCGCGATAGTTCGCGTTCTCCACTTCGAGCGCGTGATGGCTGGCTCGAAGATCGGACACGCTGCTGGAGGCCTTCCAGGCGGCGCCCATCCCGATCAGAATCGGCGTGGCGGCGACGACGCAGGCGACAATCGCGACTGGGCGCACCGGCACGGTCGCACGACGCACCACGCCAGAACGGCGATCGGCCACAAGAATCGTGTAACGCCCTGAGGGCTTCATCATTCGTTAAGTTGTAATGAATTGCGGCCGCCCGGGGGTGACGGTTGGACGCAAAAGGCTACCACGAGGATTATCGGTTCTAAAAGGCAAATGCTTTTGGCGATCAGCGGGCGAAATCGTGCGCACGGTGTGCTGGCGGCGGCCGCCGCGGCGATTCTGTTTTCGACCGGGGGCGCGGCCATCAAAATGGCGGCCTTTTCGGGGATGCAGGTCGCCTCGATCCGATCCGCAGTCGCCGCGTGCGCCCTTTTTCTGTGGATCCGCGGCCGGATCGTCTGGGGCTGGCCCACGCTGGCCGTGGCGACGGTGTATGCGGGCACGCTGACCCTGTTCGTCACGTCTACCAAGCTCACCACCGCGGCCAACGCGATCTTCCTGCAGTCGACCGCGCCGCTGTACATCGTCTTTCTCGCACCGCTGCTCCTCGGCGAGCGCTTCCGGCGGCGCGACCTGCTGTTCATGGCGGCGTTCGCGGCGGGGCTCGCGCTGTGTTTCGCCGGGCGCCCGCCGGCAACGGCGACAGCGCCGGATCCCGCGACAGGGAACGTCCTGGGCGTGTTGTGCAGCGCAACCTGGGCGCTCACATTGATCGGACTGCGGTGGGCGGAACGACTCGACCCCCGCATCGGGATTTCCGCCGTCGTCGTCGGCAACGGGCTGGCGTTCCTGATCGGTGCGCCATTCCTGCTGCCGCTGCCGGACGCGTCGGCCGGCGAATGGGCGACGCTGATCTACCTCGGCGTCATCCAGATCGCCATGGCGTACATCTTCCTGACCCGCGCCATCGCACAGCTCCCGGCCCTCGACGTGTCGTTGTTGCTGCTACTGGAGCCGGTGCTGAATCCGGTGTGGACGTGGTTGATTCGCGGCGAGAACCCCGGACGATGGTCGCTGGTCGGCGGCGGCATCATTCTCGCTGCGACAGCGGCCCGGACGATGACCACAAAGGACACAAAGACGGTTTAGCCACAAAGGCACAAAGAACCCCGCCTGCACGAAGCTCACAAAGGGACCGGTCGATGGGCCGCCATGCGCCCGGGCCACGCCGGTCGGCCTGCAACGCAGGCCGACCAATCGACCGGTCCCTGCAGAACGAATCTTCTGATTCCGTCCCGCAGCGTGTGGCCATTGAAATTAAGAGGCAGTCCGAGTCGAAGACCAGTCGTCCGCAGGTACGAGAGGAGTTGAGCATCATGCGCCTCATCGAATCGCGACACGGCTTTCAGTTCGACGACGACGCATGCGCCGACAATCAGGTCTATACGTTGACCCGCTATGGCGACGCCCCGATACTGAACGGCCACCGGGCACTCCCGTTCAAACTGCAGCCCCGCGAATTCAGTTCTATGCAGAGCGCCTCCTGATAGATTCTTTCAAGAAACCCGGGGCCCAAGGGCATGTGAATCAGCCTTGGTGTTCTTCGTGTTGAGTCGGCTTTCGTGCCTTTGTGGCTAAACCGTCTTTGTGGCCGCCGTGGTCACTCCACCAGTCGGTACTGCAGCGCCTCCGCCACGTGATCCGCGCAGACCGCATCGGATCCGCCGAGATCGGCGATGGTCCTTGCAACCTTCAGGACGCGGTCATATCCGCGGGCGCTGAGGCCGAGGCGATCGATGGCCGAGCGCAGTAGTGCGCGGCCCTTGACGTTCGGCCGGCAGAACTTCGCCACCGCACCACCTCGCAGATCCGAGTTGGTTCGCGCCGAACGTCCGTCGTAGCGCGTCTGCTGGAGCTCCCGCGCCGCGCAGACCCGCCGCCGGACGAGCGCCGTCGATTCGCCCGGCTCCGCGTCGGTAATCGCGTGGACCGGGACGGCCGGGACATCGACGATCAGATCGATCCGATCCCGGAGGGGACCTGACAGGCGGCCGCGATACTTCGCCACCTGCGCCGGGGTACACCGGCATTCGCGGCGCTCGTCGTGCAGAAACCCGCACGGACAGGGGTTCATGGCGGCAATCAGGACGAAGTGGGCGGGAAAGGCCGCGGTCCGCGCTGCACGGGCAATGGTCACCCGGCCGTCTTCCAGTGGCTGGCGCAGCACTTCCAGCACGCGGCGATCGAACTCCGGCATCTCGTCCAGGAAAAGGACGCCGTTGTGCGCCAGCGAGATCTCGCCGGGACGCGGGATCGCCCCGCCGCCGACCAGGGCGACGTTCGAAATCGTGTGGTGAGGCGCGCGAAACGGCCGTGCCGTGAGCAGACCGGCGCCTGCGGGGAGCGTCCCTGCGACCGAATGGATCGCCGTGCACTCGAGCGCCTCGTCGAAGGTCAGGGGCGGCAGAATGCCGCCCAGCCGTCGCGCCAGCATCGTCTTGCCAGCTCCGGGCGGCCCCGAGAGCAGCAGGTTGTGACCGCCGGCAGCCGCCACTTCGAGCGCGCGCCGGGGCAGGAGTTGTCCCCGGACCTCCGCCAGGTCGCCGTCGGTTGATTTCGCGGTCGAGGTCACCTGGGGCGGTGCCGACGCCCGCTCCGCCGCTTCCGGGTGATTCAGTGCGTCGACCGCTTCCGGCAGCGATCGCGCGACGCAGACGTCGAGGCCATTCACCACGCAAGCCTCGGCGGCGTTGTGGGGTGGCAGCAGCAGGCGGCGCAGCCCGAGCCGCCGCGCGGCAACGGCAATCGGCAGCACGCCGCGTATGCCGTTAATCGCGCCGTCGAGCGAGAGCTCGCCCAGGACGACCGTGTCGTCGATCGCCCGGCGCGCCAGCCGGCCTGATGTCGCGAGCAGGCCGAGAGCGATCGGCAGGTCGAACGACGACCCGGCCTTGCGGACATCTGCCGGCGCGAGATTCACAGTGATGCGGTGCGGAGGAAACTCGTAGCCGGAGTTCCTGATGGCCGACCGCACACGATCGCGGCTCTCGCGCACCGTCGCGTCAGGAAGACCCACCATCGTGAAGTGGGGAAGTCCGAACGAGACGTCCACTTCGATCTGGACTGGATACGCGTCCACGCCAAAGACCGCGGCGCTTCGCAGGCTGGCGAGCACGCGTGCGCGGATGCAAGACCAGGCGCCAGCGACCGATAGTTATGATCGTTGGAAATTTCAGCTTCCGGCATCCCGCGGGCGTGCGAGGTACGCCGGAACTGCGCGTTTCGGACACGCTCGGCGTGTTCGGAAATGCGTTATTCTCTTCGCACCCCGAAATTCGCTCCTGAGGACAAGTAATGCTGGATGCCCTGAAGACACTTGCCGGCGGCGGTAAGGTTGCGCAGAAACAAGCCGCAGAGCTTGAAGCGCTGATCGCCGCGGCCCGGGAGGAGCGGACCGCGCTGAGCGCGATGCTCACCCAGGTCACCATGCGGGCCGGCAAGCTCACTGAAACCGGCAAGACGCTCGAAGATGTCGGCAAGAAAGCCGGTACCGCCACCGAGACGCTGGAAACGCTGACCAGCCGTCTGGACGAGATGCAGCGCCAGGCGTCCGTGCTCAGCGATGTCGAAAAGCGCGCGCAGTCGCTCGACGCCGCGATCACCCAGGCGCAGGCAAAGACGGAGAGGCTGATTGCGCCAGACGGCGAGCTCGAAAAGCATCGCCGCGACATCCAGGGCGTGGCGAGCGCGGCGGCGGAAGTCCAGGGCGTGGTCGAGACCGTCAAGCGCGAACGGGCCGCGCTCGAGGAAGTCCAGAAGCAGATTCAAAGAGCGCACGAGGAACTCCGCGACGTGCGCCAGTCGGTAGAGCAGGCGGCGACGCTGCGAACCGAGCTGGAACAGCTGCGCAGCGTCGCCACGCAGCTGACGCAGGACTATTCGAAGGCCCGGGAAATCTCGCGCGAGGCGGATGACGACGCCTTTGCCGCGCTCGAAGCCGTCAAGGACATTGAAAAGCGCCTGGGCCGCCTCGCTCAGCTCCAGGAGCTGGGCCGCACCACCGACGAGAAGCTCACCGCGCTCAACTCGCTTGCCGAACACGTGACCCAGAAGACCCGCGTGCTCGAGGGCCAGAAGCACATCGTCGATCGCGCCGTGGTCGAGATAAACCACGTCAACGAGCTGGTCTGGAAGATGGACGCACAGATCAGCAAGGTGAACGAAGGGTTCAGGGAGATTGCGCGGGGCGAAGAACTCATCGCCAAAGTCGATGCGCTGAATGGCGAGACTCGCGTCCGGATGGAGACCGCGGAGCGGACGCGCACCGAGTTCATGGCGGAAACGGCGCGTCTCGAGAAGGAGGGACGCGAGCTCGTCGAGTTCATGCGGGCGAGCGCCGAGCGCATCGCCCTTGAAAAGAAGGAATCCGAGGTGCTGGAGCAGCGGCTCCGCACGCTGCACGAGGCCGTCCAGGCGGGCGAAACCCGACTCGAGGCGCTGGCCGTCCGCGAACGGCAGCTGGCCCACCTCCCGACGCGTTTTGAGGAATTCGGCATTCAGTTCGAATCGCTGGCGAAGCAGGCCGACGACCTCGCAGGCCGGCAGGCCAACCTCGAGACCCTGCGCGAGCGCCTCGGCCAGGTCGAGGACATGTCTGGCAAGGCGTCGGCGCAGTTCGAGAGCCTGAAGCAGAGCCGCACGGATCTCGAGACGCTTCGCAAGGAAATCCAGGACTTCCACCAGTCGTATGCCGAGGCAGCGCAGCTCCGCGACAAACTCGGCGCCGATCGCATGGCGCTCGAAAGCTTTACCGATCGCCTTGCGTCGTTCCGGGCCCGTGTCCCCGAACTGGAGGCGACGATGGGCGCCATCCTCGAGAAGATGACGCTGGTCGAGGAGGGGAACAGAAGCGCCGCCAGAATCAGCGATGTCGCCACCGAGCTCGATGCCCGCCTGACGCGCATCAGTGCGCGCACCCAGGTTGTGGAGATACTGGAAACCCGGCTGAACAGCCTGCACCTCATCTCGTCGGAAGTGGACGCCAAAGTGGCGCAACAGCTGGCGCGGCGAGTCGAGCTCGATACCTTGAAGTCGGATCTGGACGGCGTCATCACCCAGATGATCGACGCCCAGCAGAAACTGGAGGCAGTCTCCTCGCTGCAGGGCAAGCTGCTGCCAATGGATAACCGCCTGGCGATCCTGCAGGATCGGCTCGAAAAGACAGGCACACGCGTCGCCGAAGTGAAACGCGACGAGGCAACGCTGGCGGAACAGGAAGCCCGCCTGACGGAGCTCACCGAAGCCAGCCGGGCGCTCGCGGCCGACACCGCCGAACGAATGTCCCAGGTGCACGCCCTGACCGAGGCACTGGCGCGCGCGGGCTCGGCCAAGGACGAAATGATCGACGAGCTGGCGCGGGTACAGGCCCGTCAACGCGAGGCGCTGGGCCGGGCCGAGTCTGCCGAAGAGCAGCTCCGGCGCGCCGAGACGATGTACAGCTCGCTCGAGCAGCGGCGCTCACAACTCGTGTTCTCAGAGAAGAAGCTTGCGGCCGTCGAAATCCGGATGGCCGAACTCACGAAGATGGCGGCCGACATCGACACCCGCATGCGTCAGCTGAACGAGCGCGATGCGATCGTGTCCGCGGTGAAGGCGGAAGTGGAGAGCGTCCACCAAATAAGCGCCCGGAGCAGGGAGGACCTGCAGTACATGAGCGCCCACCGGGACGAGGTCGTGGCGCTGCGCCGTCAGGTACAGGATCTACTCGCCCGGGCGGGCGAGGTCGCGGAGAAGATCTCCGAAGTCGAGGCGCGGCGGCGGGACGTGGACGAGGTGCAGACGAAGGCGTCGCTGGTCGCGAACCTGCTCTCAGACGTGCGCGTCCACCTCGAGACGGTGACCGAACAGAAAGCCGTCATCGATCATCTGAACGAAAAGCTCGCCAACGTCGACTTCGTGATGCAGGAAGCGCAGAACACCCTGCGGATGCTCAACCAGGAGCGGGAGCTGGCGCAGCGGATCGAGCAGAGCATTAAGCAGCTGCGCACCCGCGCGGGCGGCAGCGAGGAAGGCCGGCAGGCGGGCTAGTTAGTTGTAGGGGCGGACCCTTGGTCGGCCCTTGCGGGAATTAATTCGTCGCGGTCGCGGATCGCTGGGTGAAGATCGTCAGCCGCTGTCCCACCTGGATTGAATTGCTACGCAGGCGGTTCCAGGTCTTCAGCGACGCCACTGTCGTCCGATACAGCTTGGCGATCGAGAACAGCGTATCGCCGCGCTTGACGCGATAGATCAGCGACGCTTGAGCCGGCTCAGCCGCTTCGGGAGCCGTGCTGGCCAGGGTCACATCCACCTGCCGCGATTCGGTGTCGGGCGCCGGATTGTCGGTCCGCGCGGCAAGCAGCGCCGGCGCACGCGGAATGATCAACCGCTGGCCGGTCGCGACCTTTGCCCGCGTCGACAGGTAGTTCGCTTCCGCCAGATCCGTTCGATTGACCTTCAGCTTCTTGGCGATCGTCGCGAGCGTCTCGCCCTTCTTCACGGTGTGCCAGTTGAGCGGCGCGAGGTCGTCCGGGTCGCTCTGGGCCAGATGGGCGCGCACGATGTCGCCGGTGCCGGTCGGCACCTTCAACTCGTAATCAGTTGCCCGGACCGGTGTCGTCCAGCGCCGAAGCTCGGGGTTCAGTTCCTGAAGCGTCTGGACAGGCATTTCGAGCCATTCCGCGATGCGGCGGAGGTCGACGGCAGTCGAGAGCGTGACGGTTTCGATCGCTGGCGGTTCGAACGGCAGGACGTTCATGCCGTACTGTCCTGGGTTCCTGGCGATGACGATGGCCGCGAGGATGAGCGGCACGTAGTCGCGCGTCTCTCGCGGCAGGTAGCGGGTCGTCGCCGTCAGTTTCCAGAAATCCGACCGACCCGAACGCTTGACGGCGCGCTGCACGCGGCCGGGGCCGCCATTGTAGGAGGCAAGCGCCAGGTGCCAGTCGCCGTCGAACATGCCATGCAGTGTCTTGAGATACTTCGCGGCGGCGTGCGTCGCCTTTTCCGGCTCAGCGCGCTCGTCGATGTACCAGTCGTGCGTAAGGCCGTTCTCCAGGGCCGTACCGCGCATGAACTGCCAGATGCCCCTGGCCTTGGCGCGCGACAGGGCGGACGGCTTGAATGCGCTCTCGACCAGGGGGATGTACGCCAGGTCAAGCGGGAGTCCTTCCGCGCGGAAAACGTCCTGGATCATTGGCAGGAACTGCATCCCGCGGTTCAGCCCCTCTTCCAGGTACGACTTCAGCCGCCCCGTAAACAGCTGCACGAACGACAACACCTTGGCATTCAGGGGGATGTCGATGTCGTGGACGATCGCCTGCAGGTCCGCGGTGACCGCCTGCGTGGTTTCCGCCGACGGCGCCGGGATATCGAAGGTGGAGATCGCCAGAATCTGGTCGATGCTCGCCGACTCGTAATGCTGCTCGGCGAATCCGTCACCCTGGGCGAGCGCGGTCACCTCGTAGGCGCTGATCCGATCGACGAGCTGGTCAAAATGGTCTCGGACTCGCGGTTCCGTGCGGCCGCCAAACGGCGACTCCAGTAGTACTTCCAGCGCCCGGTTGAAATGTGCCTTGGCGGAGTCAAGGTGGCCGAGATCGAGTTCGCGCTGGCCGGCCTCGAACGAGAGCGTGGACACCGCGATGAGCTCGGTTGCCGGGTCCGGCAGCCGGATGGGCTCCGGGACGGGGGCCGGCAGGGCCTGCTGCACGGCCATCGCCGGGGCAATAGCGCCCGGGAATTTGGCGGTGGTGCGAGTTGAGCACCCCGCAGCGACGATCGCGATGAGAAAGATGAAGCCCCTGAGAGCGCGGCTCGAGCTCAACATCCGCCGTACTCTACCATTCCCGGAAAACGGGGGTCAACAATAAGTCCAGCAGGCTCAGCAGTTATAGCTGATCTATGGGGTTTTCCGTGTGTTTTTCAGCGGGGCCAGCCGGTCTGGAGGAAGACTTTCTGGGCCTCGCCGAGGTCGCGCGCCGAGGGGGTCAGGATGGTTTTCTCGCTGATGAGGACCTTTCGTCCCAGCCGTATCGCGTCCCGGACGTCGTCCTCGCAGACGAAATCCGCCGGCGTCTGAGGTAGTGCGTCGCCGGCAGGGCGAACGCTGCCGGGGTCGGACGGCGGTGCCGAGGGGGTGTGGGGAAGAGGAAGGCCGCGCGACGCCAGAAACTGGTCGATCCGTGCCGCCAGTGCTTCAGCGGGGATGCCCGCTGGCTCCGGGCGGTTAGGCGCTTGGGGAAGGTCGCCCCCGAGCCGGCTGAAGCCGGCCCCGACGACAGAATCGCCGGGCCGGTCGATCGCGGGGGCGGGCTTCAGCCGGCTCGGGGCGCTCACGACTGCAGGCCGAATCTCGTAGGCCACCCGCTTGATGTTCAGCAGGTGCCGGGGCGTGATGTTGTCCGACGTGATGTTCCCGCCCCAGCCCCCGCAGCCGAGGGTCATCGCAGGGTCGAGACCGGTCGTCAGACCAATGGATCCGTGGGTCGTCGGCGTGTTCACGCAGATGCGAAACGCCGGCTTCTTCAGCCCGAACTGCAGGATCACGTCGTCATTCCTGGAATGGATCGACATGGTGTGCCCCATGCCGCCATACCGCAGGATCTGGATACAGCGCTCGCACCCTTCGCGCCAGTCCTTGACCACATACCAGGAGAGAATCGGCGCCAGCTTCTCGATTGAAAGGGGATAGTCGCGTCCGACGCCGGTGAGCAGGGCAATCAGCACGCGTGTGCCATCCGGCACTTTCAGCCCGACCTTTTCGGCGATCGCTGCCGCCGGCTTGCCGACCAGCGCCGGGTTCGGCAGCCGCTGCGGGGTCACCAGGATCCGGGCGAGGGTGTCCATTTCCCCCTGATTCAGGAAGTAAGCGCCCAGTGCCTGGCACTCGCGGCGGAGCTCCTCTGCAACCGGTTCGTCAACAACGACGGAATTGGGCGAGGAACACAGGACCCCGTTGTCGAACGTCTTGCCGACGATGATGTCGCTAGCCGCCTTCCTGAGGTCGGCCGTACGCTCGACATAGGCGGGGGCATTGCCGGGACCGACGCCGTACGCGGGCTTGCCGGCGCTGTAGGCGGCGCGCACCAGTCCCATACCGCCGGTGGCGAGGATCACCGCGACATCGCGGTGCTTCATAAGCTCCTGGGTGCCCTCGAGCGTGACGGTCTTCATCCACCCGATGCTGCCGGCCGGTGCGCCCGCCTGCGCGGCGGCGTCAGCCATGATCTCAACCGTTCGCGTAATGCAGCGCACAGCGGCCGGATGCGGGCTGATGACGATCGCGCAGCGCGCCTTCAGCGAGATCAACACCTTGTATATAGCGGTAGATGTCGGGTTGGTGGAGGGCACCACCGCCGCGACCACGCCGAACGGCTCTGCGATTTCGATGACCTTCTTTTCTTCGATCCGGTTGACGACGCCCACGGTTCGCATCGGCCGGATGAAGTCGTACACCTGGCACGAACTGAACAGGTTCTTCTGCACCTTGTCGGCGACGACGCCGTAGCCGGTCTCTTCGACGGCCAGCCGCGCGAGCGTCTCGGCCTGCGGCGTGACCGCTTTCGCCATCGCGGTCACGATGGCGTCGATCTGTTCCTGGGAGAGCTCGGCGAGCTGAGCCTGGGCCTGTCGGGCGGCGCGGGCGAGGGACCGGGCTTCAGCGATCGACGCCAGATCTTTGTCGGTGGGTGATGCTGCGGCGCTTTCGACCGCCATCGCTAGGACCGGGGAAGAACTTTTTCTACGTCGGCGTGCGGACGCGGAATCACATGCACCGAAATGAGTTCGCCGACCCGGCGTGCGGCCGCGGCCCCGGCGTCCGTTGCGGCTTTGACCGCGCCGACATCGCCCCGTACGAGCACGGTGACGTAGCCGGCGCCGATGTATTCCTTGCCGACGAGCGTGACATTCGCCGCCTTGACCATCGCGTCCGCCGCCTCGACGGATCCGATGAGGCCCTTTGTTTCCACCATGCCGAGTGCGTCTGCGGCCATCGTCTAACGCGAAGTCCGGCCCAACTGTAGCATGGATTGCGGGGTATCATTCCACTACCGATGCTGCATCAACCGCTCTCGCGACTCGCGGTGATCGTCATCGCGTCATGCGCGTGGTCGTGCTCGAGCGGGGACGACAACGCCGCGCCGATCGCGACGCCGTCGGTCACGCTCAGCACTCAGTCAGCCGCCATCGGCAGCCCGGTTGAAATGCGGTACCGGTTCGCCGTGGTCCCCGACGCGCCCGCAATCAATGAGGACTACTGGGTCTTCGTTCATTTCCTCGACACGGACGGCGAACTGATGTGGACCGACGACCATGAGCCGTCACCACCGGTGCGGCAGTGGAAGCCGGGCGCCACCGTCGACTACACGCGGACAATGTTCATTCCGAAGTTTCCGTACGTGGGGCCGACCCGGGTCGAGGTGGGTCTGTTCTCGCCGTCGAGCGGCGATCGCCTGCCGATGACGGGGCAGACGCGGGGACTGCGATCGTACGAAGTGGCCACCTTCGAGATGCGGCTGCAGAGCGATAACCTCTTCGTGATCTTCCGCGACGGGTGGCACGAGACCGAGGTCGGCGGCGAAGGATCGGGACTCGAGTGGCAGTGGTCGAAGAAGGACGCGACGCTGTCCTTTTCGAATCCAAAGCGGGACGTCGAGCTGTTCCTCCAGCTCGATCAGCCCGTCGAGGGGTTCTCGATGCCGCAACGCGTCGAGGTCAGGTCGGGCTCGGAGGTCGTAGACAGTTTCCCGCTTCCGGCCGGCCGAACCGAGCTGCGCCGCATCAAGCTGTCTTCGGCCCAGCTTGGAACGGCGGACACCGTCGAGCTGAAGATCTCCGTGGATCGGACCTTCGTGCCCGCCACTGTTCCGGCGCTCAAAAGCAACGATCCGCGCGAGCTCGGCGTACGCGTATTCCGCGCCTTCGTACAGCCGACATAGATATGTAGGGCCGACCTCAAGGTCGGCCCCTACACTACACAGAGCTGCACGCCGACCCGGCTGCCTTACGCCGCCGGCGGTCTAATCGTTTATGCCACACTGGTGCGATGGAATTTCGCTGTAGGCTCGGCACGCCCGGAGGCGAGATTATCGAGGGCGTTTACGTCGCCGACAGCGAATCCCGCCTGCGAACCGAGCTGGAAGAAAAGGGCCTTTTTGTCCTTTCGCTGCAGCGCCGGGGGGCTTTTCCCGGGCTGACCTCGAGCGGCGGACGCCGGCGGCGGATCCCAAGCCGGGAGTTCCTCGTGTTCAACCAGGAACTGGCGACCCTGCTGAAGGCCGGGATGCCGCTCGTGCAGTCGCTCGACATCCTGCGGCAGCGGGTCGCCAATCCTACCTTCAAGGCCGTCCTCGACGGGGTGTACGACAAGGTCAGGGCAGGCACGGCGCTGTCCGACGCATTTGCGGAGCATCACGGCTTGTTTCCGGCCGTCTATTCGGCGTCGCTCATGGCCGGCGAGCGGAGCGGCAGCCTGGACGAAGTCATCCGCCGGTACGTGGCGTATGAGAAGGTGATTGGCGCGGTCAAGCGGCGCACGGTGTCTGCGTTGATCTATCCGGCGATCCTTGTCGTGATGATGCTGGCGCTCATCGGCATCATCGTCCTTCGGGTCGTGCCGGGATTTTCCAGCTTTTATGCGAACTTCGGACGCGAGCTCCCGCTCTCCACCCGGATCATCGTCGGCGTGTCCGATTTCCTGGTCACGAACCTGTGGCTGATCGGGATCGGCCTGGTTGCTATCGTCGTCAGCGCAGTCGGCTGGGTGAAGCAGCCCGGACAGCGCACCCGGGTCGACGCCATGCTGCTCCGGCTCCCGTGGGCGGGTGAGACGGTGCGCAAGTTCGCGACCGCGCAGTTCGCCCGCACGCTCGCGACGTTGCTGGGTGGCGGTCTGCCGCTGGTGAACGGCCTGGAAGTGGCCGGCGCGTCGATGACCAACCGGTATCTCGCACGGGAGATGGAAGAAGTGACCCGGCGAGTGCGTGAGGGTCAGAGCTTCGCCACCGCGATGCTGGGGCGCGGCGTCTTCCCGGACGTGGCCGTCAAGATGGTGGAAGTCGGCGAGTCGACCGGCGCGCTGCAGGAGATGCTGAACAGCCTGGCGGAGTTTTACGACGAAGACATCGACACGGAGGTCGCGCGCTTCATCACGCTGATCGAGCCCGTGATCCTCGTCATCATGGGCGTCGTGATCGCCGCGGTGGTGCTCGCGCTGTACATGCCGTTGTTCGAGCTGAGCTCCGTCGTCAGCTGATGGGGACCTATGGCAACAGTTGACCCGACCCACCTTGTCGTTCAAACCCCCGAGGATTATTCCGCCGAAGTCAACCGCGCGCGGAAGCTGGCGGAGCGCTACCGGCTGGAATTCGTCGACATGGACGACTTCCGGATCGACCAGGAACTGTTCCGGGCAATTCCGGCCGATCTGATGCTGCGCTACGGATTCGTGCCCTACCGCCGCGAGGGCAAGGCGCTGGTCATCGTCGTCTCCGACCCGACCGACATTCCGATGATCGACGAGCTGGGCATCATCCTCGCGACGCCGATCAAGGTGACGGTCGGTGCGCCGTCGGCGATCCAGTCGATTCTGAAAAAGAGCGAGAGCTCGCAACGCGTGCTCGAAGATGCCACCGAGGGGTTCGAGCTCACGGTCGTCAAGGACGACGAGGCGGCGGAAGACAACCTGACGGTGGAGCGGCTGACCAGCGACATCAGCCCGATCATCAAGCTCGTCGACTCCACGATCTACACGGCGATTCAGCGAAGGGCGAGCGACATTCACATCGAGACCGGCGACGACTCGGTGCACGTGAAGTACCGAATCGACGGCGTGCTGCAGCCGGCGATGCGGCCGATTGCGAAGCAGTTCCACAGCTCGATCGTGTCGCGGGTGAAGGTCATGGCGGAACTCGACATCGCCGAGAAGCGGGTGCCGCAGGACGGGCGCTTCAAG
>Ga0075418_10000674_pt1 | contig 36994 bp, 28 predicted proteins | sample SoiMetdeltSBSDD2_FD_81776 | JGI IMG/M metagenome (GOLD analysis project Ga0075418, IMG submission 81776) | Bulk soil microbial communities from a Populus tree surrounding site in Tennessee, USA - Soil MetaG P. deltoides SBSDD2 | ecosystem: Environmental > Terrestrial > Soil > Tree plantation... | reverse complement strand
GGGCAAGAGGGACGCCGCAGCGGCAAAGGCCATCAGGCCGCAAGGGATCGATTTGCTCATGTGTGGGTTGTGGGACTCCTCCCTATCGGGTGAACTTCTGCGGACCTACGGTCCGCAGCAAGTGGGCAGCGTAGGCACTTTGCAGCGACAAGGTCAAATGAAGATGACGAATCTCCCGTTGGCACCGAGCTCTTGTTAATTTTTTGTGGAGACTTCATCAGACAGCCTGCCTAGACTGGCCTGACAAAGGTGGTTCGGATGTGGAGAAGACTTGCCACGAGACTCACAGTTCAATCAGGGCGCTCGTTGCATCGGGGGAATCCCGGGGGCTATGTCCGGCCTCCTTGGCACCGGAACGGTTGTCGCCAGAGCGACCGCGGAAACCTGACCTAGCTCGGGAAGAAAGTCCGCTCCGCGATCCACTCCGAGTGAGCCGAACCCAGTCGAGCCATCAGCTCTTCGGGTGTCAGAGACCCGTTCCGTTGTCCCTATCCGTCGCTAGGATCGAATCCTCCCCCAGATGCCCCACACCCTGCGGACGACCTGCAACCGGGACTGCCCCGACGCTTGTGGCGTGCTCGCGACGGTCGAGGACGGAGTGGTCACCAGCCTTCGCGGGGATCCGGATCACCCGGTGACTCGGGGCTTCTTGTGCTTTCGCACGAGCCGCTTCCCCGAACTGCAGTCGTCGGCTGACCGGGTCACGCAACCGTTGGTGCGCCGCCGCGGCAAACTCGAGCCGGCGTCATGGGAAGAGGCCTTCGAGCTCATCGCAAAGAAGCTCCTGCAAGTCCGTGCCGAATCAGGGCCTGCCGGGATCTTCCACTACCGGTCCGGTGGTTCGCTCGGCATCCTCAAGCACCTGACCGACCTCTTCTTCGATCAGTTCGGGCCGTGTACTGGCAAGGTTGGTGACATCTGTTCGGGCGCGGGCGAGACGGCCCAGATCCAGGACCTCGGGACGAGTGACAGCAACGACCACTTCGACCTCCTCCAGAGCCGGCACATCGTGCTCTGGGGCAAGAACCCGGTCGTCAGCAACGTGCATCTCGTGCCCACCCTGAAGGATGCCCGAAGTCGTGGCGCGAAGATCGTGCTCATCGACCCCGTGCACCAGAAGGCGGCCCACCTCGCCGACGTCGTGCTGCGGCCAGCGCCTGGCCGCGACCTCGAGGTAGCCATGGGCGTCGCCCGGATCCTGTTCGACACCGGCCGGATCGACCCGAAGGCCGCGACCTTCTGCGACAACCTGGGTGCCTTCCGCGCAGCGGCGGAACGGCGCACGGCTGCGGCTTGGGCGCAGCTCGCGGAGCTCAGCGAAGGCGAGCTTTCCGCCCTCGCCGACCAGTTTGCGGCTGGTCCGACGGCGATCCTAGTGGGGTGGGGTATGCAGCGCCGCATGCGCGGCGGCGCAACCGTGCGGGCCCTCGATGCCCTCTCGGCGGTTTCGGGCAACCTCTTCCGTTCCGGTGGCGGGGTGTCGTTCTACTTCAAACGGCGCAAGGCCTTCCGCCCGTTTGGTCCGGCCGTGCAGCACCCGCGCGTGCTGCGCGAGCCGTTGCTCGGCCAGGACCTTCTGGCTGCCAGAGACCCGCCGATTCGCGTGCTCTGGGTCACGGCGGGCAATCCGGTCGCGATGCTGCCGGACTCGGCGCAGGTCGCACGTGCGGTCGAGTCGATCGAGTTCGTCGTCGTCGCCGACTGCCTGTCGACCGACACCACGCGCCGCGCCCACGTCGTCTTGCCGGTGCCGACCTTGCTCGAGGACAGCGACCTTCTGGGGGCCTACGGACACCATTGGATTGGCGAGTCGCGCCCGGTCGTGGCCATGCCCCCCGGCGTGCGCCATGAGGTGCACATCTTCCAGGAGCTCGCGCGCCGCGTCGGTCTCCAGAGCTATCCGCAGGAGTCCATCGACGATCAGAAGCGAAAGGCCTTGGCCGGGGTCGCCGGCAAGGGGCTGAACCTCGAAGCGATGCGAGCGCACGGAGCCATGCGCAGTCCCGTTTCCGAGCCGCTGCTCTTCCGGAGCGGCCAGGTGATGACAGAGAACGGCAAGGTCCAGCTGCTCGACGACGTTCCGGATGCTCCCGAGCTCGAACCGCCGCCGGCGCTGCCGGGCGCGAGCGGGCCGCTGTGGCTGTTCTCGAATTCGACCGAGAAGAGCCAGGCCTCGCAGTGGGCGGGCAAGGGACTCGGCGAAAGCAGCTGGATCGAAGTACATCCGGGCGCCGTGCCGGGACTCCGGGCTGGGACGCGGGTCCGTGTCTACTCCACGCTCGGGTCGCTCGAGGCCGAACTGCGCTTCGACCCGACCCAGCGCAAGGACATCGCGATCATGCCCAAAGGAGGCCACTTCGACCGCGGTCAGAGCGCCAACGCGCTGATCGCGGCACGCGCGACGGATCTCGGGCTTGGCGCTGCCTACCTCGACTGCCTCGTGCGTATCGTGCCCGCATGAGGCGGTTGACCGGCACGCACGTCTATTCCTACGTGAAGTGTCCTCGCCTCGCCGCGCTCGACCTGCACCTGCCGCGGTCCGAGCGGCGCGTGCCGCACGCATGGGAGGAGTTTGCAGCGCAGCGCGGCCGCGATTTCGAGACGCAGTTCGTGCAGGGCTTGCGCGTCGTGTCGCCGCAATACCCCGAGCGCGACTTCGACGCCGGCTCGCTCGCGACGCAGGCACTGCTGCGCGAAGGCGTGCCGTGGATCCACCAGGCTGTGTTGCAGGTCGATGACCGGCTCGGGCTGCCCGACCTCTTGCGTCGGGTGCCCGGTGCGAGTGCCTTGGGCGACCATCACTACGAAGTCGTCGACGTGAAGACGTCGGGGCGATCGCGCGGCGACCAGATCCTGCAGGTGGTCTTCTATTCGGAGCTCGTCGCGGCGGTGCAGGGGCGCATGCCCGAGCACGGCGCGCTCGTGCTCAAGGACGGACGCGAAGAGCGCTTCCTGGTCGCGGACTACTTGGCCGCGGAGCGCGAAGTGGTCGACGAGCTGCGGCGGATGCGCAGCGACATCGACGCAGCGCGTCCGTTCCTGCAGGCGGGTTGTGCGAGCTGCTACCACGATGCGCGGTGTCTGCCGCAGTTGACGAAGGCCGGCGACTTGTCGCTCGTGCAGGGCATGAGCCACGGGGCGCAGGCGATCCTCGAGAGTGTCGGGTGTCGCACGGTGCAGGATCTCGCGGTGTTCCATCCAGAGGGCGCGCGCGCGCGCGGCAACCTCGATGTCACGCTCGTGCGGCGGCTGCGGCGCGCCGCGCAAGCGCATCTGCTCGGCCAGCCGCTCGTCGAAGAACGGCCGCGCGGCGAACGGCTCGACCCTTCGGCGATCGTGCATCTGCTCGCGGATCCGTTCGCGGATCGTGTACTCGCGGTCGGTGTGCTGCATCCGGCGACCGAAGCGGGAACGTTCACGTTCGGCCTGCCACGCTCGGCTGGCGAGGAGTGGCGCGTTGTCAAGGACCTGCTGGCGGCAGTGCCACCGCGTGCCTTGCTGCTGCACTTCGGCGAAGCGCTGCCGCGTTTGCACGAGCAGCACGGGTTCCTGCAGCAGGCCGATGCCGGGCTCGAAGCACGGTTTGTGGATCTGCAGAAGCGGCTGCTCACGGCCGCCGTGTATCCGCGGCCCGTGTTCGGACTCGGTGATTTCGTGCGCGAAGGGTTGGGGCGCGATCCGATGCGGGCCGGGCATGCGGGAGCGGCGGCGATGTGGGTGACGATGCCGGACGGCGAGGCGCGGTTGCGCGAGAAGCTGCGCGTGGACCTCATGGATCTGGCGGCCTTGAAGGCCGCCGTGCTGGAAGCGGCGCCGACCCGTGTGCTGGGCACGGAGGGAGCCGGGGTGGTCGCGTGACCGGAGCGCGGCGACGGCGAAGGCGCTGGCTGTTCGTCGCGTTGGGGCTCTTCCTGTCGGCAGTCGCGATGCACGAGCACGTGGTGCGCAGCGCGCAGCATCGGATCTACGACGCAGCGTCGGTGCCGCTGGCGGACTGCATCCTGGTGCCGGGGGCCCGCATCCATGCCGACGGGCAACCCTATCCGTTGCTCGCCGATCGACTCGCGACGGCGGTCGACCTGTACCAACGCGGCAAGTCGACGCGCATCGTGCTGAGCGGGCGCGGTGGCGGCGGCCTCGCCCTCGACGAAGTGGCGGCGATGCGGCGATGGCTGTCGGCGCGCGGTGTGCCGGCCGATGCCATGCAGGACGATGCGCTCGGCCTGCGCACGCGCGACACGATGCAGCGCTGTGGTGCCGTGATGGGGGCGCGCAGTGCGATCGTCGTCACGAATCCGTTTCACGTGCCGCGGTCGGTATTCCTCGGGGTCCAGTGCGGCCTCGACGTGCGCGGTGTGGCGGCGCCCTACGGCTGCGATTACTCGGCTTGGACGATGTGTAAGAACGAGGGCCGCGAGGTCGCGGCGCGGGTCTGGGCCTGGCTCGACGTGTTCGTGTTCGGTGCCTGAGACGGCGCGTCGACGAGACCGCGCTAGGTCCCGCCGCATCCGCTGTGTCTACTGCGCGCCCCGACGCGCATGCTCGCCACCGACATCGCCGAATCCCTGCACTCGCCCGCGGCTCGCGTGGGGATCGGCGTCATCGCCTGCCTGCTCGTGCTCGTGCTCGTGCGCGAAGTCCGCCGCATCCCAGCGCGCCTGCTCGTGCTCATGGCGACGGCGTTCCTCGACATGGTCGGTCTCCTGATGATCGTGCCGCTGCTGCCGTTCTACGTGGAACGGCTCGCTGGCGATGGAGTCAACGTGTTCGGCGTCACGCTGGGGACCGGGACGCTCTCGGGCATCGTCATTTCGACGTTCACGGTCGGCCAGATGATCAGCGCACCGCTCTGGGGACGCCGCTCCGATCGGTGGGGCCGGCGGCCGGTGTTGCTGATCGCACTCGGCGCCTCGGCCCTCGCCTACCTCGTGTTCGGCTTCGCCGATTCGCTGTGGCTGCTCATGCTGTCGCGTCTCGTGCAAGGCGCTGGTGGTGGTACGGTAGGCGTCATCCAGGCCTACGTTGCCGACTCCATCGAGCCCGAGCAGCGCGCGCGCGCTTTGGGGTGGCTCTCGGCCGCGACGAACCTCGGCGTCGCACTCGGCCCAGTGCTCGGTTCCTGGGCGTTCTCGATCCGCGACGTCGATCTCATGCCGGGGCCCGGCACGCTCGCGATGGGGAACGCGGCCCCCGGGATCCTCGCGTCGGCGCTTTGCCTTTGCACGTTGGGGCTGGCCGCCAGATACCTGAAGGAGTCGAACAAGAGTGCCTCGACGCCCGCCGCTGGCACGCCCGTGCGAACGTCGACCCGCTCGGCCGTCATTCGCGTCGTGGCCCGTCCGCACGAGCCGGCGTCGCGACTGATCCTCACCTACGGCATCGCGATCGGCGCCTTCCAAGGCATCAACGCCGTGCTCCCGCTGTTCTTGAAGCAGCGCTTCCAGGTCAACGAGCACACGATCGGCTACTTCTTCATGTACATCGGCGCGATCGCCGTGTTCGCGCGCGTGCTCGTGCTCGGGCGCCTCGTCGACCGCATGGGCGAAGCGAAGCTGTCGCGTGTCGGCATCGTCACGCTCGCCTCGGGTCTGTTCGCGATGCCATTCGCCGGTTCGCTCGGCACGCTCGCGCTCGCAGTGGCGATGCTGCCGCTCGGCACGGCCTTCACCTTTCCATGCGTGACGTCGCTGCTGTCGCGAGTCGTCGCGGGCGCGGATCGGGGCCTCTACATGGGGTTGCAGCAGACCTACGGCGGCTTCGCGCGCCTCCTAGCACCGATCTTCTACGGCTGGGCGTTCGACCACCTCGGGATCGCCGTGCCGTTCTACTTCTCGGCGGCGTTCGTGCTCGCGACGATCCTGCTCGGGTTCGGCCTCGATCGTTTTGTCGGGACGCGCAAGCCATCCTCCTGAGCGCCGAGACGAGGCTGGATCTGCGACTGCCACACGCGATGATCCTCGTCGCCGACACCTGGCCCTCGCACCTCGTTTGCAACTGACCCTCGAACAACGCCTGCTGCGCCTGCTCGCGCGTGAAGAGCGCGACGAACAGCGCAGCCATCGCGAGATGCGCGCCCAACCGGTCGACCTGCGCGTGCTCGAAGGCGAGTGCATCCAGGGGGCGAAGTTCCTCGGCGAAGACGGCGGGTCGTTCGTGTTCGCGGTGCCCGACAACGGCTCGAAGTTCCGGGCCGGCGATCCGCTCGTCGTCGGCGACGGCCTCGATCTCGACGGCGGCGCGCCGCTGGCCTGCGGCGCCTACGATGCGACCGCGGGACAGCTGCGGCTCGAACGCGATCCGTTCGCGCGCGACGTCGAGATCGACCTGCAGCCAGGACGCGTCTACGTGCTCGACCGCCGGCCGCTCGGCTTGACCGGGCGCCTGCGCGATGCGGTTCACGCTGCGTTCGCATCGAAGGAGCTCGCGACCGTGCTCACGGGCGGCCACGAGCTGGCTCGCAATCCGGGGCGCTACGAACGCGCGCTGAGCCGCCTCGCGGAGACGGGTCTCAACGCAGCGCAGATCGAGGCCGGTGCTCAGGCCATCGCGACCGAGAGCCTCGCTCTCGTGCAGGGGCCGCCCGGAACCGGCAAGACGCGGCTGCTCGCGGCAGTCGTTGCGGCCCTCTGTGGCGCCACCTGCCGGATCGCGGTCAGCGCGTTCACGCACCGCGCCGTCGACAATGCGCTGCTCGCGATCCGCCGCGCTTCGCCGCAGCTGCCGCTCTTCAAGCTCGCTTCGTCGTCCGGCGATGGCAACGACGAGCTGCGGGCCGCCGGCGTACAACTCGTCGACGCGCGTCGCGTGCGGTTGCCCGAGAAGGGTGCCGTCGTGGCCGGCACGTGTTTCCAGCTCGCCAAACTGCACGAGCGCGAACTGTTCCACTACACGGTGTTCGACGAGGCCGGCCAGCTGCCGATCCCGCACGCGCTGCCCGGCATGCTGCGCGCGCAGCGCTGGCTGTTCTTCGGCGACCACCAGCAGCTGCCACCGGTCGTGACGACCGCGCATGCGGATCGCGCCGCGGCCGTGTCGATCTTCGAGCACCTGCACCGGCTCTACGGGTCGCATCTGCTCGACACGACCTACCGCATGAACGATGGCGTCTGCAGCGTCGTCAGCGAGACGTTCTACGGCGGTCGCTTGCGGCCGGCGGAGGTCGCGGCGGCGCGGCGCATGCCGTTTCGGGCGGGCGGCCGGCTCGACGAAGTGCTCGATCCCGCGCTGCCCGTGGTGTGGCTGCGGCTCGATCACCAGCAGCCCGGGCACCGTTCGGTCGAGGAGGCCAACGCGGTCGCCGATCTCGTGGAGGACCTCGTGCGCCGTCACCGCGTGCCGCCCGCGGAGATCGCGGTGATCGCGCCGTTCCGCGCGCAGGTGCGGGTGGTGCGGTCGGCGATCGAGCACAAGAGCCTGACGGGCATCGAAGCGCTCGTCGTCGACACCGTCGAACGCATCCAGGGTCAGGAACGCGAAGTCGTGATCGTGTCGCTGACGGCCGGCGATCCGCGCGAAGCCAAGGGCCGCGGCGCGTTCCACCTGTCGCTACACCGGCTCAACGTCGCTTTGTCGCGCGCGCGCACGAAGGTCGTGCTCGTCGCCAGTGCCCATGCGTTCCGCGCGTTGCCGCACGACGCCGAGGGGCTGCGCATGGCGTCGCTGTGCAAGGCGCTGCGCGATCGCATGGTGAGCGTGGACCTGACGCGGCTCTACGTCGTCGACCACTGAGCTGCCATGCACTTCGTATCCGCCACCGAGGCTCTGCACCTCGTCTGTCCTGGTCAGCGCGTGTTCGTACATGGCGGCGCGGCGACGCCGCTCGTTTTGCTGCGCGCGCTCGCCGATCGCGCACCGGAGTTGAGGGACGTCGAGTTCGTTCACCTGCACACCGAGGGCGAAGCGCCCTGTGCCGCGCCCGGCATGGCGGCGAGCTTCCGCATCAATTCGCTCTTCCTCGGGGCCAACGTGCGCGACGCCGTGGCGCGCGGCGACGCCGACTACATCCCTGCGTTCTTGAGCGAGATGCCCGCGCTGTTCCGGCAGCGTGTGCTGCCGCTCGACGTCGCCCTCGTGCACGTCTCGCCGCCCGATCGCCACGGCTACTGTTCGCTCGGCGTGTCGGTCGACATTGCGCGCGCGGCCGTCGACAGTGCAGAGATCGTCGTGGCGCAGGTCAACCCGCGCATGCCGCGCATCCGGACCACCGCGAGTCGATCGAGCGCTTCCAGAAGCTGTGAGATGGGGTTAGACCCAGCGCCCGGCGCGCACGCGGAACAAGCCGATCAGGGTCATCTTGAGCAACATGAAGCCGTGGCGGAAGCGCTGAATGCTCGTGCTGCCGTAGGTGCGCGCGCGGTAGGCGATCGGCACGTCGATGTTGCCGAGGCCCAGCACCGCGGCCGGGAACAAGAGCTCGAAATCGCCGAACGGATCGAAGTCGCCGAAGTCGGAGCGCCAACGCACCATGCGCGCAAAGTCGGTGCGTGCCAGCAGCTTGGTGCCGCACAACGTGTCGCCGAGCCTGCTGTCGAGCACGGCGCTGACGGCGCGCGCGAAGAAGACGTTGCCGAGCCGATTCAGGAAGCGCATCGCCTCGCCTTCCATCGGGTAGGTGAGGCGCGAGCCGTTCACGAAGTCGGCGCGGCCGTCGCACCAGGCGTCGTAGAAGCGATGCAGCAGCTCGGGCGGCATCGTCAGGTCGGCGTCGAGGATCGTCAGCAGTTCGCCGCGCGCGTGCTGGAAGCCGAGCCGCACGGCGTCGCTCTTGCCCTTGCCGGTCTGCTGGAACGCGCGCACGGGGAGCCTGTGCTGGTAGAGCGGGATCACGCGCTGGATCTCCTGCCACGTGCCGTCGTTGCTGTGACCCTCGACGAAGATCACGTCGAGAACAGCGCCGCCGAGATCGGGCATGCGCTGCAGAGCCGCCTCGATGTTGCCCCTCTCGTTGCGCGCCGGGATGACGATCGTCAGCGATGGCCTCTTCGTCGTGGGCTTGATGGGCCGCAGCACGACGATGGACACGAGCGCGAACCACCGCACCAGCGGCACCATCTTGCCGAACCAGTTGACGAGCGAACCGAGCCCGAACAACCGGAACGGGCACAATCCGATCGGGCGGCGGCGCACTACCTCGTAGCCGCCGAGCCGCACGAGGTCGTCGAGGTCGACGCGGGTCAAGAACGTCGTCGGCATCGCGGCGCGGCGCAGGCCGATGGCGTTCGCGAGCCGATAAAGCCACTGCAGATACGGGTTGTAGCAGACGCTGACGATGCGGTCGCCGCGGCCGAGGCGCGCGTGCAGATCGAGCAGGAAGCCCTGGATGTCGCTACTGTAATTGAACGTGCCGTTCATGAGCACGGCCACGCGCGACTGGTCGTCCCCAGGGCTGAGCTCGGACGCATGCACGGCGGTCGACTTCGCCGGCGCCTCGATCCGATCGAGCAGGTAACCGCTGTCGAACGGTTGCGGCTGCCACTGCACGACGCGGTCGCAGTAGCGAGTCAGAGAAGAGACTTCGCCCGCAATGAGCCGGTAGAGGTAGGTGGTCCAGTGCGGTTGTCCGCGCACGACGGGGCCGGGACCTGGCGTAGCATCCGGCATCATGGCTGGGCGCGATGGCGAACGACCGGCCGATGCGGGGGCGCCGTTCATCGCGCCGGATGGTATTGATCGGGCCGGGGTTTTCCAAACGCGCGTTGAACGCGTTTCGCGGCGTCTCATACGTTCTGTCGATGGAATCCCGAGCGACCGGTCCGTGGCTGGCCATCCTGAGCCGGCCGCGTGCAGTCGCCATCCTGGTCGTCCTTGCCTTGTTGTTGGCAGCCGGCGCCGTGCTGCTGCATCGGCATGGCAGCGGCCGGCAGCCGCTCTCGCTCGAGACAGTTGCCATCGCGCCGTCGGCGATCAGGCAGGAGATCGGCCGATGCTGGGTGACGGACCTCGGCACCACGTGGATGTCATCGCACCGTCGGCCGTCGCGTGCTCGATTGTTCGAGGACGGTCGGGCCTTGGGCCCGGCGAATGCCCTGCACGAGTCGATCCGGAACGAGGGCGGCGGCCGATTCTCCCTCTGGAATGGCCAACTGTACTTCTCGAGCAGTGATGGCACGCAGCCGCCGACGAACGGCAGGCGCTACGAGGTCGTGTGGCCGACGCCGGTGCCGCACTCGCTGGAGTTCGGGATCAACGCTCTCGTGGCGCTGTCGTCACTGCTGGCTGCGTTCGCGGCGGCGCGGTCGTGGGCCACGGGTGGACAGGCGTGGTTCGATGGCCACGTGATGGCGCGCATCGGGCGGGTGATCGATTGGTTCGGCGGTCCGCAGGGTCATTGGCGGGCCTGCTTCGTGGTTGGCCTCGCGGCAATGGTCGCACGCGTGGTGGCGGTTGCCATCGTGCGCGCCGATCCGGCCGGCCACATCTCGGGCGCCCTGATCATGGGCGTGCCGTTCTCTGACGCGAAGGGATGGGACGATCAGGGCGAGAGCATCATGATGGGGCATGGGCTGGCCGGGCCATGGTCGGCGCGGCGACCGTTCCTGGCCTTCGTCATCGGTTCGCTCTACACGTGGACGGGGCCGATGCCGGATGTGGTCGTTGCCCTGAACGTCCTGCTCGGTGCGTGGACGGCGGCTCTCGTGTGCCGCATCGGGCAGCGGGTCTTCGGTCCGGCCGTGGGAGTCGTCGCGGGGCTCGCTTTCGCTTGCGACCCCATCAGCCTCGAGTACTGCTCCTACCTGCTCACCGAGACGCTCGGCACGTTCCTGTTTGTATTCAGCGTGCGGCAGATCGTCGCAGGCCTGCAGGAGAACCGCGCGTCGTCGTGCTGGGGGGCAGGCGTTCTGTTCGCGCTGTCGAACCTGACGCGCACGCTGACGCTGCCGGCCGCGCCGGTGTTCGCGCTCGCGGCACTGATCGCAGGTCGCAAGAAGGGCGGCTGGAAGCGTGGCCTCGTGCTCGCGGTTGCGTTCGGTCTCGGCCTCGGGCTGCCGCTCGGCTCGTGGATCGTGCGCCAGAAGATCGTGCACGACCTCACGACGATCAGCGACAACACGGCGTCAGGGCTCTATGCCGCTGCTTCGCCGAAGTACGGAACCTGGAGCGCGATGATCGATCGAGAAGCCGATGAAGCCGGCGTCTCGGGTGACATCAAGCCGCGCTACGAGTGGTGCATGCAGCGCTTCCGCGAGGAGCTGAGCGCCAACCCGTGGTTCTATTTGAGAAACACGTTGGGGTCAGGATGGGCCGGCTTGATGACGCTCGCTGGCGTGGCGACGGCCGTGCGGTGGTTGCTCGTGCTCCTGATGACCGCAGTCTGGTTGTCCCGCTTGCCGACGCTGGCGGCCAGCGCTCGCTCGCTCGTGCCATGGCTTCTGGTGGTCGCGGCCGTCGGTTGTGCGATCATCGCGCTGCCCCGTCACGGCCTGTTGTTGCTCGCCGCGTTCGCGATGGTCTCTGCCAGCATGTGGAGGGGACAACGGCTCGCGCTGCTGCTCCTTGGAGCGTTCTTGTGCACGATCGCTTCCGCTGCGGCCTTTGCGCTGGCGGAGGATCAACGGTTGCTCTTGATGGTCTCGTGGATGATGCCGATGGCGCTGGCCAACGGCGTGCTCGTGATCCTGGTCCTGGCGGGTCGCTGGCTCGGCGACAAGGGCGCCGCGGCATGGGTGCAGCCCATCAGCTCTGTGTTCACGCCGCGTTGGCAGACCATCGTCGTGCGAAGCACCGTTGCCTTCTTCGTCGTGAGCATGTCGATCCTCGCGTTCCGCAACTTCGTGAGCCCGCTGCCCACGCTGCCACCGCTCTCGAGGCCGACAGTGGAAGACGCGCAGGCGATCGTGCGGCGCGTCGCCGAACTGAGCCCCGGCAGTGTTGCCACCGCCGAACTGGCGGATCCAAGGACGTGGTACAGCCAGGTGGGTGGTCCGGATCCAACGCCTGGCCACGGCCGTCTCGTTGTCGCCACACTGCGGCTCGAGCGCCACCGCTATCCCATGTGCGCGGACCTGAAGGTGAACCACTACTCACGTATGTTCGCGAAGCGTTCGTACGATCGGCTCTTCGCCTACGCCCTCGACTGCCTGTTGCCCGGAGGAGGCAGAGGACCCACCGCCGTCATCCTGCCGTCGCCGTGGCCCGAGAGTTCCGACCGGGACATCCTCGTAGTCGGCCGCGCCAACGTCGATCGCGCGTACATCTACGAAGAGAACCACCTCGAAGTAGTGGCCTGGGCGCCGCTCGCTCCGGACGGCAAGGCTGGCAAGCTCCAGGTGACGGCCGTTCCGGAGCACCTCGAGCTCGTGCGTTCGTTGCAGCGGTGAGCGGCGGGCCCGCCGCCACCTCTCACGTCTCCGCTGCGCGTTCCACGCCCTTCGCCGCGTTGGCGAGGAACCAGCGATACGTGCGCTCGATGCCCTCGCGCAGCCCGACCTTGGGCCGCCAGCCCGAGGCGAGGATGCGCCTGCTGTCGATCATCTTTTTCGGCATTCCGTCGGGCTTGCTCGTGTCGTGCACGAACTGGCCGCGGAAGCCCACGACGTCGGCAATCAGCCTGGCCAGCTCGGCGATCGTGAGGTCTTCGCCGTAGCCGATGTTGTAGAAGCCGTTGCCGTCGTAGTGCTGCATCAGGTGCAGGCACGCGTCGGCGCAGTCGTCGACATAGAGGAACTCGCGCCGCGGCTTGCCGCTGCCCCACAGCGTCACCGTTGTCTGTCCAGCCACCTTGGCCTCGTGGATCTTGCGCAGCAGCGCAGGCAGCACGTGCGAGCTCGCGAGATCGAAGTTGTCGCCGGGGCCATACAGGTTCGTCGGCATGCCGGCGATGAAGTTGCACCCGTGCTGCTTCCGGTAGGCCTGGCAGAGCTTGATGCCGGCGATCTTGGCCATCGCATACCACTCGTTCGTCGGTTCGAGCGGGCCCGTGAGCAGCGCTTCCTCGGGGATCGGTTGCGGCGAGAGGCGCGGGTAGATGCAACTGCTGCCGAGCAGCAGCAGCTTCTTCACGCCGGTCCGGAACGCCGAATCGACGACGTTCGCCCCGATCATGAGGTTGTCCCAGAGGAAGTCCGCCGGATACGTGTCGTTGGCGAGGATGCCGCCGACCTTGGCGGCCGCGAGGAACACGAACTGCGGCTTCTGCTCCGCGAAGAAACGCCGCGTCGCCTGTTGGTCTCGCAGATCGAGCTGGCCGCGGCTCGCGGTGATCAGGTTGCGGCAACCCTTGCGTTGCAGCGCGCGCAGGATCGCGCCGCCGACGAGGCCTGCGTGACCCGCGACGAAGATGCGGTCGGTCTCATTCATGGCTGCGGATGGTGCGGTAGCCCTTCTCCTGCACCAGCACGTCGCGCCTGGTGATCTCGAGGTCCTTGCGCACCATCTCCTTGACGAGGTCGGCGAACGTCGTGCGCGGCTTCCACCCGAGCTTCTCGCGCGCCTTGCTCGAGTCGCCGAGCAGCGTGTCGACCTCGGTCGGGCGGTGGTATCGCGGGTCGACGCTGACGACGACCTTGCCGGTCGCCAGGTCGACTCCTGGCGAGATATGCCCCGTCCTGGCCGGTGATGCCGGTGATCAGTGCAATCTTCGGGGAGCGTTGTTGCGCGAGCTTTGCCATGTCATTGGGATCGCTGCATGACGGGCGTATCGGGCCCGAGGCCTTCTGGCGGGATCATGGATAGCGCGGCAAGGCGGGTCAAGGCGGCGGCCCCCAACAGGCCCGATCGCGCGATCGAGCGAGCAGCGGCGTCACGGCAGCATGCCGAGTGCGAGGTAGCCGATGTAGAGCAGGAAGCCGAGCCCGAGGCCCAGAGCCACAATGCGCACAGCATGCCTTGTACCCGAGGACTTCATTGCGCCACGAGCGCGCTGAACGCGGTCTCGTCGTGGATGCGAAGTCCGAGCTGTCGCGCCTTGTCGAGCTTGCTGCCCGCATCGGCGCCGGCGACGACGTCGGTGACCTTCTTGCTGATGGAGCCCGCAGTGCTCGCCCCGAGTGCTTCGACCCTGGCCTTGGCCTCGTCGCGTGTCATCGTCGCCAATCCGCCCGTGAAGACGAACGTGCGGCCCGTGAGCGGACCTGCGGTCACGCCCGTGGATTCCTGCGGTCGGACCCCGGCCGCGGCGAGCGCGCGCAACGTGGCCTGGTTCTTCGGCGAGGCGAAGAAATCGACCACGGCCGTGGCGACCTCCTCGCCGACACCGTCGACAGCCATCAGCTGCTCTGCGCTCGCGTGCTGCAGGCGATCGAGCGAACCGAAGTGCGCGGCGAGGTCCTTCGCCGTCGTCTCGCCGACATGGCGGATGCCGATGCCGTTCAGGAAGCGCGCCAGCGTCGGCGTCTTGCTGCGTTCGACCTGATCGAGCAGGTTCTGCGTGCTGCGTTCGCCCCAGCGTTCGAGCTCGAGCAGCTGGTCCTTTTTCAGCGCGAGCGTGAAGACGTGCTCGAGCGTCGCAACGAGGCCGGCCTGCGCGAGCTGCTCGATCTGCTTGGGACCCAGCCCTTCGATGTCGAATGCGCGGCGTCCGGCCAGATGCACGATGCGGCCGACCAGCTGGTCCTTGCAGTCGAGATTGATGCAGTAGAGGAACTTGCCCTCGACCTCGAGGGACCCGCCGCACGTCGGACACACCGTCGGCGGCGCGAACGGTCGCGAATCCGGCCCGCGCTGTTCGGAGAACACGCGAACGATCTCGGGGATCACGTCGCCGGCGCGCTGGATCTCGACGACGTCGCCCTCGCGGATGTCGCGTTCGGCGAGCAGGGCCCAGTTGTGCAGCGACGCGTTGCGCACCGTGACGCCGGCGAGCTCGGTGGGCTCGAGGTGGGCCACGGGCGTCACGGCGCCGGTGCGGCCGACCTGCGCGCCGATCTTCAGCACGCGTGTCTTCGCGAGGCGCGGCGCGAACTTGTAGGCCAGCGCCCACCGCGGCGTGCGCGACGTGCGGCCCAGCTTCTGTTGCAGGTCGAAGCGGTCGATCTTCGCGACGATGCCGTCGAGCTCGTAGGGCAGTGCGTCGCGCCGCCGTTCGAGCTCGTCGCGGAAGGCCAGCACGGCGTCGATGCCCTGCACGAGCGCGAACGGTTCGGCGACCTGGAAACCCCACCTGGCGAGCTGGGCGCGCAGCGCTTCGTGCGTGGCGAAGTCACGGCCTTCGACGTGGCCGATCGCGAACGCGATGAAGTCGAGCGGGCGCCGCTTGCAGATGCTCGGATCGAGCAGCTTCAGCGTGCCGGCGACCGTGTTGCGCGCGTTGCGGAACGAGCCCTCGCTGCTGGTCTCTTCGCGTTCCTGCAGCCGCGCGAAGCCACGCTTGCTCATGAGGACCTCGCCGCGGATCTCGATGCGGGTCGGAAACGGGCCGGGAAGCGTGAGGGGCAGGTTGCGGATCGTGCGCAGGTTGCGCGTGAGGTCCTCGCCCTGCTCGCCGTCGCCGCGCGACAGGCCGCGCACGAAGACGCCGTTCTCGTAGAGCAGATTGGCGCTCGTGCCGTCGAGTTTCGGCTCACAGCTCCACGGCAGCGGGGCCGAGGGCGGCAGTTCGAGCAGGCGGTGCACACGCTCGTCGAAGCTGCGCACGTCGCCGGCATCCATCAGCGACTCGATGCTGCCCATCGGCGCCAGATGCGCGACCGTGGCGAAGGTGCCTCCCTTCGGCAGCGGCGCGCCCACGGTCTGCGTCGGCGAGTCCCTGGTGATCAGCTCGGGATGCGCCGCCTCGAGTTGCCGCAACTGCACGAACAGCTGGTCGTAGTCGGCGTCCGTGAGATCGCTGTAGCCGCGGTTGTAGTACTGGTCGTCCGCGGTGCGGATCTTCCGGCGCAGGTCCTCGAGATCGTGCGGGACGGTCACGGCCACACGGTCCTAGACCGACCCGAGCGGGTCAAGCGGCGGTTGCCGTCAGGCGTTCTTGTGTCCGTACGACAGCTCGAGCGGCGTGATGCGGATCCGGCCGTCCGTCGGTCTCGGCGCACACTCGTCGAACTGGTAGCTCGCGTTCAGATTCTTGCAGGCGCGCGCGAACCGGCGCTGCACCTGCAGTTCGAGGGCTTCGAGGATCTGGCCGTTGGAGACGAGCTTTTGCTGGACGACGAGGTTGCCGAGCTTCTCGTTCGAGGAGCTCGCGCTGGCGAGCAGCGGTGTGATGGCCTGGCGGGTACACATGCCTTGTTCGATCAGCAGCTCGCCCAGGTGTTCGTCCTTGGGCGAGTTGTCGCTGACTGCCAACTGAACGCAACCGTTGACCATCTCGAAGGTCATCGTCTCGTTGCCCACGGTGACGCGCATGACGCCCGTCTTGCGCATGCGGCCGAGGAACTGGAAGACCGACAGCAAGGGCATGCTCTGGCTCGTGCCGCGCAGGGGTTCGCGCGCACTGGCGCCGTGCGCCGCTCCTGGGGTCGTCGGTCCTGAGTGCGTGCGCCTTTCCACCTGGGTCGCGCGCCGTTCCACTGGCGGCTTCGGAGCCGCGGGCGGCATGGTCGCGGTGGTGGCGGCTGGCGTGGATGGCCGCGGGCCCAACGGGGCGGGGCGTTTGCCACCCGCCCCCGACTTGCTGGCCGGGTTGCGCGAGGACGCGCTCGGCGGTCGGGCGGTCGGCGTGCCGGTCGCGCCGTTCTGTTCCCCCTGCTTGGCGAGCAGGGTGTTGAACTCGGTCGTGCCGCGCTCGAGCAGTTCCTGGATCGCACCGGCAAGGTCGCGCATGCCACGCTCCATGCGCATGAGCGACTCACGGCAAGTGTCGAAACCGAGGCCGCGCATCGAGACCTGTTCGAGGGTCTGCGCGAGCGTGGATGCGAAGGATACGAAGTCATCGCAGTATCCCTCGATCAGCGAGGTCGCTGCGGATGCTGGGAATTGGCCCACCTGCATTCTTCGTTGATCGGCAAGCGGATGCGATGGCCTTAGCCGCCTTCAGGCCCAGAGTCCCCTGGAATCGGCCCCGGGGGCGCCGTCGCGCAGTTCCCCCATGTCAAGGTGGCTCCGCTGCGGGCAGGGCGGACCGGGGCGCGCCTTCGGCGATGAGAATTGTGCGTCAGAATGGGATATCGCCGATCTCGTCGTCGCCGCGGGGAACCGGGCCCGGATTCGGATGGCCTGCTCCGGACAGCTGCCTTCGCGGCGGCACCGCGCCGTCCGTGCCGCCAGGAACGGCACGGAACCCGTCGTAGGGCACCTCGTTGCGCCGCACGACCTCGCCGGCCTGGTTCTGGTACTCGGCGGGCCGGACCTCGACGAGGGCCGTGCGACCATCGAGGTCGCCTGGCTCGACCTGGACCTTGCCCGAGGCGGGAAGTCCCAGCGCCTGCAGGACCATGCGGGCGCGGGCTCGCCCGCGAGTGCTGAACACGAGACTGTCCCAGGCTGCCTGCTTGCCGACGTGTTGGCCCTCCTCGACCACGAGTCGCATCGACCAGCGCTCGTCGCCGGCGCGGGTGGTACCGGTTCGCACCTCGGCGACTCGGCACAGGTAGGTTCCGGCGGGCACGGTCACGAAATCGGACCGGGGACCCAGGGCGTCGAAATCGATCTCCATTTGGTTGCTCCTTGCTGCGGTTGACGGACAGGTGCAATGGGTCCAGCAAGGGCGCCGCGGTTGCAGCTTTCTCACGAAAACCGCGCAGTGCCCGCTAGCCTCATCGACCCCGCGTCCCGGTGATGAGCCGGTGTGTGGTGGCGATCCCTTGGCTGTTCCGGCAGATCCTCTGTTGCACGATGCAAAGCGCTACCTGGCGCTGGCTGGACGGCACTACGAGAACTTCCCGGTCGGATCGTGGCTCCTGCCGCGTCCTGCGCGGCTGCACTTGCGGCGCATCTATGCGTTCGCGCGCACGGCAGACGACCTTGCCGACGAGCTGCGCGACGCGGCTGCGTTGGCGGCGTTCGGGAGCGACTTCCTGCGGCACCTCGACGAAGGTGCGGACGACGTGCCGTTGTTCGTCGACCTACGCGCGACGATCCGCCAGTGCGAGCTGGAACGAGAGCTGTTCACGGACCTGCTCGACGCCTTCGCCCAGGACCTCGTGCGGACCCGCTACGACCTGCCTTCACTGCTCGACTACTGCCGCCGTTCGGCGGATCCCGTCGGTCGCCTCGTGCTGCGTGTGAGCGGTTACCGCAAGGCACAGCTCGACCGATGGTCGGACGACATCTGCACGGCGCTGCAGCTGCTGAACCACCTGCAGGATCTCGGCGAGGATCTGCGCGAACGGGACCGCATCTACTTCCCGAGCGAGGACCTCGTGCAGTTCGGCGTCGGCGAGGCGCAGCTGCGCGCCGATGCTGCCGATGCGCAGGTGCGCGCGTTCGTGCTGCACTGGGCGGATCGCATCGGCGCGCAGTTCGCGGCGGGCTGGCCGCTGATCGGCGCCGTGAGCGGACGCCTGCGGTGGGAACTGCGCGCGATCCTGCGCGGGGCAGCGGCCGTGTTGCGCCGCATCCGGTTGGCGGGTGGCGACGTGCTCGGCGAACGCGTGCATCTCGGCAAGCTCGAACGGACCGGGGTACTGCTCGCGGGACTGTGTCGCCGCGGGGCGCCGCAGTTCACGGCGGTGCGCGCATGAGCTCCGTCGTCCCGCAGCCGATCACGGCGGCGATGCGGCCAGAGGAGATCACCGCGCGTTCGGGCTCCAGCTTCACGACCGCGTTCGTGTGCCTCGATCGGGCGCGCAGGGAGGGCATGACTGCGATCTACGCGTTCTGTCGCGTCGCGGACGACGCGGTCGACGAAGCCGGTGACGCAGCGACCGGGCGCGCGCATCTGCAGTTCTGGCGCGCGGAGCTCGCAGCTGTCGCGAACGGCAAGGGCGCGACGCCGGTCGGCCAGGCCCTGCAGACAGCCATGCAGCGGTTCGGCGTGGAAGTCCGCCCCCTGCTGGACCTGCTCGATGGCGTCGAGATGGACCTGGCTCCGCACGCCTTCGCCGACGAGGCGGAATTGCGCTGCTACTGCTATCGCGTGGCGTCCGCGGTCGGGCTTGCGTGCCTGCCGGTGCTCGGGGTCATCGGTGCGGAGGCGACGCGGTTTGCCGATGCGCTGGGCAAGGCGCTGCAGTTCACGAACATCCTGCGCGATCTTCGTTTCGACGCCGGGCTCGGGCGGTGTTATGTGCCGCAGACCTGGCTCGCCGAGACCGGTGTGGAACGCGCGTGGCTCGATGGCTCGGGGCCCAGTGCCGTCTACGCGCCGGGTGGGCCCGTTGCGGCGCTCTGCGCGCGACTGGCGCAGAAGGCGTCCGGCGAATTCGCTGCCGCGCGCGTGGTGCTGCGTCTCTTGCCACGCCGGCAGCGGCGGGCGCTCGCGCCGGCGCGCATCATGGGAGCCATCTATGGCGACCTGTTGCGACGGCTGGTGCAGCGCGGCGGCGACCTGCGCAGCCCGCGCATGCGCGTGCCGAGGCCGAAAAAGGCCTGGCTTGCGCTGCTCGTGTTGGCCGGAGTGAACGCATGACGGTGTCGCGGAACGGCCGCAACGCGTTCGTGCTCGGCGGTGGCGTGGCGGGTCTCGCCGCTGCGTTCGGTCTCGCCGATCGCGGGTTCCGCGTGACGCTGCTCGAGTCGCGCGGGTGGCTCGGCGGGCGCGCGTTCTCGTCGGTCGATCGGGCGACGGGGTTGCGGCTCGACAACGGGCCGCACCTGATGCTCGGCTGCTACCGCGCGATGCGCATGCTGCTGCGGCGGCTCGGCACGGAGGGCCACTTCTTACAGCAGCAGCGCCTCGCGGTGGCCTACCGCACCGCCGACGGGCGGCTCCAACGCTTGGAGTTGTCGCGGTGGCCGGTGCCGCTGTCGATGCCGTGGGCGCTGCTGCGGCTCGGCTTGCCCATCGGCGGTTGGTGTCGCGCGCTGTTCGGCTTGCTAGCAGTCGTGCTCGGCGCGCCGCCGCCGTGGTCGCTCGCGGACTGGATGCAACGGCGCGGGCAGCGGGGCGCGCCCGATGCCTTCCTGTGGCGGCCCTTGTGCCGCGCGATCATGAACACCGAGCCCGAGGAAGCGGCGGCAGCCGACTACCTCGCCGCGTTGCGCGAGGCGTTCACAGGCCGGGCCTCGGCCGCGGCCTTGTGGCTGCCGCGGCGCCCCTGGGGTGAGATCCTCGCCGACGCTGCCCCACAGGCGCTCGCGGCTGCCGGAGTCACGGTCCGCGCCGGCGCGCGTGTGGTCGGATTCGTCGGTGCCACGCGGATCGATGCGATCGAACTGGCCGATGGCCGGCGATTGGACGTCGCGCCAGCGGACCTCGTCGTGTCGGCGCTGCCTTGGTTTGCCCTGCGTTGCCTCGTGCCCGCGGCAGCGGCCGCGTTCGGCGGGCTCCGTTCCTCGCCGATCGTCACCGCATACTTCGAGACGGCGATCGGTGCACCGGTCTTGCCCGACGAGGGCCCGATCGTGGCGCTCGTCGGCGGCGATCCGTTCCACTTCGTGCTGCGCACCCCGGGCGCGGACCTGCGGCAGTTCGCGTTGTTGTCGGGCGGCAACCGCAGCTTCGACGGCATGAACGTCGACGCGATCGCCAAAGCAGCGATGGGGCAGCTGCAGCGCTACTACGCTGCGGTGCCGATGGCTGGTGCGACGGTGCGCATCCGCAAGGAACAGCACGCGACGTTCGTCGCAGCGCCGGGTGCGCCGTCGCTGCGGCCGGTGCCGGGCCGGCTCGCCGCCGGACCCGAGAACCTGCTCGTCTGCGGCGATTGGACCGCGACGCGTCTGCCGGCCACGCTCGAAGGGGCCGCGCGTTCCGCGGCGGCAATGCTGCTCGCGCTCGACTGAGGTCTTCCCCGCCGCGACGCGCCGATCAGCCGAGGACTTCGTCGATCATCGTCACGATGCGTTCGAGCACTTCGCGCAGGCGCCGGCGCTCGGCGTCGAATTCCTTCACCACCGCGACCAACTGCTCGAGGTTGCGCACCTCGTCGAGCTGCCTGCCGAAGCGATCCGCGGCCACGGAATCGACCTGCTTGAGCCGCAGCGGGACGGTCGCGGCCGCAGCCTTGCGGGCCTTGCCACTGCCGCGCGGCTTCACCGGCACGAGGCCGAGCATTGCCTTGGCGCGTCCATACATGATCGGCGCGATCGAGAAACCACGCGCGCTGGCGTGCTCGCGCAGCTGCGCAAATGAGATTCCAGCCTCGCGGCGCAGCTCCTCGACGATGAAGTCGAACGCCGCCGAGCCTCGGCGTCGGGTGTGGTTCGGCACTGCGGGCGCCGCCGTCAATTCCGAGCGTGCTTCGGAGCGGTGCGCCTCGCTCGCGGCGGGGCTCACCGGTTGCTCGGCCACCGCGGCGGGCGGCGTTGCGGGCGAGACGTCGCGGCTGTCGCGCAGCACCGGAAGACCCAGCTGGCGGCGGGCTCGGCCGTAGTGGATGGGCTGTATCGAGATGCCCTCCTCCGCAGCCTGCTGTCGCAGCGTGTTGTAGTCGAGATTCGGGTCATCGCGAAGTCGTTCGGCGGCGAAGGCTTCGCCGGTGACTGGCTGCGGCAGAGGCATGATCATGGCGGTGCTGACTCGAGAAAGTGAAAGTGGGAAATGAAAGTGGAGAAATGCGAAGCGGACGCAGCGCGCGGCGCAAGCAGAAATATCCCCGATACCGCGTTGCGGCAGACACCCTTAATCCTCTCGACGTGAAGATTCACTCGATGTGGATGTGACGGCCGCCGTTCTCGGTTGCCATCAGTCCGAGAAAATCCGTGTCGTTCTTGTCACCTAGCGTGATGCAGTGGATCGTGAGCTTTCGCAACTGGTTGGCTTCTCGTACGCGGCGCCGGATTTCGTCCTTGTCGACGATGGGTCCCGCCGTCGGCGCTCCGTCGCTGATGACGTAAAGCGTGTCGAATCCTGCCGCGTAGTACTTTTCCTGGAGTCCTCGGCCGGCGAAGTCGAGGGCCGTGTTCATCGCATCGTAGAGATTCGTCGGGCCGCTCGGGCGCAGGCTGTCGAGGAAGCTGCCGATCAGGTCGTCGCGCGCTTCGTCGGTGAGTTTCACGAGCTCGGGACGAGCGCCGGTCGGGCGCCAGATCCTCACGAGGTCGCTGAACACGACCAGATTGATCAGCGCGCCGTCGGGCATGGACATGATGAGCTTCTTGAGCTCGCTGACGACGATCGCTGCCTTGGTCGTCGGCTCCCCGGCGCGGGCCGCGGTGGTGGCTGACTTCAGCGTGATGGGTTCGGCCATCGAGCCGCTGAAGTCGACCACGAACAGCACGCGGTCCGACTCGACCTGGAGGGTGAAGAACTTCTGGTACTTGTCGGACTTCGGCTCGGCCTCGCCGGCCTTCGTTGGCGGCTTCACGGTGAAGGTCGGGCCTTCGCGGTTCCAGAAGTCCTGCCACATCGCGATGCCGCCGCCGAACACCACCTTCTGCTGCGTCAAGCCCTCGAGCAACCGATGCAGGCGGAGGTCCATCGCCCACGGGTCCTTCTTGCGTTTCAGCTCCGCGTCGAGACCGCGGATCAGCGCGGGCACCACGGGTTTGCACTTCATGCTCGCGAGCGAGAACGCCGCGGCGCTGCGCACCTGCCAGATCTGGTCGCGGATCAGAATCTCTTCGAGCTTCGTGATCGTCTGGTCGCGAAGCGCGAGCGTCTCGCCCTCGGGCTTCTTGCCGAGCGACTCGTCGACGTGAGGTTGCATCGCCGTGCCGATCGCGTTCGCAGCGGCGATCCGCACGTTCGGTTCGCTGTCGCGCAACATCTCGATCAAGGTCGGCACGAGTTCGAGCGTCGCATCCTTCGCCATCGCATTGACGGCGTGCACGCGCAGCTCGGTCGGCATCGCGCTGCAGGCGTGCAACAGCGCGAGCTGGGCCTCGACGCTCTTGTGGCCACCGAGCGTGCGCAGCACGGCCGTGGCTTCGACCATCTCCTGTTGCCTGCCGGCGCGAATGCCCGGTGCGTTCAGCTTCTGCAGCAGCCACGGCAGGATGCCTTCGCCGGTCATCGTGCGCAGATGGTTGCAGGCCAGCGACTGCACGCGCCACGGCTGCAGCTCGCGCAGGTAGTCGAGGTTGTTGCTCGCCGAGCTGCCTTGCACGGCCGGCGCTTGGAAGCAGGCCGCCTCGAACAACGCGCGCGCCGCGGCCAGCGTGTTCCACTGCGCGAGCTTGCCGAACATCGCGTCGACGCGAGCGACGGCCTCCTCGTCGAGCTGGTCGTTCTTGTAGAAACGGTGCGCGCCGGAGCGGTACTCGCTCAACCACGTGGCGAAGCTCTGGAGGTCGGCGGCTTGCGCGGGATCCTCCGCCGGCGGCTTCTGCGGCTTCGCCTGGGCAGAGACTGCCCCGGCGAGGATCGCGACCATCGAGAGATGCACTACTGGCGCCAGCATCGCCTCACGCATACGGGGTATCGCGGCGCCTGGAAAGACCCGCGTGAACGACGCGGCCAACTCGAGGCTGTGCGGAGCCTTATGCCCCCGACCCAGCGAGCCCCGCAGCCAACTGCCGTTGCAGGCACGATGCGAGCTGCGGGTGTCGGAACGTGAACCCGGCCGCGAGCAGCCGGGTCGGGCAGCACCGATAGCTGGCCAGCATCTCGTCCGCCATGCCGCCGAACACGAGCCGCAGGGCCGTGGCCGGAACCGGCAGCACCGTGGGGCGATGCAGCGCACGGCCCAAGGCCTTCGTGAACACGCTGTTCGTGACGGGCTCCGGCGACACCGCGAGCACGGGCCCGGCCAAGGGCTCGTGCTCCACCGCGAATCCGATGACACGCACGAGATCCTCGCGGCTGATCCAGCTGAACCACTGCCGGCCGTGGCCGAGGCGGCCGCCGAGTCCGAGTCGGAACGGCAGCAGCATGAGGCGCAGCGCGCCACCGCACGGATCCAGCACCACGCCGATGCGCAGGTTCACGACGCGGATGCCCGCGTCGCGCGCCGGCCGCGTGGCCTCCTCCCATGCCCTCGCCACTTCCGCGAGGAAACCCGTTCCGGGGGGGCTGGCCTCGTCGATCAGATCGTCACCGCGGTCGCCATAGATTCCCACCGCCGACGCACTGACGAGGACGCGCGGCCTCGGGTCCAAGGCGGCGAGGCGCCGGCACAACCGCTCCGTCACCGGGATGCGACTGTCGGCGATCGCCTTCTTCCTCGCGGCACTCCAGCGCTTGCTCGCCACGTTCTCACCAGCGAGGTGGATGATCGCATCCACCGTCCCAAGACCCGGGCGATCCAATTCGCCCGTCGCAGGATCCCACGCCGCAGTGCCTGCCCCGCGGCTGCCGCCGCGCACGAGGCGGACCACCTTGTGCCCGGCTCGCTCGAAGTGCTGGACCGCGGCGGAGCCGATGAAACCCGAGGCGCCGGTGATCGCGATGGCGAGGGCGGGCATTTCGTCCAGGTTCGCCGACGCGGTGCCTGCGGCCAAGGGCCCAGACGCCATTGTGACGCGCGGCTATATTCGCGCACCCATGTGGATGAGGCCCCTCCATCACTGGTTCGCAGCGGTCATGCTCACGCTGGCACCGGCGCGCGCCCAGGACGACCTGATGGAGAAGGTCAATCACGCGCTCGAGCAGGCGCGGCCAGCCTTGATGGACCATCTGCGCCAAGCCACTCGCGGGCAGTCGCGCGTCGGCGAGCTCGCGTTGCTGCTGCTCGCCGCGATTCACGATGGCGTGAGTCCGGACGACCCCGTGTTCGTCGCTGCCCAGAAACGGCTCGGCAAGGCGATGCCGGCACAGACCTACGATCTCGCGCTGCGCCTCATGGTGCTCGAGGCGTTGCATGCGTTCCCGGACCGCCTCGAACTTGCGCAAGCAGACGCGGAGGAGTTGCTGCGTCACCGCCATCGAGGCGCGTTCACCTACCAGACGCAAGGCAATCACTGGGACCTCAGCAACACGCAGTACGCCGCGCTCGGCCTGCGCGCCGCGAAGGCGCTCGGTGTGTCGATCGAGAACTCCGTCTGGATCGAGATGGCCAAGGCGATCGGTGCGCAGCAGGACAGCTACGGCGGCTTCGCCTACCAGGCCCGCAACCGCGGGTTCGATCCGGGTGGCTACGCCTCGATGACGGCCGCAGGCATCGCAGTTCTCGCGATCTGCCGTCAGGCGATCGACGGCGACACGGCTCGCGACACCGAGCTCGACAAGAAGATCACGCGTGGTTGGGAGTGGTTCAGGCACAACCTCGACACGATCGGTTCGCCCACCGAACGCTGGTCGTTCTACTTCCACTACGGCCTCGAGCGAGCCGCGATCCTGACCGACGTCGTGAAGATCGGCGTAGTCGACTGGTATGCGAAGGGTGCTCTGATGTTCGTCGACACGCAGCAGTCCGGTGGTGGCTGGGCCAGCAAGACCGATGGGGGACTCGGCGGCCACCTGCCCGGCGCCGGCCACAGCGTGTCGACCGCGTTTGCGGTGCTGTTCCTGCGGCGCAAGTTCCAGAAGAACCTCGGTCCGATCACGCCGCGTCCCGTGATGCTCGCGGCCGTGGGGCCCACGTCCGCGCAGAAGGACATCGACTCGTGCACGGCCGAGCTCGTGCGCCGCGGCAAAGGAGCCATGCCGGACGTGCTGAAAGCGATGCGCTGCGAGGTCGAGCCGAGGCGTCGCGCCGCCAGCAACGCGCTGCTCGTGATCGCGGGCGAAGCCTTCGGCTTCGACCCGGCGCTCGACCAGGAGCAGAACCAGGACGCTCTGCGCAAGGCCGAGCTCTGGTATCTCAAGAACCGCTGAACGCGCGACCGCTCAGCGCGGCGCCGCGTTCCAGGTCAACACGTCGTAGGCGCGCAGCGCCGGTGTGGCCACGTTCTCGTAGACCGCGACGACCTCGTCGCTGCGAGTGCCGTCGAGGTTCGCCGCGAGCAGCTTCAGCAGCCGCCATGCGGCCCGGTCGCGCAGCTGAATCGAAGCGACGGACTTCGCATCGCCGGTCAACGAGGCTGCGCGCTGGTCGAGCAGACCCGAGATGAGCCCGAACACGCGGTCGATGTCGAACACGGGGTCCGGATCGTCGAACAGCAGGTCGCGCAACTTCCGGCGGCCCGCGGCGGAGCCGAGCGTGGGCGCCTCGGTCATCGGAAACAGCTCGAGCAAAGCACCGTCGGTCGAGACGAGAGCGACGTCGTTCGCGGTCTGCGAGACGAACGCGCCGCGCACTGACTGGCGCGCCTTGCTCAGGATGCCGAGGAATCGCTGCACGATCTCCTCCTGCTTGCTCAGCAGCGACAACAACGGTGGGATGCGCAGCGTGACCGTGCGCCGCCAGGCCGGGATGTTCGCGAACGCGCCGCCCTCGCTGCGGTAGCCGACCGCCTTGATGTCGATGTCGATCGATTGCACGAGCCCGAGCAGCAGCGAGCCGATGCCGGGCAGCTGCACCTGGAAGCTCAACAGGTCCGCACGGCGGTCTTCGTCGAGGTCGATGAGGAACATGCCGCTCACGTCGTCGGCGACCGCTTGTGTGCGGGCCTTCGTGAATTGTGGCCCGGCAGTCGTCGCGAGCAGCGTCCAGACCTTGCGCCGATGCGCGATCACGAAGTCCGGAATGCCGTCGCCGTCGACGTCCCCGCGCTGCAGCATCGGCTTGTCGCCGAGCACGAGTGTCGAACCGGGCGCCATGACCGCGCTCGGAGTGCTGTCCCGGAACTGCATCACGTCGACCTCGATCGGCGGGCCGAACCCGCCCGACGCCCGCTGCAGGTGGAACCCATACTTGTCGCCGTCGTGCGTGAGCAGATCGGGCCGCCCGTCGCCGTTGAGGTCCACGGTCTCCACCTGCGGGATCACGAGGCTCATCTGGTGTTCGTCGTCGAGCGTGCCGTTGCTCGCATCGAGATTCACCTGCACGGGCAGCGACAGCGGCGCCAGCGCGCGGAACTCGAGACCTGTCGCGCCGTCGGCCGGCTGCTGCTGCAGGAACGGTGTGCAGCCCTGCAGCGTAGGCAACAGCAGGTCGAGACGCCCGTCGTGATCGAGATCCTGCACGAACGGCGCTTCGAGTGGTCGATCGATCCGCAGCAGAAAGCGTGCGGCGCGAGCGAGCGAACGCGGTTCGGGCGTGCCGTTCGCGTCGGGCCATGGCAACCAGACCGTGCCGCGGCTGTCGGCCACGACGAGCTCGAGGCCGGGTGCCGGTCCGATGTCGCGGCACGCGAGCAGCGAGTGCGCTGGATCGCGCAAGCGCAACGTTCCCATCGGCGCGAACGCGCTGCCGCCGTTCTGGGCGCGAAGGCCGTGGCGGTCGAGCTGACCGTCCGCAGCGACGAGCACGAGCTCGGCGCGGCCGTCGCCGTCGGTGTCGGCCAGGAATTCGATGACGACCTCGGACTTCGGCTCGAGCCGCGCGAGCACACTCTGCTGCGCCGCGGCGGCCGGCGCCAGAACCATCATCATCAGCAGCCTCATCGCCAACTCACGTGCAGCAGTTCGCGCTTGTCGACCACGAGCACCTCGGGCGCGTTGCGCGCGAGCTGGGGACTCGCAGTCGACGGGATCGGGACCTGCCAGACAGGCGGCAACAGACGCAAGCGCGTGTCGTCTCGCTGCAGCGGCTGCAGCGCGATGCGGTCCTCGATGCGCAGCAGCACGAAAGCTCCGGCCGGAGCGGCCAGGACGCGCACGAACGGAATGCGCTGCCGTCCCTGCCTGACCGGCAGCTCGAGCTGCTGGTTGAGCATCGCGGGCACCTGGAAGCCCGTCTCACCACCGCGGAAGACGTTGAGCTGCGCCTGCAGCGACGTCCGACCGTCACCGGCCAGGCCGCGCAGCAGATCGGTGCGCACCGTGATCGCGACGAGGTCGAGCTGGCCGTCGCCGTCGGCGTCGACGAGCTGCGGCGACGTGGCCAGCGTCTGCATGCGCAGGCGGCCATCGGGCTTCGTTGCCCACGTGCTTGCTCCGCGGCGCTGCACGAACAGGTCGATGCGCACTTCGACCTCTTCGTTGCGGCGCGCCGATGTGGTGAGCAGCAGGTCAGGGAGGCCATCGCGGTTCACATCGGCGAGCTGCACGTCGAAAGCGGGATCGAACAGCGCGAGACGATCCTCGGGCAGCGGCAGCGCCATCGACGTCGGCGCAGCTGCGATGCCGGCGTCTGGACCGATCGGCCAGCACCACACACTGTCGTTGCGAAGCGCGATGCCATCGCGCACGCCGTCCCCGGCGAGATCGAGCAGCAGGAATTTCGGCGCGCGCGCGCGCAACTGCACGAGCGGCTGCCCGTCGGCGTCCTCGTTCGCGTCGTCGGACAAGCTGAACCGCAATTCTCCACCACGCGCGCGAACTGGGCCACCCGCGGTTCCCGCTTCGAGCGGGCTGCGCCACGCCGGCACCTGCCACTGCACCGGTGGCGCGAAGCTCGCAACACCGTCCTTGCGCCGTTGAACCACGAGACGCGCACCGTCGAGCTCGGGCAACAGGAAGTCGTCGTGGCCGTCGCCATCGACGTCGTGCACGACGTCGTCGAGTGCCAGTGCTTCGGTGGCATCGGGCACGGCCCACAGCAGGCGGTGGGCGAACAGCGGTTCGTATCTGGGCCCTTCTGCGGGCGAAGCTGCCGGCAAGACGGCCACCGCTCGTTCTGCGGTGAACAGCACGAGTTCGCGCCCGGGACGCGCGTCGACGTCGGCGAAAGTGAACGCGATCACGTCGCGTTCCAACGCGTATGGCGTCAGCGAAGGCTCGCCTGCAAACTGCGGAGCACGCGCCGAGCGAAAGTGCGTGCGCAGTTCGCGCTTCTTCGTCTGTTCGTCGAAGCAGGCGAGCACGAGGTCCAACCTGCCGTCACTGTCGACGTCGACGTCGAGCAGACCCTTGAGACGGACCGTCTTCGGCAGCTGCAGGGCCACGACCTCCGGGCTGGCCTGCGCATGCATGGCCATGGCGCTGCAGACCAGCGCGAGCAGGCCGTGGCCGCAGCGACTCACTGGCGCACCTCGAGCAGTCGGTCGGTGTCGCCGGCGCCAAAACCGATGAACCAGAGCAGCCGGAACCGCCATGCCGCCGCCGTGCTGCGGTAGTTCACGATCCCGAGCAGCATCGAGAACTCGCTGCTGCCGCGGTCGCTGCTGTAGTAGAGCAGCGCTGGCACGGTGATTTCGGTGAGATCGCGGTTGCGCTGCGACAGCGGCGCGTCCACGTGCTGTCGCGTTCCGTGGCGCAGGTAGTCGATGCCGACGCTCTCCGCGTCGGGATCGCGCAAGGCGGTCAGCACGTCCTGCGGGTGGGCGACGGTGCGCCCTGCGACGGCCGTGAGCAGGTCGCCAAAGCGCAGACCTGCCGCGCGCCACGGGCTCATGTGCGAGAGGCCGACGATGACGGCCCCGCCGCCCGGGCCGAGGTTCGCGGCGCGCGCTTCGACTTCGGTCGCGGTGCGCAGCACGACCCCGACACGCTGCTCCTCGCGGAAGCGCTCGGCCGGCTCGCGTTCGGCGGACCGCAGCCTCGGCACGAGCTCGAGCTCCGCGCGCGCTTCGCGCCCGGCGCGGTCGACGAACAGCACGACCTTCGTGCCCGGCGGCGTTTGCAGCTCGAGCTGCCGCCACTCGCTCGCGCGGCCGAGAGGCTTCGGTTCGGCGTCGCCGACCTTGACTTCGAGCAACAGGTCGTCCGGCTGCAGGCCGGCCGCGGCGGCCGGAGAGTTCTCGATCACCTGCGCGATGCGCAGCTGGCTCGGTTGATCGAGCTTGTCGGCGAGCGTGTCGCGTGCGTCGTCGACGTAGACCCCCGAGAAGCTGCCGAACGGCAGGCGCTGGCGCTGCGCCTCGTCGTCGGGCTCGGCCCGCAGGTCGAGCGGCTCTTCCATGTCCGCGAGCGCCGGTGCCTGCAACGGCAGATCGGGCGAGAGCGAGCAACTGCAGAGGCAGCCGAAGAAGCAGAGACGAAGAGCGTGCATCGCGGGCCGTGAACTTACGGGATGCGGAGCCGTCGCAGCAGGAACGCGGACGATACAGCGGCCGCGGCGAACCACGCGATCGGGGCCGCGATGGCCTGGCCGGCCCACGGCCAGAATGCGTCGGCCGCGCCGCGGGCAGAGGCCGCGAAGAAGCCGAGCACCGAATCGTCGCGCAGGCCGGTCGGCAGGTGGCTCAGCAGCAGCCAACCCGCGTGATCGCGCAGCCGGTCGCGCAGCAACTCGGGTCCGAGCACGAGCAACACGGCAGTCGCGAGCGCGCGCGCGGGACGCTTGGCGAGCAGCGAGCCGAACAGCCCGAGTGCCACGAGCGCCAGCAGCGGCCAGAAGCAATTCCGCAGCGCCAGGTAGAAGACGGGTCCGACCGTGGCCGCCGCCGCGAGCACCTGGTGATCCCCGTGACGGCTCACCTCCTCGAGGTCCTGCCAGCCCAACAGCGTTGCTGCGCTCGCGACGGCGACGAGGACGAGCGCGGCCCAGCCGGCGCAAGCCATCACGGCGAGCGCCGCGAGCTTACCGAACAACACGTTGCCGCGGCTGACCGAGCGCATCAGCGTGTTCCGCAACGTGTCGCCGCCGAGGTCGGCCGACACCGATTGGCTCGCCAACCACAACAGGCACACGGCCAGCGCGGGAGTGGCCGTCTGCAGCGCCAACGCGACTGCGTAGTGCCCGCTGCCGGCATCGGTGCTGAACAGTTCGCCGGCTCGCATCCGTTCGAGCGAGTGCCGGATCTGGCTGCGGTAGGCGACCACCTGCCACGCGGCGATGATGCCCGGCGCGAGCAGCAGCAAGGCCGCGCTGCGTTTGTGCAAGGCCACTCGCAGTTCGTGGCCGAACGCGCGACCCGCGGCGTTCGGCGCATGGTTCGCGGCCTGCGCAGGTGGTTCGGGCGGCGAAGGGGCTGGCGTCGGCGCTGCGGAAGGAACGGCGGCCGCGCGCAAGTAGATCGCCTCGAGCGTGGCCGGCTCGGGTGCGAACGCGGCGAGCTGGCCGATGGCCGTGAGCTCGCGCGCGACGGCGCCGGGTGCTCTGTCCCCGAGCGGAACGAGCAGGCGGTCGCCGTTGCGCACGGGATGGAGGCCGAGCTCGACGAGCCGGCGTTCCATCGCCGGCAGCGGCGTGCCTGCGACGACGTGGCGCGTGGCGAGCTGGCCGCGCAGCGTGTCGAGGCTGCCTTCGACGACCATGGCGCCCTCGCGCAGCACGCCGATGCGGTTGCAGAGTCCCTCGAGCTCCGGCAGCTGGTGGCTCGACAGCAGTACCGCGACGCCCTCGTCGCGGGTTTGCTGCAGCAGCGCGCGCAGATCGGCGATGCCCTCGGGATCGAGACCGTTGCCGGGCTCGTCGAGCAGCAGCAGGCGCGGGCGGCCGAGCAGGGCGGCCGCGATGCCGAGACGCTGCCGCATGCCGAGCGAGAACGTGCCGACGCGCGACGATGCAGCCTTCGCCAGCCCGAGCTGCTCGAGCACGCGCGCGCTCTCGGCCCCGGCCAGCCGTCGCGGCAGACCCTGCAGTTGCGCGAGCCAGACGAGGTTCTGGTGCGCGGTAGCATGCAGGTGGAACCCCGGGTGCTCGACCAGGGCACCGACAGTGGCGCGCGCCTGCTGCGGCTGCCGCATGGAATCGATGCCGAAGATCCGCACCGTGCCGCGCTGCGGTCGCAACAGACCGAGGCATAGGCGCATCACGGTGGTCTTGCCGGCGCCGTTGTGGCCGAGGAAGCCGTAGCAGTCACCCGGTTCGAGCGACAGGCTGACGCCGCGAACGGCCGGCGCGCCGGAGTAGCGGAAGACGAGGTCCTTCAGTTCGAGCGCCTGCGCCATGCGGGCGCCATGGTCCCTGCGGCGGCACCTGCGTCAAGACGAACGGTCCGCGGGCGCGTATCATCCGCAGCCCTCGACCCGCCGCCCATGACCAAACTCCACCGCGCGTTCACGCGCACGGCCGCCCGCCGTAGCCACCTCGACGAGGGCAACCTGCTGCGCTCGTTGACCCTCGTCATCAACGGCGTGCCGGGCGGCATCAACCTCGGGCAGGGCGTCTGCGACCTCGACACGCCGGCCCCGTTGCGAGCCGGCGCCATCGCGAGCATCGAGGGCGGCGACCGCCAGCTCTACACGCCGTACGCGGGCTTGCCCGAGCTGCGCGCCGCGATCGCGAGCAAGCTGCAGCGCGACAATGGGCTCGCCTACGAAGCGAAGAACGTCGCGGTCTGCACGGGCAGCAGCGGCGCGTTCTTCGCGGCGGGCATGACGCTGCTCGAGCCCGGCGACGAGGTCGTGCTGTTCGAACCGTTCTACAGCTACCACTGGACGACGGTGCCGCTGTTCGGCGCTACGCCCGTGGCGGTGCCGCTCGACCGGCAGACGCTCGCGTTCGAACCGGACGCGCTGCGCGCCGCCATCGGCAAGCGTACCCGCGCAGTCGTCGTCAACACGCCGGGCAATCCGTCGGGCAAAGTCTGGACGCGCGACGAGCTCAGCGAGCTGGCCAGTGTGCTCGACGGCACCGACGTGATGGTGCTGACCGACGAGGTCTACGAGTACATGTGCTTCGACGGGCATGCGCATTGCTCGCCGGCCAGTGTGCCCGGGCTCGCCGAACGCACGCTGACGATCAATTCGTTCAGCAAGACGTTCTCGGTGACGGGTTGGCGCGTCGGATTCCTGGCCGGACCCGTCGAGATCGTCGAGAAGTGCGGCATCGTGTTCGACCAGATCGAGGTCTGTGCGGCGCGGCCGATGCAGCGCGGCGTACAACGCGCGCTCGAGCAGCTTCCTGCTTCGTACTACTCGGAGCTGCAGCAGGGCTACCAGAAGAAGCGCGATGCCTTCTGCGCCGCGTTGCGCGGTGCAGGATTCGCGTTCAGCGTGCCGCAAGGCGCCTACTACGTGCTCGCGGACTACACGGACGTCTTCGGCGCCCTCGAACCGCACCCGGCCGTGCTGCAGATGATCGAGCGCATCGGCGTGAACGCAGTGCCGGGTCATCTGTTCTTCGCGAGCCCGGTCGGCGTGCGCTGCATGCGGTTCCAGTTCGCGGTCGATTGGCCCGTGCTCGACGAGGCGTGCGAGCGCCTGCGGAGGCTCCGGCGATGAGGTCGTGCCGCGTCGTTGCAGTGGGAGCGGTGCTGCTGCTCGGCCGTGTGTTGGCCGCCCAGCAGAGCGAGCCCGAAGCCGGTCTCGTCGCGTTGCGGCAGGCGTGCCTCGATGCAGCGACGGACCTCGTCGTGCTGAACATCGCGGCGCATCCCGACGACGAGTCGTCGCGCACGATGGCCATCCTGCGCCGCAAATACGGCATGCGCGTCGTGACGCTCTACACGACCTACGGCGATGGCGGGCAGAACGCGATCGGCCGCGAGATCGGTCCCGAGCTCGCGAGCCTTCGCGTGCGCGAGACGCTGCGTGCCGCGGCGATGAGCGGCGCCGAAGTGCGCTGGCTCGGCATGCCGGACTTCGGCTTCAGCAAGACGCTCGAAGAGACGCTGCAGGTCTGGGGCGAAGAACGCGTGAAGGACGCGATGCGCGAACAGTACAGGCGCATCGACCCCGACCTCGTCTTCACCAACCACAGCCTCACGCAGGGACACGGCCACCATCGCGCGTCGTTCTGGGCGATCAGCAAGATCCTCGAAGAACGCGCGGCCAAGGGGGAACACGTGCCGCCGCTCTATGCACGCTGCACGCTCGAGCAAGCACAGCTCACGATGGATCCGAGCGAGCTCGACACGGCGCGGGGGGAGACCTACGCGCGGCTCGCGCACCGCGCCTGGACGCAGCACGTGACCCAGGGGCCGTGGGGGCCGCACAACCCGCTGCAGGTCGGCAAGGACTGGTGGCGCATCGTGTATCCCGAAGGCATCGCGGCCGAGGTTGCGGCCGACCTCGCGCACTGGGCCCGCAAGCGGCTTCCGGCCGCGCCACTGCCCGCCGACGCCGCGCAGATGCCTCCTGCAGACCTGGCACGCGAGGCCGGTGCGCAACTGACCGCGACGCGCGCGCTGCTGAAGCAGACGCTGCAGTCGCTTTCGACGCCGGGGGCGCGCGGTCTCGCTTCGGTATTGCACCGCCGGGCCGAGGCGCTCGAGCGCATCCTGCTCGCGATCGCCAACGTGCGAGCCGAGGTCTGGCTCGAGCACGAAACGGTGCCGGCAGGTGGACAGGGCAAGGTGTTCGTCGTCGTGCATGGCGTCGACCGCACGAAGGACCTCTCGGTGCAGTGTGACGGCGTCGAGGCGACGCCCGAGCTGGCGACGGTGCGTCCGACGCCGTTCGATGGCCAACCGCGCGCGGCCACCACGCCGCCGGTGGGCACGACACCGGCAGCCAGCAGCAACACGCCGACGACGGGCGATGCGAACCCCGCACCGCCGGCGCCGCCGCCACCGATCCCCGGCCGCCTCTCGGTGCCGTTCTCGTGCGACGCTGCTGTCGACGGCGATCTGCCGGCAGGACCCGAGCCGCGGTTCGTCGAGGTCTCGGTCTCGTTCGTGCTCGACGGCATCCAGTTCTCGCGGCTGCATTCGCTGTGGTACACACCGGTCGCGCCGATCGAGCTCGAGTGGGATCGCGAAGTGCTCATGGTGCAGAAGGGGCGCGTCGTCGAACGGTTGCTCAGCGTCAGCGTCACGAGCCACCGCGACCGCGACGCGACGACTCCTGTGCGGTTGTCGATGGGACCCGGCATCCAGGCTGCGTCGATACCGGGTCGGCTGACGCTGACGCGCGAACACAACGAAGCGCGCATCCTCGTGCGCGCGAAGGTCGACGCGAACGAACTGACGGCCGATGCGGGCCTCGAGATCGGCTTCCGCGACGCGAAAGCACGCCTGCCCATCAAGATCATCGACGTGACCGTGCCGGCCGATCTCAAGGTGGCGCTCGTACGCGGCCCGGACGACACGACGGAGCGCGTGCTCTCGGATCTCGGCATCCCGTTCCGGGCGCTCGATCGCGACGGGCTCGTGATGGCGCGCTTCGAGGACTTCACGACGCTGTTGCTCGACATCCGCGCCTACCATCACCGCCCCGAGCTCGCGGAAGTGCACGATCGCATCCTGCAGTACTGCCGCACGGGTGGCCGCGTCGTCGCGATGTATCACAAGCCAGCCGAGTGGAACGAGCGCGCGGGGCATCCGCTGCTGGCGCCGTTTCCGATGACGATCGCCGACGAACGCGTGTCCGAGGAGGACGCCGCCGTGGGGTTGTTGCAGCCTTCGCATCGCCTGATGCAGCACCCACACGTCATCGCGGTCGGGGACTTCGGTGGGTGGGTGCAGGAGCGCGCCCTCAACTTCCCGAAGACCTGGGACCCCGCGTGGATCCCGATGCTCGAGATGAAGGACAAGGGCGACGAGAAGCCGCACCAGGGTGCTTTGCTCTACACGGGGTACGGCCGCGGCGACTTCATCTACTGTTCGCTGGCGCTGTATCGCCAGCTGCGGATCGGCAACCCGGGAGCGGCGCGGCTGCTCGTGAACCTGCTCGCGAAGTGAAGGCCGCGGGCGTCAGCGGCGCGCGGGCGGTTTGTCCTGCGACCTGCTGTCAGGCGATCGGGACTTCAGCTCGGCGCTCGGTGCATTTGCCTTCAGCTCGGCGCGCAGGGCGGCGACTTCGCGTTCGAGCGCGTCGAGACGCTGCCGGACCTCGGCGGACACAGGCGGCTCGTCGGCCTGCAGCTTGTCGAGCTGTCGCATCAGCAGGATCGTCTGCGCGAGCTGGTCGCGGTAACCGTGCAGCAGCAACGTGTGCCTTCCCGACGCGCAAGCGGTCATCACGCCGGGCTGCCACTGGCCCAGCATCGAGAAGTGGTTGCGCAAGGCCTGCGCGATCTGCTGCGCGTCGACCTGCTTCAGGTCGACGGCCGTCATCACGAGCTCGCGCAGACGCGGTCGTTGCAGGATCTCTTCGGGGCTGCGCCACGGTATTGCGGCGATGGGTCCCGGCTGCGGCGGATTGGTGCCCAGGGCGATGATCTGGAAGACACCGCGCAGCTCGTCGAGCGGCACGGCGGCCAGATTGCGCGCCGAGAGCAGCGCGTAGAGCATCTCCTCGCTGCCGAGCGCGTCGAGAGCGACCGAGCGCTGCAGCGTGAATCCCCGCGCGCCGTCGACGACGGCCTGGTCGTAGAGGTAGTTGCGGCAGAGGTAGACGGCGACCGCTTCGATCAGCTCAGCCACGGTGAACTCGCCGGCGGGCAGCGTGAGCCCGTCCTTCGCGGCGATGATCGCGCCGCGCGTCGCGGTGCCCGGAGCCACGACTTGCTGCGCGAGGGCCGGCGCCGACAGCGCGAGCAGCACGAGACAGCCGCGCATCGCGGGCCTCACCGGCCTTGTTGTGGCTGTTGCGGAGACAACTTCTGTTCGATTGCTTGCAGGCGGCGCTCGATCGAGTCGATGCGCTCGGTCAACGAAGGCGGCGCTGCTTCGGGCGGCGGCGCCACGTCGCAGGTCCTCAGGAGCCGGATGGCCACGGCAACCTGATCGTTGTAGCCGCAGAGCAGCAGGGCGGTGTTGCTGCCGACGTTGCCGAGGGTCATCTGCGCTGAACCGGCGGCGCCGCCGGTGCTCGCGAAGAACGGGCGCAGCGCATTCGTGGCGACCGTCGCGTTGATGTGCTTCAGCTCGACGACCGTCAGCACGGCCACCTTGAGGGACGGGCGAGCCAGGACTTGGTCCGGCGTGCGCGACAAGGCCCGATTCGTGATCTCGCGCTGGCGTGGACCGGTGATGGCGATGACCTCGTAGATCTGCTTCTGCTCGTCGAGCGCCGTCAGCGCAAAGGAACTTCGATACAGCATGCTGGTGAGGAAATCCTCGCAGCCCTGGAGATCGGTCGTGATGCGGTTTTGGAGCCGGATCGTCATGCTGCCGCCGACAGCCCCCATCTCATGTTCGCTCGTCAGGATGTTCCAGCCGAGCAGCGAGGCGCAGCGGTCGATGAGCTCGGTCATCTTGACCTCGCCGGGCTCGAGCACGAACGCCTGCTTCGCGTTCTTTGCCGCGGGATCCTGGCAGGGCGCGCACGGTGTGAGCAGGGTCAGGAACGCAACGAGGGAGCGGAGGGAGTTCATGGTTTGTGCGATCGATCCGTTGGGCCCAGTCGTCGAGACTGGGTCGTCGAGTCTGGGTCGTCGAGTCTGGG
>Ga0075418_10000672_pt1 | contig 36997 bp, 28 predicted proteins | sample SoiMetdeltSBSDD2_FD_81776 | JGI IMG/M metagenome (GOLD analysis project Ga0075418, IMG submission 81776) | Bulk soil microbial communities from a Populus tree surrounding site in Tennessee, USA - Soil MetaG P. deltoides SBSDD2 | ecosystem: Environmental > Terrestrial > Soil > Tree plantation... | reverse complement strand
GCATCACGCTCACGGGTGTCACCAATGTTGCCAGGCTCGGCCCGGTCGAAGCGTCGGCGACGTAGGCACCGGGAACGTTGGTCCACGTCCCGCTGCTCCCCACGCGGAAGTGCAGCGCGAACTGCTGGCTGGCGTTGTCCGCCGAACCGTCGACGTCGCGCAGATTGTAGGAGATGGTGACGTCCTGCTTGAGGGTGCAATCCAGGTAAATCTGGAGGTACGGGGCATCGGCAGTCCCCGATCCCTGCAACGCCACCACATTGTCCGGGAGCCCGTCGCATTCGGCGAGGCCACCACTTATGAACGTGCTCGGGTCCGTCTGCGCGTTCACATCGACGACTGGAGCCGAGTCGTCGGCAAGAGTGAGTGACTGCGGATCGGTACCGGTGGACCCAGTGAGGGCGTCACCACGGAAACCGGTGATCCCAGGAACTCCGGACCAGTCGTCGCTCACGGTGATGAGCCCGGTGTTCGACCAATTCTGCGAAAACGGCGGGACCTGCGCCGTCGTGTCTGCTTGCGCGGCGAGAGGGAGCGCCACGAGCACGACGACGATGGAGCCAATAGCAGTTCTCTTCATTTTGCTGTTCCTCCGCTGTGAAAGGCCATGTCTTGGATCCTCGAATCATAGCCAAAACGAGCACTCTCGCGCCAGCACGGATGTCAGGCGATGCAGAAATTTCGCTCGGGGAACTGACCATCAACGGTGGGAGAAACGTGGAGCGGCATCGGTCAATGGAGCCCTGGACCCTCCGGGCTCAGCGATCACCCCACATCCGTTTGCCGCACGCACCCCTGGTGTCGCTGGGACATGGCCTGAGTCACGGGTCGTCTGGTGTCCCTGCGACCTGGCGCCCTGAGTCACGAACTCCAAGTCGAATCAGGTGCCACCGGGCGTCTTCGGCTTCTGCCAAAGAGCCAGGAGTGCCTCGGCAATGCGATGCACATCCGGTCGCGCTGGAAGACCTTCCACGCCGCATCTCTCGAGCACCCGCGCGAGTGCAGCCTCGCGCGGCAACCGCACGCCACAGGCGTCCGCCAGACCGGGCTCGGACCAGAAGTCGTCGGCGGGACCTTGGAACGCCACGCTTCCGGCGTCGAGGACGACCAGTTGCGAGCAGGTCGCGGCGACGAAATCGGCATCGTGCGAGGCCAACCAGTACGCCGTGCCGCTTTCGTGCATGCGCTCCAAGATGGCGGACAAGCGTGTGATCCCATCGAAGTCGAGACCCAAGGTCGGCTCGTCGAAAAGCACGATGCCACGCCGCTGCGCCAGCGCTCCCGCGAGCGCCACACGCCGTTTCTCGCCGCCGCTCAAGTGAAACGGCGCCCGGGACGCGAACTCCGCTGGCTCGAGCCCGACATCGAGCAACGCGGTCTCGACCCGGGATCGCACGGCTTCTTGCGGCACGCCATGCGCGCGCAGGCCGTATGCCACGTCCAGAGCCACCGTCTCGGCAAAGAGCTGGTGCTCCGGGAATTGGAACACCAGGCTCGGCAAGAGCTTTTCCTTCCCGAGCAGCTTGCCGGAGTCCGGCGTTCGCAGACCGGCGAGAACGTGCAGCAACGTCGTCTTACCCGAACCCGCTCTCCCCATGAGGCCGACCCGATCCCCGGTTCCGACGCGCAGATTCACCGCACGGAGGGCACGCCGAACGGACGGCGAGCCAGCGTCGTAGGTGATGGAAACTTCGCGCAGCTCGAGGAGGATCGACTCCGCAGTCATGCCGCCCCACCTTCGGGGCCGGGGATTCCGGATGCCGCGAGCACGTCGTCGAGCTCCACGGTCGGGCGATGCATGCGCCCGGCGCGCACCAGCGCGGCGGACAACCGCCACACGAACGGCAGGCCCACGCGCGCCACGATCTCGGGCGCCAAGTGGGCGAACACGGCGTCAGGCAGGCCATCGGCCACCAAGCACCCTTCGTGCAGCACCAGGACGCGCGGGCTCGTGGCCGCGAGCTCGGCATCCGTCGTCACGCGCAGCAGCGCCGTGTCCGCCGGCAAGTCTTCGATCTGGCGCCAGAGGCGCTCGGTGCTGCGCAAGTCGAGCAGGCTGTCGGTCTCGTCCAGCACCAAGGTGCTCGGCCCCATCACCCAAACGCACGCCATGGCCAGTCGCGCCTTCTCGCCACCGGACATTTCGTGCGGGGGCGAATGTTCCTTCCCGCGCAGATCGAAATCGTCGAGCGCCTTGTTCACAGCCGCGCGCATGCGCGGTGTGGTTTCGTTCAGATTCTCCAAGCCAAAGGCGATCTCGCGTTCCACCGTCGTGCTGACAAATTGGTTGTCGGGGTCCTGGAACAAGAGCCCGACACGGCGCCGCACTTCGAACCGCGACGCCGGATCGCTGGTATCGAACCCGTGCACGACGACCTTGCCGCGCGTCGGCAGTTGCGCCCCGATCAGCAGTCGCGCCAAAGTCGTCTTGCCGCTGCCGTTGCCGCCGAGCAGCGCCACCCGTTCGCCCGCACGCAGATGAAAGCTGACGTCCGTGAGCAGCGGTTTGCCGTTCCCCGGCAGTTCGACGCTGACCCGTTCGACTTCGATCACCGCTGCTCCTCTCGCCTCGACTGCAGGCTACGACCCGCGCCGTTCGGTCGCAATGTCCTTGACTCGTCCGGGGTTCCATTGCACCATCCGCGCCCGCGGCGCCGGACTGGGGCGATCGCGCCAACAAGGATGGATGGATGCACGAGATCTTCGAGGCGCTCGGTCACTTCGTCGTCACGGTGATCTCGTCGATGGGATACGCCGGCGTCGTCGTGTGCATGGCGATCGAAAGCGCCTGTATTCCCCTGCCGAGCGAAATCATCATGCCATTCGCGGGATATCTGGTGCATACGGGACGGTTCTCGCTGTGGTGGGTGTCCGTCGCCGGCGCATTCGGCTGCGTCGTGGGTTCCGTCGCGGCCTACTATTTGGGTGCCTACGCGGGACGCAGCTTCATCGAGCGCTATGGCCGGTACGTGCTCGTGACCCGGCACGATCTGGATCTCGCCGACCGTTGGTTCGCCAAGTATGGCCACGCCGCCATCTTCGTCAGCCGTCTCTTGCCCGTGGTGCGCACCTTCATCTCGTTCCCCGCTGGCGTGGCGCGCATGCCCATGCTTCCCTTCCTCGCCTACACGTTCCTCGGCTCGCTGCCCTTCTGCTGGTTCCTCGCCTGGGTGGGCAAGTACCTCGGCGAGAACTGGAACACCTTGCGCAAGTACTTCCACAGCGCCGATCTGGTGATCGGCGGCCTCATCCTCATCGGCGGCGTCTGGTGGGTCTGGCGTCACATCAAGATCCTGCGGCAAGAAGCGCGTGAATCGCGCTCTTGAGCGACGATCAGCACGAGCATCCGAATTGGAGACGAACGGCGCCGCCGGAATCGTGAAGCATGCAACCGATCTCAGCGGAGCGCATGCGCCGCGCGCACGATCGCTTCCAGCTTGCGCTGGGCGATGTCGGCGCGGTTGACCGGGCTATAGCTGAAGGTGCCGAAGCCACAGTCCGGGTTGAGCCAGAGCCGGTCGGCCGGGTAGAGCTCGAGCGCGTGCCGGATGGCGCCGGTGATCTCCGCCTCGCTCTCGACGTTCGTCGTGCGCGGGTTCACCACTCCCATCCCGAGCGACTTGTCGCCAAAGCGCATGAGATCGCCGGCACGCTCGGTGGCGTACTCGAGCACGAGCTGATCGACGCGCAAGCGTTCGAAGTACGGCGCCAGCGGGCCGTAGTCGCCGCTCAGGAGAATGCTCTCGTCCTGGCTCCAATTGCCTCTGCAGACGTGCAGGCCGAAGAGCGGCCCATGCATGCCTTCGAGGACCTGGTTCAAGAGACTGACGGCGAGCTCCAGCTCCTGCGTCGGATCCCCGCGCTCGGCCAGCGACGCGCACATGAAAGTTCTGGTGTTGCCGGGGGAGAACACGACCTCGGTCAGCACCGGCTCGTCGAACTGGATGAAATCCGCTCCGGCAGCGATCAGCTCGGCGACCTCCTGCCGCAACACCTGGACGACGTCCTGCGCCAGATCCTCTTTCGAGCGATAGGCCGCCCGGGCCAGTTCCTTCACCCACATCGCGCGCGTCAGGAGATAAGGTCCGGGGAGCGGAACCTTCACCGGCTTCGCTGTGTGCTGCTTGAGAAAGCGCACCTCATCCACCGCCAGTGGCTTGCGGCGAGCGATCTTGCCGACGCAGGTCGGGTTGCTGAGGGTGGAGGCCGGCACATCGAGCGTTTGCAGCAGCTTTTCGAATCCGGCCTTGTCGTCGACGTGATCCAGCAGCTCGACGAGCGTCATGAGTCGCACGCCATCCAGCTTGTCCGCGACGAAGGAGTAGAAGTTGTCGCGCCGCATCTCGCCGTCGGTCACCACGTCGAGCCCGGCTGCTTCCTGGCAGCGCAGCACATCGAGCACGGCCGTGTCCGCCAGGCGTTCGAACGCCGCAGGATCGAGCTGGCCATTGCGCACCTGTCGCTGCGCGCGCAGCAGCTCGGGCGGACGCGGCCAGCTGCCCACCATGGTGACCGCGAGGGGCGGGAAGGCTTTCATCGCCGCGGTTGCTCCCAGAATCCGAGCTTCTCCGCCGCCTCCTGGAGCGGCCCGAAACCGCTCAAGCGGCCTGGCTTCCACTCCTTGAGGCCTTCCATGTCCATCATTCGCTGGTGCTCGGGGTTGTCGTAACTCATCGAGAACAGCACATCGAGCCACTGCTTCTCGAGCGCAGGCGAAAAGTCGTTCCGCACCGTGAAGACGCAGTGGTCGAACTTCTCGCTCGTGGCCAGCACTTCATACTTGCGCAGAGGGATCGTGCCGTCTTTGCACCAGGAGTCCCAGTTGAGATCCAACATGGCGCAGGCGTCGGCCTCGCCTTGGTCCAGGCAGCGGAACGCGTCCAGCTCGCCACCCACGTGGTCGCCGTGCTTGCCGACCAGGACGTCGAAGCGCCGCACCTGGAAATCCTTCCCCGGGAGGAGCCCGTGGCGCGCCAGCATGCCGAGAGGAATCAGCGTTCCCTGTGGCGAATCCTTGGCGCCGACCGCGACGTTGCAGCCGCGCAGATCCTCCAAGCGCCGCACCTGACCTCCCGCGCGCACCACCAGGTGCGAGACGCGATCCCGGTCGGTGTCGCGCATGGCGATGGCGCGGCATGCGCCCTTGGAGCCGCGCTGTGCTTCGAGCCAGGCGAGCGGCGAGTTCCACGCGATGTCGATGTGTCCCTGCAGCAATGCGTCCACCTGCATCTCGTAGTTGGTGTAGAACACCACGTCGATGGGACAGCCGTTGGCCTCGAAGAACTCGCGGATGATGTCCCAGATCACCGACACCTTCGGATCGTAGAGCACTGCACCGACCAGAACCGGCCGCATGGTCTTGCCTCCATCAGAGGATGATCTTGTAGGTGAGCTCCAAATCCACTGCATGACGGAACGTACAAATCAGGGGCGAGGTCGCCAGGACTTCCTGCCACACGCGCTCGACGGCAGCAGCAGGGGCCGCAGTCGTGACGTAGACCCGGATGCGCACCTGCCGGATGCCGGGATCGCCTTCCTCGCCGATGACTCCCAGGTAGACGAGCGCGTTGCGCAGCCGCGCCTGGACGGTCGCTTCGACGTCATCGACGACCAGCCGGTGCTTGCGCGCCACCCGTCGCAGCCCCACCACGATCTCGGCGCCGAGTGCGCCCAACGCGGTTTCCAGAGCCGTCGCGCGCTCTTCCTCGCGGTCGAAGCTGAGCGGCACGCCGACATCGAACTGGTGCTTGCGGACGAAGACATGCGCCACATTCGTCGCGGTCGCCGCGACGCGCACATCCCAAACGAACTCGCCGGCAGGTTCCATCGTGCACCGAATCAGAACACCGGCATGCCGCACACGGCCTTGCCGATGAAATCGTAGAGTGCGTCCGACACCGGCGCCATCACCGTGGCAGCGCGGCTGTCGCGGAAGAAGCGTTCGACCTCGACATCCTTGCGGAAGGCCGCCCCACCGCACACACGCATGGCCAAGTCGTTGACCTCGAGGGAGGTCTCGGAGCCGGCGACTTTGGACTCGAGCACGCGCAGCATCGCATCCTCGCGCCCCTGCTCCAGTGCGTCGAGCGCGTCGAGGAGGAACCCGCGCACCAGGTCGGTCTTGATCCGCATGCGTGCCACATGGCCGCGCACCTGGGGGAGGTCGGCCAGCTTCGAATGGTCGTAGCTGTACTCGGACTCCGTCACGTGTGCCACGGTGCGGGCGATGGCACCCTCCATCACTCCTACGGAAACGGCACAGTGCAGCAGGCTGAAGTTCGGCATGACGACGCCCATCATGATGTCGAACCCCTGGCCGTCCTCGCCGAGACGTTGCGCGGCGCTCACGCTCACATCCTTGGCAACCATCGGCGCCGAAGAATTGCCGCGCAGCCCAAGTCCGTCGAAGGCACCGCTCACGGAAAGACCGGGCGCGTTGCCGGGAACTGCCCAGATCGTGCTCAACCCTGCCGCCTCGGCCGGTTTGCTCGACCAGACGTAGACATCGCAATGCCCGGCGGCGGTGATGAGCTGCTTGGCTGCGTTCAGCTTGTACACACCGCCGTTGCGTGTGGCGGTGCTGACCGGTACCCAGAAATGGCTGCGCGACCCGGACTCGGAAAATGCGAGCGTGGTCAACTGGTCGTTCGCGGCCAGTCCCGCGCGCAGCTCGCGGTTGCCATGCTTCTCCACCACGGCCGTCGCGGCGTAGTGCATCATGAGGATCATCGCAGTCGAGGGGCACTCGCGCGCGATGCGCTCGCTCACGGCTGCCGCCGCCCGCAGCCCTTGCCCTTGTCCGCCCACCTCCTTGGCGCTCACCAGCCGCATGAGGCCGGCGGCGCGCAGGGCGTCGAGGCTCTGGCGCGGAAACCGTCCCTCCTTGTCGGTCGCCGCCGCCGTGCTGCGAATCACGCCCGCGGCTGCGGTATCGGCCGCGGCGAGCAAGGCTTGCGCCACGGCTTCGAGCTTCCATGGATTGCTCACGAGAGACTCCTTTCGATGGCGATGGTTGTTGGAACCACGCGTGCTTCAGGAGGCTTGCCGTACGCCGGCAGATGGATCGTGGGAGGATAGCACTAGTCCAGAACAGCAAGAACCCCGGCAGGCTGTGGAGACCTGCCGGGGTTCTCGGGAGCGTGGAGCTCCATCCTCGGTCGGATCAGAATATGAGCTGCATCTGCGCTGCGAACTCGTCGATATGAAGATCGCTGAGCTTGTCCTCATAGCGCACCCAGTTCGCTTGCAGCTTGTGTGTGTGCTTGTCGAAGTACCAGCTGGCGCCCGCGCCGTACTCGCGTGCGTCCGCGAGCGGGCTCGAATTCAGATCCGAGATCGTGAGAGTCAACAGCTCGTCGTCGATGAAACCGTATCGGCCCGCGACCTCGAACTTGCGGTTCGAGAACAGGTAGCCGGCCTGGACATAGTATCCACGGCTCAGGAGGTCGGTGCCGTTGCGTTCCGCCTCCTCGTAGAAGTACTCGCCCGTGGAATTGAACCCCCGCCACTTGAACGCCATTTCGCCCCCGAGCCGGTGGATGTCGGTGTCGAGTTGGTTGCGTGTGGTGGTGTTGAGCAGTCCGGAGACGCCGAGGGCGAGCTTGGGAGTCTCGGGGTAATCGAGCGCGCTCTCCTCGAGCTTGTACTCACCCCAGGGCGTCCACACCAATCTGCCAATGTACATGTACTCGACGTTGTCGTTGCTGGCTTGGTTGAGGAGGTTGCCGTTGTAGACGCCGAGGTTGTACTCGAGCGTCTTGGATGCCGGCGAGCCGATGAGACCGATGCCTTGGTCGCGTCCGGCCGCGAAGCGAGCATCGCCGAGCCAGCGGTCGACGAGCTGCAGCTTCCCGGACGAAATGAGCTGCTGGCGGCCGAAGTAGGCCTTGCCTTGCCCCATCCACACCGTCGCCATGGGGTACTTGGCGAACCAGATCTCGGCATCCTCGAGTACCGGGCCGCGCGTCACCGTGGTGGAAAGTGTCGGTGTGGCACCGGTGCCCAAGCTGGCGCTGTTCACCACGTTGCCTCCGACCCAGTTGGCCTGCAGCTTGAAGCGCCACATGCCGCCGTAGGCGTTCCCTTCCAACGTCGTCTTGGCACGGCGGATGCGGAAGGCGCCACGGTCGTTGTTGAGCCGGTCCAAGTACGTGTATCGCGCTTGCACGCGGGTTGACAACTGAACGAGACCATTCTTCATCACGAAATTGGTCTTGCCATCTTTGTAGAAGACCCGGTCGTCGAAGGGTTTCTCCGTCTTCGCCAGCGGCCGCTCGTAGCCCGGCAGATCGTGCTTGAAGAAGTAGAGATCGGCGGCGACCTCGTTCTCGGCCACCAAGGTCATCCCATCCTTCGCCCGACCGACGAGGACGATCGACGTACCCATCTCGCCGGATTGCTGCCAGGTCGTGTACCGCGCCGGCGTGTTGAACACATAGATCCGGCCATCCTTGGTCGCTTCCTGGTAGAAGAGATTGATCGTTTGCGCCTCGCTTGGACTCGGCGTCCAGAGTGCGAGCAAACCCGAGACGAGGCACACGACTGCAACGAAGGCTCTTCCCATCACACGATCTCCTTTGGTTTTTCCGGTCGGAGGGACCAGCAGCTCACTGGCCCCGCAGACTCTGCTCTTCGGACCCGGGGGTCCCCGCGCCATCCTCCCAATCCGCGCCGCCCGGTCCGCCCTGGTCTTGACTGGTCCACCAGCACCCCAGGATCGAGCAACCCAAGTGTCGCAATGCCGCGTAAGCGTTTCATTAAGACACGTGAGAGTTTCATTAAAGATTTACGGTCGGGGCGTGAAAGTTCGGATTTGGAGCTGGCCCGGCGTCCATTCCTGACGCCGGGCCCAGGCCGCAGCTCTACTTCGCCAACACCACCTTCTGACCATCGACGGCACCGTTGGCCACGACGCGTACGAAGTAGGCACCGGAAGCCAAGCGCGTGCCGTCGGCGTCGCCCCCATCCCAGAACACGCGATGCGTGCCCTCGGCACGAAATTCGTCGAGCAACACGACGACCTCGCGCCCGCGCACGTCCAACACCGAGAGCCGTACCTGCCCCGGCTGCGACAGGGTGAAGGACAGCAATGTGCGCGGATTGAATGGGTTCGGCACGCTGGGTTCGAGGACCACGCCGCGCGGGAGCGCGACGACCACGGGGGCATCCGTCGGACAGGTCCCGAGAGCGTTGCGCACCTGTTCGCGCAAGAGCTCCGGCGCGGCGGCGAACACGCGCCCGTTTTCCGCCGCCGCATCGTGGACGAAGACCCCGAACACGTACTCCCGCGGCGCCAGCCGCTCCCGTCCGTCGCAGCGCGGGAGGCTCACCCACCCGGCCACGGAGACGAAGTCTTGGCCGTTCAGAGTGTAGCCGCCTGGTTTCCAGGCCAGACGTGTGTTCGCCCAGTAAACATCGACCATGGAGGGATAGCCCAAATTGGTGGCCTCATCCTCGATCAGGTTGCGCAAGCTGATGGTGAACCACCATTGGCTGGCCGGCGGTGTCGTCTCGCTTTGCATCAGGCTCCAGAACGTTTCGCGTGTCGCATTGTCCATCACACTGCCGTTCGCGACCCGCTCGTAGAGAGAACCGGCATCTTCCAACGTCATCGCGTTCGGGTTGGCGACAGCCGGACCGCCGCATCCGAGCGGCGTGTGATTGATGCTGGTGTTCGTCATCAGGGCGATGGTGGCCGATGTCGTGTTGATGTTGGCGACACCGTAGCGGGTGCCGATGAATTGCGTTGCGGCATTGTCGGAAAACCACATCATCGCCCGCAGCGCCCCGGCGAGGTCGGAGTTCTGGAAGGGGGCGCCGCCAATGGGACAGCTGCCGGTGTAGTTGATCGAGTAGGTCACCGGGGCCGCGAGGTCGTCGAGGCCCTGCATCACTTGGCGCATGGCGTGCAAGTGATGCGTGACCTTGATGGAACTGGCCGGCTCGAAGACGAAGCCTTGCTGCAACGAGGCGAGAACGGGACCGCTCACCTCCTTGAGGAACAGCCCGGTCGAGCCGTCGGTGCCGTATTGCAGGATGTCGGCGATGCGCGTCGTGAGCTCGTTGGAGTTGTTGATCATCACGGCGGCGAAGTAGCGTACGCCCCCGGACTCCCAGGTCTCCAGATCGGTCAAGCGCGCCCCATTCTGGCTGAGGAAAGCGTTGAGCTGGGCCTCGGTGACGCCCCAATACCACCACCAGTGGACCGCATCGACGCCGCTGTTGGGGATGAGGATGGCGTCGAAGACGCCGCTCACCGGGTCGCGGACTTCGAGCTCGAGGATGCGGGCTGAATTGGTATTGATGAAAGCCGTCAGGGCACCCGCGCCGATGTTGTAGAGATGCCACCAGCCAGAAGCATCCGAACCTGTGTTGGAGATCATGATGGCATCGTAGTTGCCGCTCGCTGGGACTCGATCGACGTCGACGAGCCGTGCATTGTTCAGAGTGGTGAAGTTGCCGAGAGCGGGCACGGTCTGGTTGAGGTACCACCACCATCCCTTGCTGGCCGTCCCACTGTTCTCGACCATGATCACTGCGTAGCGATCCGCGCCGACGGCGCCATCGAAATAGCGTTCGATGTCGATCAGGCGGCCGTTGTTGGTGTTGATGAAGTTCGTCACATCCGCCGCAGTCAGCCCGTAGTACCACCACCAATTCCGGGCATGCACGCCGCTGTTGTGAACGAAAACCGCAGCGAACCGAATCGGCGCCGTGCTCTGGACCTCGATGTCGATCAAGCGCGCGCCGGAATTGTTGATCTGATCGATGATTTGTGCCTCGGTGACACCGTAGAGCCACCACCATGCGGTGGGCGTTGTCAGTGTTCGTTCTTCGTCGGCGAGCAGCGGTGCGGTGTGCAGAACGAACAGCAGGCAAGAAAGTCGAACTGCCGTTCGACGCAGGTGGCCAAACATGGCAAGCCTCCCGTTTTGTCGAGTCCGATTGCAACGGGGCGGTGGAGGCTTTTTGCGTGCCGGTAGTTTATTCCCGAGGAGAACGCAGCGTCAACCTCGGCGCAGGTTGGCTCCTAGTCAGCATCAGCGGGACTGCGAAGACAGGCGGGTTTCCACCTCGGCCAAGTGCTTGCGAGCGCTGTCGGCCCAGGAGCCTTCGGCGTCACGCGACAGATAATCGCGCCAGGCCGTGCGCGCCGATTGCAAGTCGCCGCGCAGCTGCAGGCACAGCGCGCGCGCGTAGCGTGACTTCAGGTGCGACTTGTCCTGAGCGATCGCGGCGTCGAAACAGGCGAGCGCGGCATCGAAGCGCCGCAGCTCCTGAAACGCTGCCCCGAGTGCGTGCACGTAGTCGGCATCCGCGTCGGCGGGGACATCGACCTCGGCCGCGAGCCGGCGCTTCTCCACGTCGGAGGTCTCTTTCGCGGTCAGCACCTCGGTCGATTCCTGCCACTGACGCACGCGCTGTAACGCGACACCCAAGTTGTAGCGCGCGATCGTGTGCGAAGGGCGTTCTTCGAGCACGTCGTAGAGGTACGGAATGGCTTCGCTGTAGCGGCCCGCACCCAACGCCGCGCTGCCGCGCTCGAACGCGAGTTGCACATCGACATCTGGCTCGGGCTCCTTGGCCGTGGGTTCCCCCGGGCGCTCCTCGGACGCGGGCGGCGGCGGCGGGCTCTCCTTCGTGCCCTTCGGCGCGGGAGCACAGCCGGCAAAGCTGGCGACCAGCGCCACCCAGAACAGGAGCGAGCGCGCGGCCGCGATGCCAACGCGAGGTCGAAGCGAAAGTGCGCCCGCATGCCGTGCGCTAAGCATCGGGTCTCTCCTCCGCCGCCATCGCGGCGCCATAGACGTCGGCGAGTGGGACGCCCGCTGCCTCGGCCGCTCGCCGCACGCTTTCGTATTCGGGAACGCTGCGCGACGTGCCGTCCGGGCGAATCGCGGTCTTGACGGTGATGGCCCCGAAGCGAGTTTGCACGCTCGCGAGCCGGCGTGGCAGCTCGACGCGCTCCTCGTTGGCGATGCGCACGCCGAGCGTGCTGCTTTCCTGCAGCAAGACGTCGGCCAGCCGATGGGCGTCATCGGTTTCGCAGATCACGGTCACCTGCGTCGCCGGACGGCCCTTCTTCATCGTGATCGGGGTGAAATACACGTCGAGCGCTCCCGCAACGAAGAGCTTGTCCATCACATGCGCATAGAACTCCGGGATCATGTCGTCGATGGTGGTCGTGAGCACGCCGACTTGCGCTCGAGGACTCGATTCGGCGGCCTGGACGACCGAGGGGTCGGCGGCTGCCTGGGGAAGCGCGGGTAGGAAAGCGTTCCGCAGCGTGGAATCGGGCGTGCAGACGAGGAGACGCACGACGTTCGGCGCGTCGGGGAAGCGGAACGTCCCGGCGCCATATCCCGCCACCTCGACGCGAATCGGCGCATCCCCGAGCGGCTTGGCGAACGTGGCCAGCAGTGCGGCTCCCGTGGGCGTGACGCGTTCACCGTCTGTGGCGCTCCATTGAATGGGGAAACCTTGCAGCAAGTGCAGCGCCGCCGGCGGCGGCACGGGCAGCCGGCCATGCTCGGCGCGCGTCACGCCGCGGCCGACGCGAATCTGCGCCACCCGAAATGCTTCGATGCCATGCTGTTCGCTCAATAGATGCAGCCCCATGCATGCGCCCGCGATATCGACGATGGCATCCACTGCCCCCACCTCGTGAAAGTGGACGTGATCGACTGGAATCCGGTGCACCGTCGCTTCCGCATGCGCCAGGCGTTCGAACGTGTCGCATGCCCAGGCCAATGCGCGATCCGGCAGCTTGCCGGCGCGCAGGATGCCGAGCACGTCGTGCAAGTGCCGGTGAGTGTGCGGCTCCGCCGTTTCGATGTCGACATGAACCTGAGTCGCGGCGATGCCATTGCGCGTCTCGGCGCTTTGCCGCAGCCGGTAGCCCTGCAGGGGCAATGTCGCCAACGCCTCTTGGATGGCGTCGAGAGGGACTCCCAGATCCACCAGGGCACCGAGCGTCATGTCGCCGGCGATCCCGGAGGGGCAGTCGAACACCAGCCACTTCATGGCGCTTCCTCGCCGCGCAGCTTGCCGAGGAGCAACGCGGCGGCGGCGGCTGCGCCGAAACCGTTGTCGATGTTGACCACCGTGACCCCCACTGCGCAGCTGTTGAGCATTCCGAGCAATGCGGCGATCCCGCCGAAGCTGGCGCCGTACCCGACGGACGTCGGCACGGCGATGGTGGGCTTGCCGGTGACTCCGGCGACAACGCTCGCGAGTGCGCCTTCCATCCCGGCGATGACGATCAGGATGTCGCATTCGTCCAGCGTCTCACGGCTCGCGAGCAACCGGTGCAGGCCGGCAACGCCGACGTCGTAGACCGTTTCCGTCTCCACGCCGGTGGCACGCAATGTCTCGACCGCTTCTTCGGCGACGTGCATGTCCGAGGTCCCCGCCGTCACCACGGCGACGCGTCCGCGCAACCGGCGCGGTTTCGCCGCGTCGATGGAGAAGGTGCGGCCGCGTGCGTTGAAGCGCGCTCGAGGCAAGCGCTGCTGCACGACGGCAGCTACCTCGGGTGTGCAGCGCGTGCCGAGCACGCCGCACCCGCGCTCGGCCATGTGCGCCGCGATCGTGGCGACTTCCTCCGCGGTCTTGCCCTCGCACAGGATGACTTCCGGGAATCCGAGGCGCAGCTGGCTATGGTGATCCACACGCGCGACACCGAGATCGGCGAACGGCAGGTCCCGCAACCGCGTGACCGCTTCCGCGGTGGAAATGCTCCCGTCGCGCACCGCATCGAGGAGCTGGCGCAGATCGGCTTCATGCATGCGTGCTCGACTCCATCGGTCTCGGTGGCATCTCCGGTGCGAGGCTCTCCGGATCGCAGGTCACGCCGGCGAAGGAGACCGTGGCGCGATCGGCGAGGGAAGCGCTCCCGAGCGCCTCGAAGCGCCGCAGGATCTCTTCCACCTGCGCGTACGTATCGGCCGCGAACACCTGCGGCCGCAGCTCCTTGGCGCCAGGAAGATCGGCCACGTACCAGGCCAAGTGCTTGCGCATCCGGTGCACGACCCAGACTGGATCGCACTCGGCCGCCTCCAACTCGAGCCGTAGGTTCTCGAGTGCCATGGCCACGCGCTCGCTGGCACTGGGCTCGCGTACCGGGCGTCCGGCCAGGAGATCCTTGATCTGCGCGAAAATCCAGGGATAGCCGAAGCTGCCGCGCCCGATCATGACCGAATCGCAGCCCGTGCGCTCGAACATGCGCAGCGCATCTTGCGGGCGCACGATGTCGCCGTTGCCGATCACCGGGAGGCGCACCGCGTCCTTCACGGCGGCGATGATCTCCCAGCGCGCTGCACCTCCGAAGCCTTGCTTGCGCGTGCGTGGGTGCACCGTGATCCACTGCGCGCCTTCGGATTCGATGAGCCGCGCCGCTTCGACGGCGACGATGGAGCTTTCGTCCCAGCCGGCGCGAATCTTCACAGACACCGGCGTCGCTCCCGCCGCGCGCACCACCTCGCGCACGACGCGCGCCAGACGCGGCAGATCGCGCAAGAGATCCGAGCCGCCGGCGTTGCGCACCACCTTGCGTGCCGGACATCCCATGTTGATGTCGATGGCGTCGGGTTGCAGCTCGTTGACGAGCACCGCGGCACGGCCCATGTTGCCGCTGTCGCCGCCGAAGATCTGCACCGCCACCGGACGTTCTTCCGGCGTGAAGCGCGCCAGCTCGTAGCTGCGCAGGCTCTCGCGGCTCAATGCGTCGCTCGAGACCAGTTCGGTGACCACGTAATCGGCACCGAAGCGCTTGCAGATGCGCCGGTAGATGCTGTTGGTGATGCTGGCCACCGGTGCCAGCGCCACCTGTCGTTGGCGCAGGAATGTCTGCAGGTCGCTCATCGCTCGCCTCCGCCCCGACGATACCACGCCGGCGCGACAGCCACGCCACGCGCGGACGGGAGTCCCCTGCGGCTTGGTGCCGCCACCAAGGATGGGCGCGGACGCCTGAAAGTTCGAAGGGGAGATCCATGCGGATCTCCCCTCGATTTCACTGGCTCTGCAGCTTGGATCGCTTCAACCCCTCATGGGGTCCCGAGCAGCTGCTTGATGCGGTCGGTCGGAACCGGGCGCAGCTCTTCGGGGTTGAGCGCGTAGAACTCCTTCATCGTGTGGCCATGGGCGAAGAGATCGAGCGCCTTCTTCAGCTGCTCGTCGCCCTCGATCGACACCATGTACGCCGCCTTGGTGCCGTGCAGACGGCGCGTCAGCTCACGGCGCAGGCCGCGCTCGATGTACTCGGCTTCTTCCTGGAATTTCGCCGGATCGTATTCGAACTTGTCCTCGGCGAGCATGGTCTTGAATTCCTCGATCATCGCCGGCGTCACGGTGGTGCTAGTGGCCTTAGGATGCCGCGACACATGCTTGATCGCGTACTTGAAGAAGAAGTTCTTGCGCTCGAGATCGATGGCGAACTCGGAAAGATTCGGCTGCGTGACAAGGAGGTCGGGCACGATCCCACCGCCGCCCGAGACCGGCCTGCCGCCGACGGTGCGGAAGCTCATGGTGGAATCGGGCGCTTCGCTGGGCTTGTTCTTTTCGGGCTTGGTCGTCGTCGGCTCCTCGCGCTCGTTGCCGCGAGCGGCCGCCGTTTCGCCGCCTTCCACCGCTTCGCCGTCTTCGTTCAAGGTCACTTCTTCGCCCTCGTGATCGCGCTCATCCCGGTGAATGCAGCGCCCGCTCGGCGTGTAGTACTTGGCGGTGGTGAGCTTCAATGCTTCGGTATCCGACAGAGGGTACACCGTCTGCACCGAACCCTTGCCGAACGAGGTCTCGCCGACGATGAGCGCCGAGTCCCAGTCTTGCAAGGCACCGGCGACGATCTCCGAAGCGCTGGCGCTGCCCTCGTTGATGAGCACCACGACGGGGTAATCCTTGCCGAAGAGCTTGCTTGCCGGCTGCGTCGAATAGTAATCGGCGTTCTGACGCGGTGTGCGTCCGCGCGTCATCACGATCTTCTTCCCGGATTCGAGGAACAGCTGCGACACGTCGCGCGCCGCGCGCAGCAGACCGCCCGGGTTGTAGCGCAGATCGAGGATCAGTCCCTTGATGCCTTGCGCCTCGAGCTCCGTCAGGCGCGCTTGCAGTTCCTCGGCGGTGTCTTGTGCGAAGTTCACGGCGCGCACGTAACCGATATCGCCGAACTTGAGGGCGTAGCGCACGCTTTCGATCTCGATGATGTCGCGCACGACGGAGAAATCGATGGCGTCCGCGGTGCCTTCGCGCCGCACCTTGAAATGCACCTCGGTGCCCTTGGGCCCACGCAGCTTCGAGATCGCCTTGGACATCGGCCAGTTGTAGGTGTCCTCGCCCTCGATTTCGATGATCTGGTCGCCGCCCTGCACGCCCTGGCTGTAGGCCGGCGTGCCCTCGATCGGGGACACCACGGTGGGATACTTGTCGCGCACCGAAATCTCGATCCCCAGGCCGCCGAACGAGCCCTGGGTGGAGGTCATCAGATCGTCGTACATCGGGTTGTCGAGAAACTGACTGTGCGGGTCGAGGTCCTGCAGCATTCCCTCGATCGCCTTGTGGACCAATGCCTCAGGATCGACGTCTTCATCGACATAATAGGTCGTGATCTTCTCGAAGACCCGGGTGAAGAGATCCAAGCTCTCCATCACCTTGGCCTGGTCGGGGGCAGAACGTCGGCTGTCGGCGCTTAGCCCGTTCGCCAGCCAGAGGATCGCGAGGCCGGCAAGGGCGCCGGCGATCCAGCGGGTCCGTGCTTTCAAGGGGTGAACCTCCTGGGGCTTCCGATTTCCTTCGAGTCGAGGTGTCGGAGGCTGCGAATGGAGCGGCGAGACGGGTCGGCGCCTCATTTCACTAGTTTACGCAACCTCGCAAGGAACGTTCCAAGCGGTGCGACAGGGGCAGGGCTCCCGAGTCGGCTTGCGGTGGGCGAGAAACCGGGGGCCATCTCCGAGGGCATTATACACTCCGACCGAGCGGCCAGGGGCTCGGCCCAGCCTGGCTCCCACCGAGGGGCATTTCCCGACTATCCCGCCCTGGGTCAGGGTGTGATTTCGTTCTCGAGGTGCGCCAAGAAGATCGATTCGACCGCATGTCAGGCTTCGGGGGGATTCGGCAGGCCCGCAGGTTGCGACGCGGTCAAGCGTTGCACGTGCCGAATTCGCTGCACCACGGTGTACCAAGAAAAGACGGTGAGAATACCCAGCGCGACGAGCAGCGCGCGATGGCCCAAGAGCAGGCCGAGTCCGGTCACGGCGAGACGTTCCGGACGCTCGAACCACCCGACCTTGCACTCCATTCCCAAGCCCTCTGCACGGGCGCGGGTGTAGCTGGTGATGAGCGAGCCTCCGAGGGCCACCAGGACCACCACGCTCCAAAGCGCATCGTTTGCGGCGTGGAAGCGCAGGAAATACGCTGCGATACCGGCCAGCACCACGGTTTCATCGATGCGGTCGATCGTGCTGTCGAGGAAGGCACCGAAGCGCGACACCTTGTTCGTGCGCCGCGCCAGCGATCCATCCAGACCATCGCAGATCGACGCGAAGAGCAGAACGATAGCGCCGAGTCGCGGCTGACCCATCCCGATCGTGATTCCCGCCGCGACGTTGAGAAGCAATCCGAACAGCGTCACCCCAGTGGGCGTCACGCCAGCACGCGCGAGCATCTCGACGAGCGGCGCCACCGACGCGTAAGCGCGTTGCTTCCAAACCGTCTTGTCCACTCGCGGGCTCCATTTCGACGAGGCGCGACGCTAGCACCGTCATCACACTGTCAGCAAGGCGGAACGCCTGCGGTGCGGCGAAGGAGCAGTCCGTCGCGCGGTGCGGAATGCCCCTGAATGGCGCGGCGCGGAGTGGACGGAACCTTGCTTGATTGGCCAATTGATCGTGCGGTTCCTGACGATACAGATCGTCACGTCGGTGGCGCCGACCGGGCCGGTCCGAAGGACACCCCTCGCATGACTTCTCGGTCTGGCGGCGCCTCCCACGTGACGGAATCGTCACGGAACCGTGGGGTCGAGAACTCCTCCGATCACGCTGCCGGCCGGGCCATGCTCCTTCCTCGCCAAATGCATTGCCCGCCGGCGGCGTGTCACCTTCCGGCCTGATTCATTCCCCCGCGCCGCATCAATCCACAGCGCTTCAGCGTTTCCAATCGCGCGGGTAGCGGAAGTCGTGCGTGATGCTCCGGCCCGAGACCTTGGCGATGAGCGGCATGCGTCGCTTGTACTGTGAACGCGTCACCAGCTCTTCGACGCGGGTGACGAAGCTCGATTCGAAACCGAGCTGCAACAGCTCTTCGTGCCGATAGCGCCGTTCGATCATGAAATGCAACAGCTCGTCCACCTGGGCGTAGGAAAAACCCAGCTCCGCCTCGTCCGTTTGCCCCTGCCAGAGATCCGCCGTGGGATGTTTGTCGACGATCGCGCGCGGCACGCCGATCGCGGCGGCCAGCGCCCACACTTGTGTCTTGTAGAGATCGCCGATCGGGTTGATCGCCGATGCCAGGTCGCCATAGATCGTGCCGTAGCCGAGGAACAACTCGGTCTTGTTGCTGGTGCCGAGCACCAGCGCACCGAGCGCCGCCGAGCGATCGTAGAGAATGCTCATGCGCTCGCGCGCCATCTTGTTGCCGCGCTGCAGCACCGTCGCCTGGGGAAAATGTTCGAAGTACGCGTCGACTTGTGCCGAAATGTCGACCCGCAACGACTGCAGACCCGTGGCACGGATGACTTCTTCGGCATCTCTGCTGCTTTGCGGATCGGAGGTGCGGTAGGGCATCAGCACGCCGGTGACATTGATGGGCGACAAGGCCTCGGCGGCCAAGTAGGCCACCAGCGACGAATCCACGCCGCCCGAGATCCCAAGCACCACATGCCGCAGGCCGACCTTGTGCACTTCGTCGCGGATGAATGCGACGAGCACCTTGCGCAAGAGATCGGCGTCGACCTTGCGGTCGCGATACCCCTGCCGCAGTCGGTGCACCATCGCGGTGTGCGCATCGGTCGACTTCACGTCCGGACCTCGATCGTGTTCACGGGCGGCCCCCACGCCGCTCGACCCCAGGTTTGCGTGCGTCGCCCGCATCCGCTTCGGGTCCGCGCACGATTCGGTCGCGCTGGATCCGCTTCAGCTCGCTCAAGGTGAGATCCAGCCTCTCGCTGCGCAAGGTCGGATCGCTGACGCGATAGCGCCGCACCTCGTTCCAATCGATTTCGCACGTGAACAGCCCTGGCTCGAGCAACGGAGCTTCGAATGACGACCGCCCGCCCGGCGCCAGCACGCGCGAGCCGCCCCAGAACGACAGCCCGTCTTCGAACCCGACGCGGTTCACGAGCACGACGAAGCAACCGAAGAGCTGGCTGTACATCTTGAGTGCCGTCGCCCACACGTCGATGTTGGAATGCTCCTCGCCGACGTCGGCGCCGCGCAGCGGGCTGGCCGCCGCGGCGACGACGAGCTCGGCGCCGTCCTGCGACAGGATGTACATCGCCGACGGGTGCCAGAGATCCTCGCAGATGACGATGCCGAAGCGGCCGAGTTTGGTGTCGAAGGCGCGAATATGTTCGCCCGCGGCGTACAAGCGCCCCTCTTCGAACAGCCCGTACGTCGGCAGGTACGCCTTCCGATGCACGGAGACCAACCGTCCGTCCTCGCAGAAGGCGTAGCTGTTGAAGAACCGGTGGTCGGCCGCTTCCTCGACGAAGCCGAATCCGAGGCTCAAGCCGTGGCTCGCCTGCACCAAGCGCGTGAACTGCGGTGTGCGTCGGGTCTGCGCCACGTCGGGCACGAGGTCGCGCAACTGATAGCCGACGAGCGAGAGCTCCGGGAACAACACGAGCTCCGCCGACTGACTCCGCGCCGCCTCCAACATGTCGAGGTGCATGTCGAGGTTGGCCGCCACATCCCCGAGCTTGGGAGCGATCTGACCCAGTCCGAGCCGCAGCGAGCGCAGGCCCGGGCCGCTGTCGACGCGCGGTGCGGTTGTGGTTTTCGTCGCCATCGTGACCTCGACACCCAGAGTACTACACGAATGCGCCTCGGCTCTGCGCGCCGGTGACGTCGCCGAGATCGATCCCGAACCGTTGGCGCAGGACCTTCCGAATCGCCTCTTCGTCGGCGAGCTCGGATTCCTCGCGACGATCCCCGTCCGTGAGGATCAGCCGCCTCCCACTCAGAGTGATCCGGCCCACCGGTGTCGCGAGCGAGCACACGCGTTTCTGCGTGAACGGCGAAGACGCATCGGTCTGATGGAAGTCGCACATCGCGGCGAATTCCTCGAGACGGCGCTGCACGAGCGTGAATTGGTACTGAGGTTCCCAGTCCTCACCTTGCTTGCGCCGTTCGAGACACCAGATCTCGTCCGTGAGCTGCAGGCGATAGCCGCACCCGGCCTGCTCCACCGCATTCGACGGCACGAGCGGCAACGGCTCGACGAACGAATCGCCGAAGCCGACATCGACGAGCCAGGCCTCGCCAGCGCTCACCTGCAGGGTCAGGTGGTCGAATTCGGGACCCAACCCCGCGGCGCCGAACACACGCCCCGAGTGCCGCCGCACCGCGAAGCCCAAGCGTTCGAGCAGCCAGGCGAACAGCCCGTTCAACTCGTAGCAGAAGCCACCGCGCCGCCGGCGCACGATCTTGTCGTAGATCGACTCGAGGCCGAGCTCGATGCGCTGTCCGAGATGGATGTCGATATTCTCGAACGGCACGGAATGCATGTGCGCTCGATGCAGATCCCGCAGCACTTGGGGCTTTGTCCCGAGCGAACCGGCGTAACCGATCCGCGCCAGGTAGGAATCGACGTCCATCCTTCACTCCTGCTGCCGGCCGCGTGGACCGGACGTAAGACGCGCGACCATCTCCGGCACAGTCTCGCCGTCGCCGTCTCGGCGCGTGATCTCGATGGCGTCCCCGGCGGTGATCTCGCCCTCGCTTTCGACGGCGAAGTACCAGCCCGTGCGCCCGCTGTGCAGGAACCGCTTCACCATGTCCGCTCGGCCGAAACGAATGCCGAGCTTGAAGCACGGCAAGCGCGGCCGCGTGACCCGAAACGCGGCGGTGCCGATGCGAAAGCGGTCGCCGATTTGGACCTCCGGTTCGAGGACGCCGGCGAGGGTGAGGTTCTCCCCGAATGCCCCCCAGGCGAGTTCCAAGTCCGGGAGCTCGGATCGCCAAAAGGCATAGTGCTCCGAGGGGTAAGCGTACACCGCCTTGTCCGGACCGCCATGCACCGAGAGGTCGGACTGCGCATCTCCTTCGAGGTTGAGCTTTCCCACTCGGACCGTCCCTGTCACCGGAGACTTCCAGATGGAGGTGCGAACGGTCTTGTGGTCCGACTCCACCTCGCGCGGCAGCCCGACTTGAATGGAGATCAACCGGCGCGCGTCATGGACCATGCGCCTCTCCTTCCCTTCCCGAGGCGCGATGAGTGGCCTCGCGCCGCGAACCCGCTGACGACCCGCGATGTTCGAACACGCTGAATTGAAATGGTTGTGTGACCCCCGCGGGTGTTCGGTGCTGCTCTTCGCGCCAAGTCACGAGGTGGAACGGCTCGCCGAGCTCGGCCGCGAGCTCTTCGGGCGTGTAGCGCCGCACCGGAAGACCACTGCAACGCTCCGGACCTTCGGGCGCGAAGGTGGCAATGATCGCATGACCCGATGGGTGGAGTGCTGCCCGCAGCCGTTGGACGTAAGCGCTGCGCTCCGCCGGAGCGACGAGGAAATGGAAAACGGCGCGGTCGTGCCATAGCGCGTATTGTGCCGCTTGCAACGACGCGCCGAGCACATCTGCCTGCAACCATGTCACTCGGGAAGCCGCCTCGCCGAGACGGCTCTGCGCCTGCGCGAGCCCTGCGGCCGCCCAGTCGAGGATGGTGACCGACCGATAACCCGCTGCCAGCAGGCCATCCACCAATGTCGAGCCGCCCCCACCCACGTCGATCAGCGCCGCCCCTTTGTCCGGCAGGAACTCTTCGATGAGAGCGAGAGACGTGTCGGGTCGCGACTGAAACCAGCTGACTTCGTGCAGTTCTCGCCGGTTGTACTGGTTCTCCCAATGTTGTTTTCTTTCCATGGCTTGCAGTCTGTCTCGCATTGCGGCGCGATGACCGAGGGCGCGCGACAAGTCAGAACTATGGGTCGTCGAGACGTGCGGGCATGTCGGCGAGGACGAAGGCCATGACGGCCATCGCCGCCACGTGCTTGCGCAGCTCGAGAGCATCCACCTTGTCGAGCATGTCGGCCGGGGTGTGATGCCATTCGAAATATCGCTCCCCGATGGTGCGATGCGCCAGACCAGGCACACCGAGCTTCATCAACGGGCCGATGTCGGCGCCGCCGCCGTCTTCGGTGATCCGGTCGCCGCCGAGGCCGGCGAGCAGCGTGCCGATCTCGCGTGCGCGGGCCACGGCGTTCACATGCCGCTCGCGGCTTGCGACGTCGCTCGTGTCGTGTTCTACCCGCACCCCGAAGCCCGCCAGGCGCTCGACGCCCATATCCGCCTCGATGGCCGCCACATGATTGCGCACGGCGCTGCCCAGGGAATCGCGGTAGGCGTTCGCGCCACGCAAGCCGTTCTCTTCGTTCGTCCACAACACGACCCGGAGGGTGCGTCGCGGCCGCAGCCCGAGCTGATGGATGATGCGCACGGCCTCCATGGCGAGAATGCAACCGCCGCCATCGTCGTGCGCTCCCTGGCCGACATCCCATGAATCGAGGTGGCCGCCGAGCAGGACGACTTCTTCGGGGCGTTCACGGCCGCGCAGCTCGCCAATGACGTTGTGCGATAGCACGTCGGGATGCTTCTTGGCCTCCATCTGCAGACGCACACGCACGGTGTGGCCTTGGTCGAGCAGTCGATGCAGCATCGTCGCGTCTTCGATCGTCACCGCGGCCGCGGGGATCCTGTTCGCGGCAACATTGTCCGCGGCTAAATTGCCCCCGGCGGCGTTGTCCCCGGCGACCTTGTCCTCTTCGTAACGCAGCGAGCCGGTGTGCGGCGTGCGCAGACTCGTCGGCCCGACGGAGCGCACGAGCACGGCCACGGCACCACGCGTGGCGGCACGTGACGCACCATTGCCGCGAAACTTCACGGTCTCGCCGTAGGTGGTGAACGGCACGTCGTAGAGCACGATCTTGCCGCGGAGGGCGCTGTCCGGGAGAGAATCGAGCATGTCCCAACTGCTTACGGCGACCACGGGGGCGGTGATGCCGCGCTTCGGCGTTCCGACGCTTCCTCCCAGTCCCAACATGGAAAGCGGCATGAGGCGTGGCTCGACCATTTCGGCGCTCTCGCGACCGCGAACCCAGTGCGGCACGCGCACCGGTTGCAAGCGCACATCCAAGCCGTCGGCGCGCATGCTCGCAGCCGCCCATTCGACCGCGAGCTCGAGCTGCTTCGATCCACTCAGCCGATGCCCGATGCCATCGCACAGCTCCGACAAACGCGAGTAGGCGTGATCGCTGGTGAGCGCGGCCCCCACGATCTGGGAGGCCTGGTCGCGATAGGTTTCAGCGAGAGAAGGATGCTCGGATGCTCGGGCCGTGGCGGTCGTCAGCAAGACGCATGCGACGGGCAACAGGCGAGCGCAGGCGTGCAAGGGGGATCCTCCGCGGAAACGGGCTTCGACCCCAGGGTTGGCCCGGAGGTGCGCCCGTTGCCGCGGCGCACAGCCGCAATTCACCGTCGCGACGCGACGAGGTCCTTGAGTTCCTTGGAGACTTTGAACACGGGGACGCGCCGCTCCGGGACGGGTGCAGGATCACCCGTGCGTGGATTGCGCGCGACTCGCGCCTTGCGCTGTTTGACCTTGAACGTGCCGAAGCCGCGAATCTCCAAGTGCTTGCCCTCGGCGAGCGCGTCCGACACCGTCTTGAGGAATTGATCGACGGCCTCGGCGATCTCCTTCTTGGTCAGTCCGGTCTTGGCGGCAATGTCCTCGACGATCTCTGCCTTGGTCATGAGATCTCTCCAGGAACCGTTCGGACGCCACAAACGACTTCGCGGATGCGTCGCCACTCTATCGAGCCCCGGTGGCGACTGTCAAGATCATACGCGACAGCGAGTTACCGAAGCTGCCCGCGATCCCCCGGGACCCCTCGGTGCAAAGTGCCGGCTCGAAGCGTCTGGAGGATCGGGAAATCCCTGATTCCTGAGGTCTCGCCAGTCCCTGAACCACACCGCATGGTCCAGCGAACGTCACTCGAACTCCGTTTCGAAGACTGCACGCCGTTCCCGACTGTGTATGGACATCGACGGCATGTGCGTTGCAATGGTGTGGAATTCGTCGTCATACAGTTCGAGATCGCTCAGCCTGGGTTCCAGGACCTGCCGTCTCGAACTCTCGTGCCGACGCCAAGCACGACGTGGTCTTGCCCAATGCGACCAATGGATTCGGACGCAGGGGGCCATGGGCCGGCTCGGGGGGCCGGAATCGTGCGGCCCAACAGGAGGATGGATCCAATGCTGCGTCGAATGAATCTCTGGGTCGCAGTCGCCTTTGCCGCCGGGATCGGCGTCGCCGGCTGTGCGAACGAAACTTCCTCACCGCTCGCACCCGAGGACAACGCTCCACCCGCCCTCGTCACCGGGCTCGACGCCTTCGTGCACGTCGGGACCAACCCGAACGTGGCGCTGCATTGGAACCCGGGTAGCGAGACCGATCTCGCCGGCTACCGCATCTATCGATCCGAGCCACGCTACTCTTCCGGTTCGATCAAGCGCGGCAGCACTCGAATCGAGTCCTTGGAGCTCGACGTGGTCACCGCCTCGAACTACGTGGACACGAACGTGCACCTCGGGGTGAGCTACAGATACGCCGTCACATCATTCGACGCCGCAGGCAACGAGAGTCCGCGCGTGTACATGGCGGTCGTGGTCGCGCCTGCCGAGGATCGGGACCCTGGCGACTCCATTCACTGAGATCCGCCTCGATTGCGGATGTGCACGGGCCGGCCCCTTGGGTCGGCCCGCCCCGTGACACCGGTCATCCCACTTCGCCCGTCAAAGACCGATACGCCGAGCGCAGCGCTCGCGTGACCACGCCGGACGCGCCGGATCCGACGATCCGGCCGTCGAATCGCCGCACCGGCATGATCTCGATCAAGCTGTTGGTGAGGAAGATCTCACGCGCCGACTCAACCCGCCCGCGTGTCACATGGCCTTCCTGGACGACGATGCCTGCCTCACGTGCGACTTCCACCACCGTATCGCGCGTCACCCCACGCAGGCAGCCATCGCTCGGCAACGGCGTGTGCAAAGCACCGTCGTCGTCGACGGCGAAGACATTGCACGAGCTGCCCTCCGCCAGGACACCGGCATCGTTCCATTCCAACATCTCGAACAGACCGGCTTGTTGCGCTTGGCGCCGGAGCAACACGTTCGACTGCTGACTGGTGGATTTGATCGCATGCCAAGGGTGCGCACGCCGCGCGTGTGCTGCAGTGCCCACGTCGACGCCGACCTCGTAGACGGATTCGACAGGGGGTTCGTAGGGATCGGCGGTCACCAGCACGGTGGCGTGCACGGAGTCTCCGCGCCTGCGTGTCGCGGTGATGCGTACCCTGCCCGGTGTGCGCTGCAATTGGTTGCGCTCGACGAGACGAGCGATCTGACCGGAGAGCTGTGCGTGGCTCCAGGGAATCTCGATTCGCACCGTATCCGCCGAAGCGGCGAGTCGCTGCATGTGCGCATCGACGCGGAATGGCACGCCGCCGTAGAGGCGCAGCGTTTCGAACACACCGTCGCCGAGCAGGAACCCGTGGTCGTCGATGCCAACATGCGCGGCATCGCGTGGCAAGAGCTCGCCGTCGAGGATGACATGTGAGCCGCCGTGCACGGCCCTACCTCCGCCGTCCCCCCGAGGTGCGCTTGCGCCGTGCGCTGAGCGCGAGGTGCGCGGACCGCGGGCGCGGGCGCGTGGTGGCGACAGCAGCCGAGCCATGTGCAACGACGGCGGCACTCCGGACCCGATCCCGCGCGGCGCCGCCCTTGGAAAAGCTTTCGGCCCGCGCGCTGGCCTCGGCACGTGCGCCGGCGGTGGCCCAAAGCGCCTCGAGCAAGGCGCGCGCCTTCGCCAGGGTTTCCTGGTACTCGCTCTCGGCGTTGGAGTCGGCGACGATGCCGCCGCCGACGTGGAAATAGGCGCGACCCCGCCGCAAGAAAAAGGTGCGGATGAGGATGTTGAAATCGGCACTGCCGTCGAGACTGAAGTAGCCGGCGGAGCCGGTGTAAACGCCGCGGCGCACCGATTCCAGCGCATCGATGATTTGCATGCAGCGGATCTTGGGGACCCCGGTGATGCTGGCCCCCGGAAACACCGCCGCCAGCAGGTCGAACGCGTCACGATCGCCGCGCAAGCGGCCGACGATGTTGCTAACCAAGTGGCGGACGTGAGAATAGCGCTCGACATTCATGAAGCGCTCGACTTCGACACTGCCGAGCTCGCACACGCGCCCGATGTCGTTGCGCGCCATGTCGACGATCATGAGATGTTCGGCGCGCTCCTTCTCGCTCCCCAGCAGCTCGCGCTCCAGCGCCCGGTCGGCGTGGCCCGAATCGCCGCGCGGGCGCGTGCCCGCGATGGGTCGTGTCGTCACGCGGTGGCCTTCGAGCTTGAACAAGCGCTCCGGCGAACAGCTCACCAACACGTGGTCCGAGAATCGCATGTAGGTAGCGAATGGCGACGGGTTGATCGTGCGCAGCCGGCGGTAGAGATCGAGGCCGTCGCCGGCGTAGCGGGTCTCGAAGCGGTGCGACAGATTGGCCTGGTAGATGTCGCCATCCAGGATGTGCGTATGCGCGCGCGCCAGCATCGCATCGTATGCTTCGCGATCGAGGTTGCTGTGCAGCGCAGAGATCATCGCCGAGCGCGCGCCTGCCGCCTGGCGTTGGCTGCGCTGCGATGACTCCGCCACGTCGCGTGCTCCCTGATGCAAGCGAACGACCTCGTCCTGCAACATTTCCAGCGCCGCGACAGCGCGGTTCCAGTCGTCCACGGCTCGCTTCGACACGCATTTCAAGTTGACGCGCAGGCGCACCCTCTGTGCCGCGTGATCCCACGACACCACGCGCCGCACGAACCCGAAGCGGAGCTCGGGCGTGCCGAGATCATCGCGCACGCGATCGGGGAGGCGTTCCAGATGATTCTTGAAGTCGTAGCCGACATAGCCGACGAGCCCGCCGTTCCAGCCATCGCCATACGGAACGGCGCACGCACCAGCGCCGCGCAGTGCCTGCCGCAACATGGTAAGCGGCGCCGAACAAGGCTTGCGCACCGTCTTGCGCCCAGCCGTGGTGATCTCCAGCGTGCCGCGGCGCAGGATGAACTCGCGCTCGGGGTTCCAGGCCAGGAACGTGCGGTGCTCGAGATCGGGAGGGCCGCCGGGAGTCTCGAGCAACATCACCGTGGCGGTGGCGGGCAACGCCTCGACCAATGCCAGCGGATCCCAGCCTGGATCCGGGCGATCCCACGCCACGGGGAGCGAAATGCCCGATCGATGCAGCCGCGCGAAGCTGTCGAAGTCCGGAATGGTGCGAAGCGAGCTCGGCCTCGAGTCGCGCGCCGAGGCTCGTGAGCGAGACTGCCCGTGATCCGGCTGGAAAGTCATTGCCGCTCCCTCTGCGCCGACACGCCCCCGGACCGCATGTGCAGAAACTGGCCACGGCACTGTAACGGAGCCACCGATCCACAACAACCCTGGACCCCCCACCAGGACGGGAAACCCCGCCGGGTCACACCCCGTCGCGCCGGTCCTCCGCGCTGGGTCCGGTATGCAACCCTTGGCGCGCCGGCGCAATTGCTTCGCCGACAGTCGAATGGCGCCGCGTCTCGATCCGGTACGGCTTTCGCAAGTCAGGAGTTCGATGTTCCAGGCCGCGACCGGGAGGATCTGTTGTCGGCCGTCGAGAAGATTCTGCGAAAAGTCGAACAGGATCGCATTCGCGGTCACGACGACCGCGCACTGCAGCGTCTGAAAGAGGCGCTTACCGAGCAACCGCAGGAGTTCCTGCTGGCGCGCGAGGCCGCGACCTTGTGTTTCCAGCTGCGGCGCGGCGTCGAAGGAGCCGGCATCCTGCGTAGCGCGCTCCGGCGCTGTCCGGACGCACGCACGGAAATCTTGCAGCTGGCGCAGGACGAATTCGAACGCACGCATCCGCTCGAACTGGCCGAGCTCCTCTTCGATACCTATCTCAGTCAGCCGGATTTCGAAAAAGCGCGCGACACCGTGCGTGCTCTCGACGCCAAGGATCTGGACAAGCTATTGGCGAAGCTGCGCGCCAAGGTTCAGTCGTTGCGCCAGGACACACCGGATGGCGAGCTCCGTCAAGACTCGCGCGTGAGCGGGTTCATGCTGGCCGAAGTCCTGGTGCTGGCGGCTCTCGGCCGTCGGAGCGAGATGGCCGACACCTGCGATCGGATTCTCGACACCGATCGGCGTCAGACCGAGACCGTGGGACACTTGTGCCGGCTCGAGCTGCAGACTGCAGGCGATTGCAACGATTTGCGCTGCGTTCTCGGCCGCTGCTACGTGAGCGTGCAAGATTTCGAACGCGCCGCCGAGCAGTGGACCGCCGTGGCCACAGATGCGCCCGCACGCGCGCGCGTCCTTCGCTGGCTCGGGCGCGGGCTGCAGAGCCCGCTGCTCTTGCCGGTCCACGCGCGGATGCTGCTGCTGGAGCATCAGCATGACGCCGCGCTCGCGGTGTTGGAGGAACTCTGCAAGGGTGGGGACGGGGCGAACGCCGCCGTGCGTGCGGTGCTGGAATCCGTCCCCGAAGCCGCGCACGCCACCGAGAAGCTGCGACAACTGTATGCACGCGTGCTCGTGGGAACGAGCGATGTGGATCGCGCGGTCCGCGAGTTGGAAGACACGCGCCAGACCGGCGGAGATGCGGCTGCGAACCTCCTCGTCGTCGACCAGATCCTGGTGCAGAGGCCGCGGGATGTCGACGCAGTCCTGCTGCGCGCGCGACTCTCGCTCGATCTCGGCAACCACGAGGACGCGGCGCGGTCCTTCCTGCGCGCGCTCGAGCTCGACCCCGCTCGCAACACCGACGTGCGTCGCGAGCTCGAGCCCGCCTACCAAAAAGCACCCAAGAGCGTGACGCTCGGACAAATGCTCATCGGGCTCCTGGTGGACATGCAGCTCCCGAACGAGGCGACGGAGAACTTGCTGCGGCTGCGGCAAACCCGGCAGGCAACCGCCGCGGTGTTGTACGAGCTCGCCGTCAAGATTGCGTCGGGCTTCGGGCTCTCCGCCGAGCTCCTGATGGTATTCGTCGAGGCAGCGGTGGATCTCGGCCGCAGCGACGAGGCACGCGCGGCGGTGTCGCACTACCATGCCTCGCCGGGCACGCGTGTGTCGGATTTCAGCCTTCGCATGGAAACTCTGTTGCGTGAACGCCCCGAGCTCGGCGCCGCACTCGTGGCAGTGCTGGTCGATGTGCCGCTCGCTCCGGCTTTGCGCTTGGCCCTCGTGTGTTCGGGTCTGGCCCACGGCGATGCCGATGCCATGTTGCGCGAGCTCGCTTTGCTCGTGGCCGAGGAACCCGAGCTGCGCCAACCAGCGCTCGAAGCATTGAACACGCTGCTGCGAAAGCGTGGCGAACACCCCCGCGCTCTCGAGCTCACGGCCGAGCTGCTGCTCGACGGCGGCGAATGGGTCGCGAGCGCCGAGTCCTTCGCGCGCACGCTGCGCGCTCAGCCCGAAGCCACCGACCGTATCTGTCGGAGCGCCGACCGTCTGTTCACCAGTGCTGGGGCAGACGATGGCGTGTGGCGGCCGATCGTTCTCGCGTTGCTGGACACGAAACGCCATCGACACGCGCGCGATCTCTGTCACCGCGCGGCGCAGAACGTGCCCGCGGATCGCCAGGGCTTCCTCCATCTCGCGCTCGGCTGCATTCACCTGGAAACCGGCCAGGCGAGTGCGGCCACCAATGCTTTCGCCAGCGCCTTGCGCTGCAGCGACATTCCGCTCGACCGCGTCATCGCCGAGCTGCGCCGCACCGTCGCGCTGGATGCACACCTCGGACACGCGCGTTGTGTGCTCGCGCACGCGCTCTTGCGTGTGGAGGGGAATGGTGCCGAAGCGGTCGCTTTGCTGTCCGAGGCCGTGCGTCTCGATCAGATGCTCGTCGACCTGGTGCTGGAAGCGCTGCACGAGCACGCTGCAACGCTCGAGGGCTATGGTCCGGCACTGGCGCTCGCGGGCGCCTTGTGGCTGCGTCGAGGCGAACGTGCGCGTGGCGTCGCATTGCTCAATCAAGCGCTACAGATCGCTCCGGAGCTCGGGCCGCAGATTCTCCTCACCCTGCAGGTCGAGTGGGATCGCGATGCGGAGAATCCGGACACGGGGATGGCGCTCGCCCGCGCGCTCCTGGCCGGGAAGCAAGAGCGCCGTGCCTGCCGCTTGCTGGCCGAGCTCGGCCGGCGCTTCCCGCCGCTGCGCGCGCAATTGGTGGGTGCACTCGAAACGTTGCTCGCAACCACTCCGATGCCTGAAGCGCATCGGGTGCTGTGGGACATCTTGCTGGTGCAAGGCGACCGCGATGCAGCGCTGCTGCGCGTCCGCCGCGCCGTCGAACAGCCCGGTGTGACCGCCGAGAATCGCCTCGAGCTGCTCGAGTCCGCCTTGCAGCGCTTTCCCGACGAGGCATGGATCGTCTGCGAGCTTGCCGCGCTCGAGATTCGCAGCGGCAATGCACCGCGCGGCGAGACCCGCATGCGTGCGCTGCTGGAGCACGATGGTGCGGCACGCGATCTGGTGCTGGCGACGTTGGCGGAAGTCGGGGGACGCGCGACGGAAGCCCTCGCCCTTCTCGAAATCGACACGTTGCTGGCATCGGAACGCTGGCTGGAAGCGCAAGCAGCCCTCGCCGGATTTCGCACCGAGCATGAGGATGCAACGGAGGCCCGTCTCGCGCGCTTGCAAATTCTCGTCGCGCGCGGAGGCGTCGAGGGCGGTGCCGCACTCGACCTCGCACAGCAGCTGCGACAGAAGGGTGACGTCGAGGAAGCGATCGAGGTCCTACGCCGGGTGACGGAGGGTGCGCATGCGCACGAGGCACGTCTGCTTCTCGCCTCGATCTACGTCGATCTCGGCCGCGTCAGCGAGGGCAAAGAGATCCTGGCCACGGCGCTGCAGTCCGGCGGCGGCGGCCGCGAGACCTACGACTTCCTCGAGCGCCTGAATGCGCAGGGGCTGCAGAAGAAGATCGACCAGTTGCACGAGACGAGCGCGCGCACACCGAGCAACTTGCGCGCACGACTCGAGCTCGCACGGCTCTCGCTCCTGTCACGCGATTTCTCCGCCGCTCGCGAGGCGCTCAGCTTCCCCGCGGATGGACCCGAGATGGAAGCGGCTCGACGCTACTTGTTGGCGCGCAGCTACTCCGACGCCGACCAGCCGCATCTCGCAGCCGCCGTCACCCGCAGCATCGACCTCGTGCAGGTGGCCGACGCCGAAATGCGCCGCAACGTGCTTTTCCTGGGTGCCCGGTGCAATGAGCAGCTCGGCCGGTTCGGCGAAGCTCACGTCATCTACCTGCGGCTTCTCGGTGAGTTCCCCGACTTCAAGGCCGCGCACGAACGTGCGCGGGTGACATACCAGTTGCACTTGCATGCGTGTCTCGAGCCACGGCCCGTGGTCCTCGAGAAGCGCACGAACCTCGGTCCGCCATGACACGGCGTTTGGCGAGCGACCCTCGGGAGGAGCCATGAAGATCTGTCCATTCCTGGTGGCTGGCCAAGCTTCGCTGCCGCAGCGCGGGCCGGCTCTGTTGCGCCCGACTCCCCCGAGTACACCGCGAGTCGAGATCACCCGCGCCTCCGACTCCGAAATCTCGAAGTCGGGCGAACCGGTCCTCTCGACACAACTCTGGGCCCTCGAGGATGAGGTCGACGACGCACCGCGCTCCAGCCTCGAATGTCTGGGTGAGCCCTGTCGCTTCTTCCACGCCGGCGGCTGCCGCTTCGACACCTTGTTCGAGTCCGGATTCACCGGCGCTTCGCTTGCGGGAGCCCCGGAAAGCACTCTGCTGTTGCACGAGGGCGAGGCCGAGGGCCCGACGACGAGCTCCATCCTGCAGGAAGTGTGGTCGCTACAGCGGGAGAACTTGAAGGAGATGATCGGCGGCTTCCGGCGACTGGAGGGGGAGCAATCGCGCCAACAAGGTGCGCTCACCGGTCGCATCGAGCAGCTGCTCGGACGTGTCGAAGCCGTGCGGAGCGCCGAGCCTGAGATGGGGAATGTGCTGCAGGAGCGCCTCGGCGCCTTGCAGAGCGGCATCGCCGCACTCGATCAGGCCCTGCATTCCGCGTCCGCTTCGACATTGCAACCCGAGATCGAGAAGCTACGGGGAGAAATCGCCAACACGCGCAATGACATCGCCCGCGCAACTTATGACGCCGAGCAATCGCGCAGCGCCATCGAGGGCACCCTGTCCGCCGTGGCCGAGTCCCGCGAGGACTCGCGCCGCGCATTGCAGGAGAGTCTCGAGGAAATGCGGCGCATTCTCGCCAGTTCGGCAAGCGAATCGCGCGCGCGTCTCGAGCTCGTGGCGGCACAGAAACCCAACGCTTCGCTCGAACACAGTCTGCAGCGCCTGCTCGAAGACAACCAGAGCATGAACACTCTGCGTCAGGAGCTGCAGCAATCGCTGCGGTTGCTCGCCAGTCACGTACAGGAAGTCGCCGCCGCGGCCGCGGGCCTGGCCTCTTCGTCACGCCACGCCGAGGAGCTGCTGGTCGAACAGCGGTCCTTCTCCGAGGCACTGCTCGAGCGCGAGCGCCGCGAGGAGGCGCGCCGTCTCAACAACGCCGGCGTGCTCGCCTATCACGAAGGCGCCTACGATACTTCGGTTGAAAAGTTCAAGAAGGCGTTGCAGTTCGACCCGACCCTCGCCGAAGCGTGGAACAACCTTGGGCTTTCCTACACCGAGATGCACGCCGACGACAACGCGCTCGAAGCCTTCAAGAAGGCGCTCGAGTTCGGCCCGAGCGTCGGCCAGGTCTACAACAATCTCGGCTACCTGTACCACCGCCGCGGCGAGCTGGAGCAAGCAGTCGAGATGTACGAGCGCGCCACCGAGCGCTCGACCGACACCAGCGCCGCATGGTCGAACCTGGCGAACGCGCTCTACGCGATGCGCCGCAGCGACGACGCCATCGTCGCATGGAAGCGCGCGCTCGAGCTCGACCCCGCCAACGACAAAGCCGCGGGCGCCCTCGAACGCCTCGGCCTCCGTTCCGAGCGCTGAGCCGAGGCTAGGCGCGAAGGTTCGCGGCTATCGCGGTTCGCGCAGGACGATCACACGCTGCGGTGCCACGAAGGCTCCGGCGTTGAGCCGAGCGAAGTACACGCCTCGCGCCGGACGCCCCGCGCTGTCGTGTCCGGGACTCCATTCGACCTCGTAGCGGCCGGCGTCACGCCAACCGCCATCGAGATGGCGCAAGAGCCGCCCGCGCACGTCGTACAGCACGAGTTGCACGTCGGCACCGGCTCCCCCGATCGCGTACGAGAACACGATCTTGTCACCGGCGTCGTATCGGGGTGGGTCGAGCGCCGACACCAGATCCATGGTACGCCCGGATCGCGCCGCAATCTGGGATGTGGCCCCGGTCTGGTCGTGAAATCGAAGCGAATACCACATCTCGGTGCCGGGGCGGACGTCGCGGTCGACGTATTGCATTCGTGACGAGAGTTCCGTGAAGCTGGCGACCACCGTGAACGGCCCATCGGCTCGCATCGATCGCAGCACGTCGACCCGACGCAGGTTGGAAATGTCCGCACTCCCGAGCGACCAAGACAACGTGATCTGGGATGGGAAGGCCTCCAAGTCGAATTCGACAATCGCGGTGGGACCCCGCCGGCTCCACACGCTTTGATGCGTGGCGCCGGCGAATAGATGTGAATTGGCGCCGATCGCGAGCTTGTGCACCGCGATTGGCGAGGGGAACCCGTCATTCAAAGGCGCCCAGTTGCTGCCGTTGTCGCTCGAGTGGAAGACTCCATTCGACGTGGTTCCAGCATAGAGATCGAGGCTGTCGGCGGCCAAAGCCGTGACGGCTCCCGTGATCCCGCTGTTGGCGTTGCTCCATGTCGCCCCGTCATCGCCAGAACGATACACGCCCAGACCCGTGGCGACGAAGATCGTCGCCTCGCTTTGAGTCATCGCAGCGAACGGGCCGAGTACTGGCAATCCCGAAAACGGCGCGTCCCAGCTCGCCCCCTCGTCCGACGAGCGCCGGAACCGGAGGTTCGAACCCGCGAGCACATAGGTGCCACTTTTCCATAGAGACAAGACAACCTGGGGCGGCGCGAATCCGGTCGGGAGTGTGGCCCATCTCAGGCCCCCATCCGTCGATTTCGCCACACCGCTGCTCCCCCCCGCGTACACGGTGTTCCCGTCGACGAAGAAATCGACTGCGTTGGACAATCCGAACCCGGTACTGCTCAACCTCCAGCGATTGCCTTGATCGCTGCTCCGATAGATCGTCCCCTGGCTCGTTCCACCGAGAAGTTCGGCGCCGACCTGGGCAAGACAGAGCCAGCCGGCGGTGCGCGGAATGCCAATGTTGATTTCGATCCAACTCTCGCCGTTGTCGGCGCTGCGGAAGAATCCTTGGCCGTCGCCGGCGGCATAGAGGTCCGTGCCGCTCGCCAGCAAGCTGTTGATCTTGAGAGCGCGCAACCCCGTATGAGATCTCGTCCACGTGTTGCCGTTGTCGGTGCTGCGATGGATGCCCGTGCCGCTCCCCAGACCGTTCGTCGCCGCAAGCAAACTGTTTGCACTGACGGCCAGCACCGGGATGGATTGCCCGGCGGCGGGCAGTGGGAGGCCGTCGCTCAGGGGTTCCCAGGCGTCGCCGTTCGCGTCGCCGCGGTAAACCAAAGATCCGTATCCGGTGAACAGGTTCGCAGAGGTCGCGAGCACGCTGAAGGGAAAATTGGTGGCCGAAATGCCAACGGGATTGATCTTGACCCAGCTTGCCCCGTTGTTCGTGCTGCTGTGCACGCCGTTGACGTTGGTCGATGCGAAGAGACCGGCAGCGTTGGCCGAAAGGCCAGTCAACCCGCTCGTGCCCAAGAAAGGGACAGCTGCCGTCCAACTCGCCCCGCCATCGCTCGAGCGAAAAACCCCCTTCACGCTGGAACTGAGTGCGCTCCCCGCATAGATTTCCGCGCCCAGCTGCGTGAAGTAACCGATCGAGATGTTCGCCGGCAACCCGGTATTGGAGGCGGTCCAGTCTTCACCGTCGTTGGAAGATCGAACCACGCCGATCCCTGAAAAGCCCGCCAAGAGTTCCCCCCCTGACCAGGCAAACGCATTCACGACGTGCGAATTCGCGGGAATCCCGGCGGCGCCCTTCTGGATCCAGCTGTCGCCATCATCGGTGGAATGATAGATGGCTGGTGTGGACCCGGTGGAGTACCCGGCAAGATAGGTGTTCGTGCCGAAGGAACCGATGGCGTCCACCGAGAGATTCCCCGGCAGGTCGGCGAGCAGAGGCGTCCAGCTGACACCCCCGTCGGTCGAGCGGAAAGCGCCATCGTTGGCGACGGCGAACACGATGCCGCTGGTTGCGTTGACGGAAAGAGCCACGACCCGCCCGCCATCGGGACCGTTGCTTTGCTCCCATTGGGCCCAAGCCGCTTGCGCGCCGAGAACACCCCAAAGAGTTGCGCACAGGAGTCGCCTTTTCATGCGACCTCTCCCGAAGAACATGAGAACGCCGACTCGAGGTGGCCGGCTTCGAGCGGCGGGCGTGCTCGACTTCTCAGCATGCGGAGTCCTCGGATTGTGCTCGCCACGCGGACGGCGAGTCAAGAGCACCCTCGGAGTCGGTACGCCGCATGCAGACTCCCGTGCTGCCGTGTCGCCGCAAACGCCCGCGGTTCACGACTCCTTCCATGTCCTGCGATGCGTTTCCCCACCGGGGGGGCGCTTGCCGTGCCTTGCGGCCGGAAGTGATGGCGACGCCTGGCGCATTTCCAGGCCGCCCGCTAGGCTTGCCGGGGCGCGAAGCGAGGTGCACGTCGAACTCGAATGAAGCTCACCTGGAAGCTCACACTGATCCTGTTCATCGGGATGTGCGCGGTGCTGGCGCTGGATGTGTTCGTCGAACTGCGTCGCGAGCGCGCGATCCTCGAGACCAACATGCGCACCGACGAGCACGACACGGGACAGGCGCTCGCGACGTCCCTGGCGCGCGTGCTGGCGCTGGAGAGCGACGAGCGTGCCCGCGAAATCATCGAACACGCCAATGACTCGTCGACAGAACTCCGCTTTCGCTGGATCGACACCGGGGCCGACGTGGATTCGGTGGCTAGCGTCGTGCGCGGCGATTCCTTTTTCACCTACATCCCGATCCGCAGCGGCGGGGAGACGGACGCCGTCTTGGAGGTCTCGGAGTCGCTGGCCGGCCTGCGACAGCACCTGCGCACACTTGTCGTCCACCGCATTGGAACGACGTTGGTACTGGCTGTGCTCTTGAGCGGGGTTGCCGCCGTGGTCGGCGCCTGGATCGTCGGCAACCCGATGTCGCGACTCGTTGCGAAGGCACGGCGCGTCGGTGAAGGTGACTTGGGTGGGCCGCTGGGCCTGACGCGGCACGACGAGATCGGTATTCTGGCACGCGAGATCGACGCGATGTGCGATCGCCTGGCGAGCGCTCAACATCGGCTCGCGGCGGAAACCGCCGTTCGCATCACGGCGATCGAGCAGCTCCGGCATGCCGGCCGGCTCGTGACCGTGGGGCAGCTCGCTTCCGGTCTCGCACACGAGCTCGGCACACCGCTCAACGTCGTGGCGCAGAGAGCCAAGATGATCGCGACCGGCGAGGTCTCCGGGCAGGAAGCGACGGATGGCGCGCGCATCGTGTTCGAGCAATCGCAGCGGATGACAGGTGTTCTGCGCCAGCTCCTCGACTTCGCTCGCCGGCGAACACCCCAGTCTGCATCGTACGACCTGCGTCGCATCGCCGAGCAGACGGCCGGCCT
>Ga0075418_10000671_pt1 | contig 37006 bp, 30 predicted proteins | sample SoiMetdeltSBSDD2_FD_81776 | JGI IMG/M metagenome (GOLD analysis project Ga0075418, IMG submission 81776) | Bulk soil microbial communities from a Populus tree surrounding site in Tennessee, USA - Soil MetaG P. deltoides SBSDD2 | ecosystem: Environmental > Terrestrial > Soil > Tree plantation... | reverse complement strand
TACTACGGCGGCGCCGGCCGGTAGAGGCGTCGTCAGCGACTTGGGAGACATCCGACGTCGTGTCGGTGGTGTCGCTCAATGGATTCCTTCCCTCGATTGGCCGGGGCTGCCCGGGTCTGATGGTTCGAAAGTGAGGGCTCGGAGATGCCGGGCCTTCGGGCCCGCCACACCCGCGACCCCTCACCATCGCAGAAAGCGGTGGCCGGGCGGCCTCGGATAACCCGCGCCAGCTCCTGCGTGGGAGCCGAAAGCGGGAGGTTGTTAACGCAGCTCACGACGTAGGCGATCTTGACTGCGGTGGGGCGTGGAACGGGGGGTGGACGGGGTTTCCGTCTGACTCCGGGTGCGCCGCCCCGCATTTGGATCGGGCGCTTCGCGGCTGTGCTGCCCTAGAGCGTAATCAACCCCTGCCACCAGCGGCAACACCGAGCCTATTCGGCGTGTCCGACCGCGTTCGAAATGTTACTCGCAGAAAGCACCGCTCCGCTAGTTTCAGCAGCAAGGGAATGTGTCAACCATCGGCGCCCCGGGTCGAAACCCGACGGCAGAGATGTGAGCGCCAACACACTCGGCCCCGCCCCGCTGATCACCGCGGCGACCCCGACGCTGCGCAGCCGCCGCACCATCTCGGCGCTCGCCGGCATCGCCGCCGCCCGATAATCCTGGTGAAGGCGGTCCTCAGTGGCCTCGAACAGCAGCTCAGGGTCGGCGGTGAGGGCGTGCACCAGCAGCGCCGACCGCCCGGAGTTGAACGCGGCGTCGGCATAGGGAACGGTGGGGGGAAGAGCGGCCCGTGCTTGCTCGGTCCAACCACGATTGGTCGGCACCAGCAAGGTGGGCCGCGCATGGGGATGTGGCTGGAGCGAGACGGCGCGGGCGCCCGCCCCGCCGCTCATCCACGCGATGGTGAACCCGCCCAGCAGGCACGGCGCCACGTTGTCGGGATGCCCCTCGAGACGGGCGGCGATGCGCAGCTCATCCGGCCTGCTCAGCCGCGACCCGGTCAGGGCGTTGGCCAGCGTCACGCCGGCGACGATGGCGGCGCTCGACGAACCCAGCCCGCGCGCCTGCGGGATGCGGTTGACGCAGCTGAGCGTAATCCCGACAGTTTTATCGCCGATTTCCGACAGTGTCTCGCGCATCGCCTTGACCACCAGGTGGCTGTCGTCGGTGAGCAGCTCCCCGGCGCCCTCGCCCTCGATGTGCACCCGGGTGGGCTCGTCGGTGAGGGCGGCGGTCACCTCGTCGTAGAGGCTGAGCGCGAGCCCGAGGGCGTCGAATCCGGGGCCCAGATTGGCGCTGGTCGCCGGGACCCGCACGGTGTAGGCATTGGTCACTGCGGTGGTCACGGTCAACATCGTATGCGGGATTCCTATACCGTGAATCGGACCGCTTATCCCTGGACTGCCAGTCCCCCTTAAGGAATCGGCGTGAACGCCTCCCTCATCCGCACTATCGCCGTCATCCCGCAGCTGCTCGTGTTCGCCGGTTTGGTCACGGCGCTGGCCTTCGCGATCGCGCGCCGGCCCACCCTCGGCCGGGCGGGGACGCTTGCCATCGCGGGGCTGAGCCTGCTCATCCTCGACGCCGTCCTCGACATGGCGGCGATGCTGGTGGCGAACTTCGGCTACATCCACCACCGCCTGCTGCCATCGGGCGACTACGTGGCCTTCCTGGCGCTGCTTGGTGGCGTCTCCGCGCTGATGTGGGCGGCCGGCACCACGCTGGTGATCGTGGCGGTCTTCACCGGACGCAAGGGCGTCACTCCCGATCCGGCTCAGACCTCTCCACCCGCCGGCCCGCTTGTTTGAGCGCCAGCCGCAGGGCGTACTCGATCTGGGCGTTGACGCTGCGCAGATCGTCCGCGGCCCACCTCGCCATGGCGTCGTGGACCGCGGGATCCAACCGCAGCAACAACTTCTTGCGCTCGGACACTAGTAGAGCGTCCCCGCGTTGATGACCGGGTGCGCCGGGCGGTCACCGCACAGCACCACCAGCAGGTTGGAGATCATCTGCGCCTTGCGCTCCTCGTCGAGCTCGATCACGCTCTGCTCGCGCAGCGCCTCGAGCGCGCCCTGCACCATGCCGACCGCGCCCTCCACGATCTTGAAGCGGGCGGCGACGACCGCTTCGGCCTGCTGCCGGGCGAGCATCGCCCCGGCGATCTCCGGCGCGTAGGCGAGGTGCGTAACGCGAGACTCGATGATCTCGACACCCGCGAGGGCGACCCGCTCGGCCAGCTCGTTGGTCAGCTCCTCGCTCACGGCGGCGCTGTCGCGCAGGCTGGTCCGGCCGCTGTGGTGCGCCTCGTAGGGGTAGCTGGTGGCCATGTGCCGCACCGCCGTCTCGGCCTGGACCGCCACGAAGTAGACGAAGTCGTCGACGGCGAACTTGGCCGCGTATGTGTCGGTCACCCGCCAGACCACCACCGCCGCGATCTCGACCGGGTTGCCGTCGGCGTCGGAGACCTTGAGGCGTTCGGTCTCGAAGTTCCGGATCCGCTTGGAGATCTTCGTTTTGTCCGTGACCGGCCACGTCCAGTGGAATCCAGCTTTGTCGATGGTGCCAACGTAGTGGCCGAAGAACTGGATCAAACGCGCGTCGTTGGGACTGATCACGATCAGGCCGCTGGCCAGCAACCCGGCGACGATGCTGCCCACCGTCGAGACCGTTACGACCAGCGCCACGTTCGTCGGCGCGGCCAGGATGGACAGCACCATCGCGGCGATGACCGCCAGCAATACCCCCACCATCAGGAACCCCGGGACCCGGAAGGCCCTTTTCTGCATGATACCGCTCCTCTATCAAAGTGATATCACTATGCTAGCCGACGGGCGCAAGGGCCTCCAGGTCGTTCCCGGGATCGCGAGCACGTTCGGGCCCTGGTGCAGCGTCCAGGCCAGCCGGACCTCGAGCGGGGATAGGGCGGGAGCGCCTCGCGGATCGGCGACCCAGGCTCAAGGAAGCCATCCCGGGCGTACCAATCCCGCCTCGTAGGCGAAGACGACCAGCTGCGCCCGATCCCTGGCCCCCAGTTTCACCATCGCCCGCGAAACATGGGTTTTGGCCGTCGCCGGCGAGACCACCAAACGCGCGGCAATCTCGTCATTGGACAGTCCCGCGCCCACGAGCGACACCACCTCCCGTTCGCGGTCGGTCAAATCCGCCAGGCGGCGCGGCTCCGCGGGGGTGGCGGTGCGGGCGAACTGCTCGATCACGCGCCGGGTCACGCTCGGGGAGAGCAGGCCCTCACCGGCCGCCACCACCCGCACTCCCCGGATCAGCTCCTCCGGATCCGTGTTCTTGACAAGGAAACCGGCCGCGCCCACGCGCAGCGCCTCGGCCACGTACTCATCCAACTCAAAGGTTGTCAGGACGATGATGCGTACCCCTTGAAGCAAAGGGTCGGAAGCGATCTGCTTGGTCGCCGCCAGGCCGTCCAGGCCCGGCATCCGGATGTCCATCAGCACGACGTCGGGGCGCAGCTGCCCGGCGAGGCGTACCGCGTGCGCGCCGTCGCCCGCCTCGCCGACCACCTCGATGTCCGGCTCGGAGTCGAGCAGCGCCCGGAATCCGGCCCGCACCAACGCCTGGTCGTCGGCGAGCACCACCTTGATCATGCGGCCCCCTCCGGCGCTTCTTCCGAGGGCGGCAACGGAAATTCGGCCCGCACCAGCCAGCCGCCGCCGGGCAGGGGCGCCGCGTGCAGCGAGCCGCCCAACGCCTTGGTCCGCTCGCGCATGCCGCCGATGCCGTTGCCCTCGCTCGCCGGGGCGACGGGCACGCCCCGGCGCCCGCCGTCGTCGGAAACCTGTACCACCAAACGATTTTCTTCCCGGTACTCGATGAGAATGCTTGCGGTGGCGTCGGGTCCGGCGTGGCGGCGTACGTTCGTCAACGCCTCCTGCACGATCCGGTAGGCCGCCCGGTCGATCTCGGCGGGCAGAGCCCGCGCCTGGCCGCTGATGGTGGTGTGGACGGCGATTCCGGCGTCGACGGTCAGCTCGTCGAGGCGCGGCAGCCGGGGAGCCGGGGCGCGCGGAGCCGATTGCCCTTGCGGATAAAGCGCATCCAGTACCGAATGAACCTCCCGCAAAGCCTCCGCGCTGGCCTGCTTGATAGTGTCGAGCGCCGCCCGCGCCTGCTCCGGCTCGCGATCCAACAGGTGCCGCCCCACGCCCGCCCGCACGTTGATCAGCGAGAGGTGGTGACCCAGCACGTCGTGCAGCTCCTGCGCGATCAGCAACCTTTCCTCGCTGGCCTGGCGGCGCTCCTTCTCCAGCCGGGCGTTGCGCTCGTCCGCCTGCATCTTGTCGATCATCCGGAAGGCGAAGTGCAGCCCTTCGAAGAAGGCGCCCAATCCCAAGACCCAGGCCGACACCGTCACTGCCGCCCAGAAACCCGCACCGGACAACAGAATCCAGGCGGCCAGGCCCGCGGTGGCGGTCGCCCATGCGATGCGGTCGTGCCGCGCCCGCACGAGCGAGAGGCCGAGCACGATGAGGGCCACGAACGTTGGGCCGCTTGGATAATGGAGCAGGTGATAGGCGACGCTGAGCCCGGTGACCAGGATCGCCGTCGGCAACGGAAAGCGGTGCCTGAACGCGAGGAAGAGCGCGCTCAAGGCAAGCAGCGCATAGCCCAGCGCATCGAGCTGGTGGTCCTGCCCGCGCGCGGTCAGGGTGGTCCCGATGACCTGGACGAGCAGGGTCAGCACGGCCAGCCCGAAGCCCTGGTCCTCTCGCCGCCGCGCGCCATCGGTCGTCGTCATGCCAGAAACCATAGGGCAGCAAGGCGCTCGCCGTCGTCGCCCGATAGATGACCATCTTGTACCCCGTACGGCGCAGACGATCGCGATTCCTACCACGACGGGAGCAGCGAGGGTGTCACCGGCGGCCCGACGCGGCGGCGCGCGGCGCCAGGCACCCTTGACCGCATGAGAGCGATTGTCAACGAGCGGTTCGGCGGCCCGAATTGGTTGCGGCTCAGGGTGCTTCCCTTGCCCGAGATCAATGAGCACCAGGTGCTCGTGCGCGTCCACGCCGCCTCGGTCAACCCCTACGACTGGCACATGACGCGGGCCGATCCCTGGTTCATCCGCTTGACCGGCAACGGTTTCTGGCGGCCCAAGCAGCTCATCCCCGGCGCTGATTTCGCGGGGGTGGTCGAGAGGACCGGGCCCATGGTCACCCGGTTCAAACCCGGCGACGAGGTCTTCGGCCTGGGTGGCGGTTCCTTCGCCGAATACATCGGCGTGCGCGAGGATCGGCTCGCGCCCAAGCCCGCCAACATCACCTTCGAGCAGGCGGCGGCGGTGCCGCTCGCGGCGCTGACCGCCTGGCAGGGCTTGAAGCGAGGGGGGATCGCCGGTGGCAAGAAAGTGCTCATCGTCGGTGCCTCAGGAGGGATCGGTACCTTCGCGGTCCAGCTCGCCCGGCACTTCGGCGCCGACGTCACCGCGGTTTGCAGCACCCGTCATGTGGAGGTGGTCCGATCTCTCGGCGCCCGCCAGGTCATCGACTACACCCGCGCGGACTATGTCCGGAGTGGACAGACGTTCGATCTGATCCTGGACCTGGTGAGCAGTCGCTCGACCCGGCGGCGTCTGCGGGTGCTGGCGCCCGACGGCACCCTTGTGGTGGTCGGCGGTCCACTCCGCAGAAGCTTGCTTCTGTTGCTGACATCGCGGTTCAGCCGCCGCAACATGAGCTTCTTTCTCACCGAGAACAGCAGAGAAGATCTTCTGCGGCTCGGCGAACTGCTGGAGAAGGGGGAGATCGCGCCGGTGGTCGAGCGAACCTATCAGCTCGAGGAGGTTCCGGCGGCGCTCCGCTACGTCGAGCAAGGGCACAGCCAAGGTAAGCACGTCATTGCGGTTCGTCACTGACGCCTCCCGCCCACCGCAGCGCGGCCTCGTCTCCGCGGTGCGGGTGGGGCGGCGTCATGCCGCTCTAGCTAGCTCCCAGACCTCCCTCAGTCTTCTTTGAGGATGCGAAGGTATTCGTTGCGCATCGCCTCGCCCGGCTCCATACCGAGCTCGTCGTTGAACCGGCGTCGGGCGTCGAGATACAGGTGGAGCGCCTCGGCGCGCCTCCCGCACCCGTGCAACGCCGCCATCAAGCGGGCAAGCAGCGTCTCGCGCATGGGGTAGAGATGCACCAGCTCCTGCAGATCATCGACGATTTTCCCGGGATCGTCATGACTGATATGCAAATTAGCCAGTTGCTCGTGCACATGAAGCCGGGCCTCGTCCAGGCTCGCGGCCGCGGCCTGACACCGCTTCCCCAGCGCGGCGTCCTGTAGGGCCGTGCCCCGCCAGAGGGAGAGCGCCTGGCGGAAGGCGCCGATGGCTCGCACCGGCTCCTGCATCGCCACCGTGCTCGCCCGTCTCCGGAGCCGGTGGAAGTGGGTGACGTCCAAGTCATCCGGGTCGATGTCGAGGACGTAGCCGCTGGAACGGCTATACAGCGCGACGGGCATCCGGCCCCTGGCGCCGATGAGCAAGGTGTTGCGCAGCCGGGCCACCTGCGCGTGCAGGGTGTTGCGCCGTACCGTCTCGGCGCGTTGTGGCCACAACTCGGCGATGAGGTCCCATGAGGAAACCACGCGCCCGGCATTCAGTAGCAGCATCGCCAGCAAGGCGCGCTGTTGCGGCCCCGCGATCACTGTCGGCTGCGGGGTCAAGCCGACCTCGAGGGGCCCTAGTAGGCGGAATTTCATGCGTCACCCCCGATTTCACGGCGTGTCGAGTAGGGGTGGCAGTTTGGACAGATAGGCGGATAGGTAGATTTGTTGGCAATCGACGGACATAGCGCCCCCTCCGTGCGTTGACCGTAGCTCGGTCGCGGGTGCACCCCGAAGGGCTCTCGGTTGTCCAACGGGGACGGTTCCCGTTAATTCGCAGGTCCAGAGCCGCTCCGTAGAATTTCCATCTGTGGAACTTCCGCCACGCCAAGCCTGTTAGAGGGTGCACCCTCAGCCTGAGCCGTGAGTGATATCGAGATTACTCATTTCTGATGTAAATCCCATGGGGGTCACGCGTCAGATGGTGCTAATCCCCGCATCACGCCCCCGGTCCATGTTGGACGCGGCAAGATTCTTCTAGGCCGGGGGAGACCAAGTGGCCATAAAGCACGACAAACTCACCGCCGTTCGGGGAGCGGCGCGCCTCACCGTATACCACGATCGCCGGTGCCGCGCATCGTACGGGATGATGTTGTGAGCGGCTTGTCCATGACGGCGAACGTCGTGTTCGCCACCGCGGTCGGCCTGTTCGCAGGCATCGTCTTCTACCTCCTGCAATGTGCCTTCGGCCTGACCGGCCGGTTGATGGCCGCCCTCTTTTCCCTGACATGGCACGGAATCAATCAACTTATGGCGGAGGATCCGGATGCTTCACCACCTTCAGCAACTAATGGGATCACCTACGGTCTTCAGCAAATTGGAGTTCACCAGCGTCCTGGTGGTATCGATCGTGGCGGGCATGGTGCTGGGCGGCCTGGTCGGGACGGCCCGGCGCGCCGCCGGGGTCCGGTTTGGCTACACCATCGCCTCCCGCGGGACGGACGTCTCGCGCGCACAGCGCACTACGCGCTCCAGTTCGGACAGGGTCTCCGGCGGCGGTGGCGACCGGGCGCCCTTCCCCGGGTGGGCCGGGGCTGGGCTGGACAGGGCTTCCCTTGGGAGCGGGCAATGGGTCAACCTCTCCGCCGCGGCAACCTATCTGGCGCCAACGGCCATGCTGCCGTTGGCCGCGCTGCCGTCGGGCTCGCCGCTCGTTCAAGCGCCGCAGCCACCCGTTCAGGGTCCACACCCGCCCGTGTCCCTCTTGGCGCCGCAGTCGCCCGCCTACCTACTGGCGGCCCCACTGTCGCCGGCGATCCCGCTCTCGCCGGCCGGCCCACCGGGGTCCCCCGAGGCGTGGCAGTCGGGCGGGTCGCCATTGGTGGAGCTGCAGCCGGTGGCCTTTCTGCCGGGTGTCTACCAGGCGACCACCTACCGGCTGGACGTCACCGAGCAGACGGGCGCTGACCAGGCCGGCGGCCCGATCCGTCCCCTGTGGAGGCTTGGCAACGCGCTGTTCAGCGCCGCGCGGGGTACGACCGCCCGGGCCTTCACCCCGCCGGCCGGCTCGCCGCCAAGCCTTTCCCCGCCCGCCGTCCCCCCAACTCACAACCCCGACGCCGACGCCCGGCCCGGGCGGCACCGCGCCTCCCGGAGCAAGCGGATGAGACGGACATCGAACACCGGGTCCGGGGACGCTCGGATGGGGACGAAGTGACATGAGTCGTCGCAAGAGCCGCCGTCAGCAACAGAACAGCATCCCGCAGCAGAAGATTAACAACGACGCCGCGACACCGGATCCGGCGCCCAACGAGGCCCACTTCCCCCAACCCCTGATCTTCTTCGCGCTCGCCGCGGAGTACGGGGGCTTGGACAGCCCGCAGGGCACTGCCTGGGGTGAACCGTCGATACCTCCGGTCGGCTCGGCGCCGGTTCTGGGTACCTCATGAAAAAAAGAGCCCTCATGGCGGCCGCTGCCGGCCTCGGGCTGGTCGTTGTCTTCACCGCAGTCCAGCTCTCGCTGATCGACCCGGCCTGGAGCACGCAGCAATGGGTGCTCGCCGTGGTCCTTCCATCGGCGGCGCTGATCGCGATGGTGACCGGCGGTCTGGCGCTGTGGCTGCGGTGGTTCAACGGCACCACCGGCCCACCCGGGCGGGGCCGCTACCGGGCGCGGCACGCGTGGCAGGCGCGCCGCTGGATCGCCCGGACCTCACCCATCATGGGTGAGCCTGAGGCGGTGGCCGCGCGGATACCGTGATCGGGTGAGTCCGTCGAAGAACCCGGACGCCGATGGTGCTGCTTTACGCGCACTACGGCGTGCAGCCACCGCTTGACGAGAAGGCTTGGCGAGCGCGCCTTGGGGCGTAAGGGTTTCGGTCGAGCGCGAGCCGTCCGGGGCGCCCTTATAATATTGAGGAGCGGCTGGCCCTGACGCACGCTCCAAATGAGAGTTTCGCGCCCGATTTTCCTTGCCACGCTTGGACTGCGGTCATGAGTGTGTGCAGTGTCGCCGAGCTCGCCGGGCGGATGAAGCGCGCCGCCGCCAGGGCTTTGGGGTTGGCTGGGCTTATCATCTCGTTTATTTTCTGGGTACCAGCCAACCGCCGTCACCGAACGCCTGAAGGCGCTTCTGATTCCAGTCAACAAGGCGCCGGTCCTGTTGGTGCCCAATGGCGCGGTGGGCGGCACCGATCCGTACGCCATCTTCGGCGAGATGCTCCGGCCACCGCTCGCACACCTTGCACGCCGGCACATAACCGCCTCCCATGATTCTTGTGACACTCACAGCGCTGGACCGCCGTCAGACCGCTGTCAGCGCTACAAGGATCTTGCCCGGCCGAGGTGACTCGAAACTCAGCCGTCGATGACGCCCTCGGCGGCAAGGCGGCTGGCGAGTGTCGCGAGCCCGGAACGCAGGCGAGACTTGGCGGTGCCCTCGGGGATCTGGAGCTCCTGGGCCACTTCGCGATAGGTGCGGTGGTGGTAGAAGGCGAGCATGATGGCGTCGCGCTGCGCCTCGGGCAGGGCCTGCACCGCCTCGCGCACCGCCTTGACCTCGATTTGCCACACCACGGTCTCGTCGAGGTCGGCCTGTCCGGGATGGATGGCGGCCGCGGCCATCTGGTACTTGCTGCGGGTCTGGGTGCGCCGGACCCAGTCGAGGGAGCGGCCCCGCGTAGTCACGCACAGCCAGGTGCGCAGGGCGCCGCGGGCGGGATCGAACAGGTGCGGCCGCTCCCACAGGTGGACGAAGACCTCCTGGGTGACGTCCTCGGCGGCGGTGTGGTCGCCCGTAACCCGCAGGGCGACCGAGTAGACAAGGGAGGACCAGGCGTCGTATACCTCGGCCAAAGCGTCGTCATCACCGGCGATGAGGCGTTCGTGGAGGCGAACATCCGTCCCGTCAGCCGGCATCCTCAGTCACATCCCAACGTCGACGCGATCCGCAACACCTGCAGGGCCACACGATTGTCGCCCTCGATGGCCACATTGACCGTCTCGCCGGCGCGCCGGCCGGCGACGAGGCGGGTGAACTCCACCGCCTCCATCGTCACCGCCGGGCCGCCTTCCGCGTCGGGCCCGCCGAGGGGGAAGCTCCACTCGCCCGAGCCGAGCCCGGTCAGGTGGAGCCGGAACGTGCCCGGCCAGCTCAGCCCTTGCGCCGCAAGCGCTCGCGGCAGCAGGCCGATGGCGAGCGCGACGATGCGCCGCACTCGCTCCGGGGAGGGGGGCACCGCCGCACCCCGGACATCCTCGAGGTGGATCCAGGTCTCAAAGGCGCGCTGCACCAAGGCATCGTGCAACGACCCGGGCAGGCCGCCGGCCCTGCCCGCCAGGGTCACGACACGGTCGAGATCGGAGCCGGCCGCGGTGCCCAGGCCCCGCAGCAGGATCTCGCTTTGCAGGCGCCACGCCTCGTGAACCGAGCCGGTGCCGTTGCTCGCGGCCGGCACCCGCGGCAGGCCGAGCTCGCTCGCGAGCACGGCGTCGTTGGCGGTCAGGTGCCGGACCACACCGGCCACATCGCCGTGGCGTGCGTCGCGCCGGTGCCAGCTCGACGGGTCGAGCCGGCCGAGCGCGTCGTGCAGCAGCGCCGCTGTCACCGAGTAGGCCTCCACCAGGGTGCTGATCGCCACCGGAGCCCGGCGGCGCCGGGCTTCGTCCAAAACAGACTGTCGGAGGGTGAGGGGCGGGGCGATCACGCGCTCGACCCCCAGCCAGCCGACGGCGGCGCGCAGCCGCGTCGCCTCGCTCGCACACTCGTCGCACTGTCCAAGGTGTGCCTCCACTGTGGCCGCCTCGTCGTCCCCACAGACGTCGAGCGCCCACGCACCCAAGAGATCAGCGACATGCGTACTCATAGCACCCTCTGGATGGAGGCTACAGGCGCGCGTCCCGCCCGGCCAAACCCGCCATCGAGAGGCGGCGAAGAATTTCGTCTTCTTCCTGGTCGAACTCTGATTCGCTGATCATGCCAGATTCCAGTCGCAGCGCCAGATCGCGCAGTCGTGCTCGCAACGCGGCCGGGCTGTGAATTTCCTGAATGGCCGCCTCGGCGACCCTTCCGGCCACCCATGCCACGCCGCGCACCGGTGTGAACGGAAGCATGGACAACCCACTGAGTAATCCCATGTCCTTACCCCGTAAAGCTGTAGGGCGGCATCGGCCCGGTGACCCGGATCCGGTACAGCAAGCCAAGGTCGGCGCCGATGCCCTTGACCGCCTCCGCGAACGCGCCCGCCCAGCCGACATCGACGAGGAAGCTGAGATTCATGGCGCACCCCTCGACCTGTGGCCCGCGTGCGACGCGGGCCGCGAGCGGGGTCAGGGCCCGCAGGATCCTTTCCCCGTCGGCGGCGGCGAGCCGCTGGACCGCCGTGGCCACGATCTCACCGAGGCGTACCTGATCGAGGTAGTTCCCCCGGCTCGCCCCGATGGCCCGCCGCACCGCCGGGTCGGTCGAGACCCGCTCCACGAGCATCTCCTCCTCCTGGAACACCTTGACGTTCATCTCACCCCGTCCGGCCACCTCGGCCAGCAGGGCGAGGTACCGCGGCTGCGCACCGGAAAGCTCCGCGCGCAACCGGTCCTCGCTCGGTGCCACCACCCCGAACCGCATAGGCAGCACCGCCGCCTGCTCCCACAGAGCCTCCATAACCCGTTGGTGCGTCAAGAGATCCCGGCGCTTGGCGAGAAGCTCGGCGGGCGCCGCGCTCACGACGGCGGCGGTGCTCCCGACCGCCACCCGCCGGACCGCCGCACCCGTGGTACCGGTGGCACCGACACCGCTGAGGCCATCCAGGCGGCAAGGGTGATCCGCCCCGACGATCCCGTAGACGTAGATGCCGGTTCCGGCCATGGTTACTTTTCCGTCCCGGTGGCCGGGGCGGGCTTCTTCCGAAGCAGGCCATCCGGGATCGGTTCGGTGCCCGCGCCCAGCGCCGCCCGGGACTCGCGGGGCGGCAGCACGGCGGGGTCCCCGGCCTGTCGAGTCTCCAACCGGCTTATCGTCTCGGCATAGCACAGGAACGTGTCGACACTCGCGATGACGACCCGCGCCTCCAGTTTGATCAGTTCGATGCCGATGAGCGACAACCGGACGAAGGCGTCGATGACGATTCCCTTGTCCAAGATGAGCTCGATGGTGTCGTAGAGGCTGCCCTGCCGCTGGACCGCGGTCAGGTCGGGCCCGGCTTGCGCCATGACTGTCATTTCCTATATCTCCTTGATAGGGCTTGCTAGTTCGTCGGCCAGCTCGTCGCGGCCGGCGAAGAGGGCACCGAAACGCAGTGGTACCAAGGGAACCTGGGCGAAGACTCGCCGCACGACGCGATCGTGCGCCCGCACCGCCTTGGCCAGCCAGCCCTTCTCGTTGAGGTACGACGGCGGAACCCGCTCCAGCTCCACGACCTCGACGTGCAGGCGAAGGCCGCAGCCGCTGGGTGCCAGCTCGGACACCGACTCGAACGGCGCCAGACCTCGACAAAGGCCGGCAACGCGCGGGCTGGGTGAAGTCATACCCATGGTTCGCGCCCCATCTCCACCTGGATGTCCCGCCTCTGACCGCTTGGGAACCGTGGGATCGCCGGCGGCGTCCACCCAGGCATGCGCGCTTGGATCACCACAGGCCTCCTTCTCTTGCTCACCGCCTGCGACGGCCGCGAGCCTTCGACCACCACGTCGACTACGGGCGGCTGGAGCGAGCCGACCGGCCGATACGAGTACTCGCTGCAGTCGGCGTGCGGAGAGCGGCTGGTGCACGGTTGGGTGCGGCTGACCGTCGACCGCGGTGAGGTCATCAACGCCGTCGGCCTCGACGAGGCGGGACGCGCCACGGTGGCGGCGGCCAAGGTCGAGAACCTGCCCACGCTCAAGGCCCTCCTCGCCGAGTACGAGCAGGCCATGCGGGGTGGGGCGGACAAGGCCACCGTGCAGTTCGACCCGGAGGATGGCCATCCGACGCGCATCGACATCGACGCCCAACGCAACGCCATCGATGACGAGGTGTGCTACTTCATCTCTGATTACCGGGTCGGTTGACTATCGTTGAGGGATGGGCGAACCCGGCATCATCGACCTTGATCGGCACTGCTATGGCTCGGTCGATGCCCCGATCACCATCGTTGAGTATGGCGACTTCGAGTGTCCATACTGCGCGGCCGCCTTCCCGGTGCTGCGCGAGCTGATCGAATCGTCCAACGGTCAGGCACGCCTGATCTTCCGGCACTTCCCGGTCTTCACCAAGCACCCCTTCGCCCTGACCGCGGCGCTCGCCGCCGAGGCCTCGGGCGACCGCTTCTGGGCCATGCACGACCTGCTCTTCACCCATCAGGACCGGCTCACCGACAACGACCTGGCCGCCTACGCTCGTTCGGTCGGCATCGCCTCGGGGGTCGTAGGCGAAGCGGCGCAACAGTTCCGGGCCGCGGTCGAGAACGACTACGCCAGCGGCGCGGCCGACGGCGTCCGTGGCACGCCGACACTGTTCGTCAACGGCCGGCTCTACACCGGGCGGGTCGAACTCGGGCCGCTGCGCAGCGCGCTCGGCCTGTCCCGCCACTGACTTCAGCACATGACACCGACGCTTATCCGCACCTGGGCCGTGCGGTCGCCCGCCCGGACCGTCAATGGCAGGCAGCGCGGCCCGGAGCGTACGTAATAGCCGCCCGCGTAAGCACGCCAGGCGGAATCGGTGACGGCGCAAGCCGGCATCGTGAACAAGGTAGCCTCGTCGACGTCGCTCCAGCCGATCCGCCCCCACTCGACCGCGGCCGGGTCGACTTCCAGCGTCACCTCCCGGTTGGCGCGCACGAGCAGTCCGAACTTGGCGAACAGCCAGTCCGGTCGGTCGGTGGTGTTAGCTTGCAGCACTGGGCGGGTGGGCAACGCGACCGCGTCCAGCACGGCCTCAGTCTCCGGCAGCGGCTGCTCGAGACTGTCGATGGCGGTCACGCACCTTCGCGACCAGGAAGTTTGCGGCGCCGCCGGGGTCGGTGTCGCGGCTGGGGGTTCGCCTTCGGTTTCGCCTTGGGTGCAGCCGGCGAGCAGCAGGCCGCCGGTGAGCAGGAGCGCTACGACCTTCATGCCGTATGCGAGTCGCGATGGCCGGCTTGGGTTTCGTCCGTTGCACATCATGCCCCCAGCCGTCGAGATCATGATCAATTGCCCCCGCATTTTGCGGGGAAACGTTGCCTCCCAACGATCTGCGATCGCAAACGATCTTGAGGAGGCGAGCAGGGCGGCCGGCCGGGATGAGCACCGTGCACGCGCCCCCACCGCCTCAAGATCGTTCGAGACAGCATAATCGGGGATTATGCTGTCTCAAATCCCAGGGAGGCAACAATATCCGAGAAAATGCGGCATCGAGTGATCATGGGTTGCGTGGGCAACCGCGGGCTGGCTGCGGCCTTCGGCGCACAGCAAATCGCGGCGGACAAAGAGGGTTGCGCTTACTGGGCCGTGGTGAAGCGGGTGGGGTCAAGCCACGGGCCGCCGGGCAGCGGCGGCAGGTTGTCCGCGTCGTCGACGGTGCACAACGGAAGCCGCTCGCCCAGGTAGCGCAGCACGAGCGAGCCCAGGATGGCGGCGAGCAGGGATCCGGCGAGTACGCCCATCTTGGCCTGGTCGCGCAGGATCGGATCGGCGAAGGCGAGATCGGCGATGAAAAGCGAGATGGTGAAGCCGATACCGGCCAGCATCGCGCCGCCCATCAGGTGGCTGTAGCGTACGCGGCCGGGCAGGTCTCCCCATCCCGTGCGCAGGGCCACCGCCGCACCGCCCGCGATGCCGATCGCCTTGCCGACCACCAGCGCCACCATGATGCCGATGGTGATGGGGCTGGTGGCCGCGGCCTTGATGGTCTCCTCCCGCAGTACCACGCCGGCGTTGGCCAGGCCGAACAGGGGCACCACGACGAAGGCGCTGATCGGGTGCAGTACTTCCTGCAGGCGGTCGTTGGGCGGGACGGTCGCCCGCGCCGCTGACACGGCCAGGCGAGCCCGGGCCGCGTCGGCGCGTTCGAAAAGCGCGCGGCCGTAATAGCGCAACCGCTCGATCTGCTCCGCGTCCACCGGCTTCGCCGGAATGATCAGACCGATGATCACGCCCGCGAGGGTGGGATGCAGCCCGGAGGCGAAGACCGCCGCCCAGAGCCCAAGGCCCACAACGACATATAGCCACACCTGCCAGACACCTACCCAGCGGAAGGCGAGCAGCAGCAGCGCCAGCAGGACGGCGACCACCAAGGCGGGCACCGAAATGTCAGAAGTGTAGAAGACCGCCATCACCGCGATGGCGCCGATGTCGTCGGCGATCGCCAGGGTCAGCAGGAACAGCCGCAGTTGGTCCGGGCAGCGCGGGCCGAACAGGGCCAGGATGCCGATGACGAAGGCGGTGTCGGTGGAGATCGGCACACCCCAGCCGTGCTCACCCGGCCCGCCCGCGTTGAACGCCAGGTAGATGAGCGCGGGCACTACCATGCCACCGAGCGCCCCGGCGACCGGCACGATGACGGCGCGCTTGTTGTGCATCTCCCCGACCGTGATCTCCCTGTTGATCTCCAGGCCGACGGCGAGGAAGAACAGCGCCATCGCCGCGTCATTGACCCAGTGGCGCAGGTCAAGCGAGAGCCCCGCGTCACCCACCCGGACCAGACCCTCGGTGTGCCAGAAGGCTTCGTAACCGGCGCCGGGCAGGTTGGCCCACACCAGCGCCGCGACCGCCGCGGCCAGCAGCAGTGCGGCGCCGCCGGCCTCGGTGGCCAGGAAGCGTTGCAGCGGCTGGGACACCAGCGGAAGGGGGATCGACACCCGCCGGGCCGGGCCCGGTCGGGGCGGAAGAGGTACCGTGCTCGGCCGGCTCACCCGATCCTGCCGTACGCGCGCAGGGTCTCAAGCGCACGAAGGGTTTCGATCCCGCGCCAGTCGAGGGTCGAGGCGGTGCCGGGAGGTTCCCAGGTGATCGGCCATCCACCGTCGGGCTGCTGGCTTCCGGCCAGCCGGTCGAGGTGCCCCTCGATGGTGGCGTCGTCGAAGAGGTGACGCCATGGGCTGTCCGGGGTTTGAGCGTAGTGCAGCGGCGTCACGCCGTAGCCCTCGGCGCCCGGGTCGAGCTGGAACCACTTGAGTTCGACCATCCATTGCGACACCCGCTCGGCGAAACGCGAGGCGTCGCCGGGCGCGTGGGCAAGGAAAATGAGTACCTCGCGGAGGGCGTGAGCGTCGTCGTCGAAGCCCTGCTCGAGCGCCGTCCAGGTCCACGCGGTGGCCCGGTCCAGCCACAGATGCCAGACGCCGATCCGGTGCAACCGGCCGGCGATCCCGGCGGTCGGATTCAACCCCGGAACATAGGTCCAGTCCGACCAGTGCTCGGCCCGCGGGTACCTCTCAATAATCGGAAAAGCCAGCGGAACGGCCCCGGTTGGCTCAGCCACCGTGGACAGCCAACCGCAGGCGTCGAGGACCATCTTGTCGACGCCCACGCCGGCTGTCCACAGAGCGTCAAGGGCGGCTTCCACGTCGATGGGAAGGCTTGCGGGGCAACGCTTGTCGGGTTCGAGGCCGTAACCGAACCCGCCATCGGCGTTGCGGTAGGCGCGGACAGCGTCGATCACCCCGGCGGGGTCGGCGCCGTCGAAGACAACCTCGGCGAGGCGGCGCTCGACCACGCGCCCCTCGCGCTCGATGAAGGCCCGTCCGGCCGCGAGAATGTCATGGCTCACGATCCCCATTGTCGTCCACCCGGCCGGACCGGATCAGCCGGGCCACCGCTATTGGCCGGCGAGCACCTTCCAGATCTGGCTGGGAGAGTTGGGGTCGCACGTAATTTGGACGACGCGGGCTCCCTCGGCGAAGGAGCCGCCCTCGACGTCCAGGCACCGGGCGGCGCCGGTCACGATGGTGACGCTCTCGCCCCGGATGAGCGGCCCGCTGGGCTGGAAGACCTGCAGGACAGCCCCTTCGGTGCAGGGTGCCTGCCAGATAGGCGCACCCTCGGAGATGATCCTGGTGGATACCTCCAGGCACATCCCGGAGTGCTCCATGACCAGGTGGCCGGTCGCCTCGTCGAACCGTACGAGCTGGTGAGTGGCGCCCGTGCAAGTGGCCTGGCGCGCGAAAGCGCCATAGTCCGATGACGCGTTCTCAATCTCCAGGCACAGTCCGGAGTGGAGCGGGGAAAGGCTTACCGGCGTTGGGTTTTCGGCCGCGGCGGCGTATCCGCCCGCGAGCGAGAGCGCCGCGGCCGCGGTCAGCAAGCCAAGCTTCAAGGTAGACATGCCTGGATGTTAGGAAAATGTCATAACTCGAAGTTGACTCCGGGGTGACTCCCACTACCCGTCCCTACCAGCGAAGCTCGCTGTTGCCCGCGCAGGTGGCCGGTCTCGGCCAGAATCTCGGCCGCCTTGGACGCGAGCTCGGCGGCCCGGCCGGTTTCGCCCCGGTCGAGGTGCAGCTCGGCGAGGACGGTCAGGGCCTGCCCCTCGAACACGCGATACCGGCCGGAGCGGGCCAGCTCAAGCGCCTGCCCCGCCCGGGAGAAGGCGCCGTCGGTCTCCGCGCGGGCGCGATGGGCGCTCGCGGACCGGATGAGCAGCATCGTCTCCATGATGCGGTCGCCGACGTCGCGGCTGAGCGTGATGCCCGCGTCGGCCTGGCGCACGGCCCGCTGGAGGTCGCCAAGGTTCTGGTGCGCGCGGGCGAGGGCGGCCAGCGCGTGGCATTCCAGCGAGCGGTCGCCGGAGGCGCGCGCATGCCCCCGGCCGCTCGTGGCCAGCTTGAGCGCCCGGGAGTAGTGCCCCAGTTCGCTTTCCAGCTCGCTGAGCTGGCACTCGGCATAGCCAAGGTAGCGGCGGTCGCCGAACTCACCGAGGATCGCGATGGCGGAGGTGAGGGTCTTGAGGGCATCGTCGAAGCGGCCCAGCATGTAGTAGGCCTCGCCCAGGTCGGCGTTGGCCCGCGCCTCGGCCAGGGTCGCGCCCTGGAACCGGTGCAGGATCGCCGCGTGCGAATAGTGTTGTGCCGCAAGCTCCAACCGGCCGAGTCCGAAGTGGACGATGCCGAGGTTGTCGAGGATCGTCGCCTCACCGGCCAGCCAGCCCAGCTCGCGGCGCATCGCCAGCGACCGCGAGTAGTGCTCCTCGGCCTGCTCCAGCTCGCCGCGCATGAAGAACTCGCTGCCGATGCCGGCCAGCGCCGCGGCGACCGCCTGGGTCCACCCCGCCTCCTCGGCCGCACCGGCCGCGAGCCGGTGGTGTTCTATCGCCTCCTCGGTGCGGTTGCGGGCGGAATAGTAGGTGGCGAGGCTGAAGTGGGAGGCGGCGACCGCGTGCCGGTCGCCGTCGGACTGGGCCGCTGCCAGGCCGGCCTCGGCGACGGCGAGCCAATCGGCGGCGGGCTGGAAGCGCAGGTACCCGCGCAGCGCGTCCGCCAGTTGCCAAGCGACATAACGCGGTCCGTGGTGTTGCGTGTGCAGCACAGTGGCGACCACATTGGACTTTTCCGCGTCGAGCCAGGCCATCGCCGCCGCGCGGTCGAAGATGACCCGGCCGGTTTGCCGCTGGGGCAGGCGCATCAGCTCCGGATAGAGCGTGTCGACCGCGGAGTCCACGTGCCGCTGGTAGTGGTCATAGAGCCGGTCGAGGCTCGCCTGGCGCTGCCCCTCGCTGTCCGAGGCGGTGGCGAGCTCGGCCGAGTAGAGGCGGAGTAAATCATGCATCGTGTACCGGCCGGGTGCGTGCTCCTCGATGAGATGAGCCGTGGTCAGCCGTTCGAGGTGCCGCTCACCGTCGGCGATGTCCCCGCCGCACAGCTGCGCGGCCGCCGCCGCCGTGACATCGGGCCCGGGCACCAGACCCAGCATCCGGAACAATTTTCGGGTATCGGCGGGCAGGTGGATGTAGGACAGCTCGAAGGCGGCGCGCACGCCGTCGGCGCCGGCGCGCAAACGGCCTAGCCGGTCGACGCGCAGGCGCTGCACGTACTCGTCGATGCCGCCGTGGGGGCTGGCCGCGAGGTTGGCCGCGGCGATGCGCAGCGCCAGCGGCAGGTGGCCGCAGAGTTCGGCGAGCTGTTGCGCCGCTTTGGGTTCGGCCCGCAGGCGGTCCTCGTCGAGCAGACCCGCCAGCAGCGCTTGCGCCTCGTCCTCGTCGAACACGTCCATCGCCGCCGGGACCGCGCCGTCGCGGGCGATGAGGCCGTCGAGACGGTCCCGGCTGGTGACCAGGGCGAGGCAGCCCGGGCTGCCCGGCAGCAGCGGCCGCACCTGTTCCGGGTCGCGGGCGTTGTCCAGCAGCACGAGCATCCGCTTGCCCGCCAGCAGGCTGCGGAACAGCGCGCTGGCTTCGTCCACATCGGACGGTATCCGCTCGGCCGGCACGTTGAGCGCGCGCAGGAACCAGCCCAGCGCCTCGATCGGCCGCACCGGCGGGACCTCCGAATACCCGCGCAGGTTCGCGTAGAGCTGACCGTCGCGGAAGCGTTCGCGGACGCGGTGCGCCCAGTGCACGGCGAGCGCGGTCTTGCCCACGCCGGCGGTCCCCGTCACCGCCACCACCACGGTCTGGTCCTCGTTGCGCGGCAACATATCCAGCCGCGCCAGGTGGGCCTCGCGGGCGGTGAATCCGGGCACGTCGGCCGGCAGCTGGGCGGGTGGCGGCTGTTCCCGTTCGGCGGGCCCGGACGGCTTCCCCTTCGCCGACCTGGCCACCCTCGAATTTTCCACCATTGGCATTTCTGCCGTCGACGTTTCTGCCGTCGACATTTCTGCCGTCGACATTTCGGCCATCGACATTTCGGCCATCGACATTTCGGCCATCGAATTTTTGGCCACCGGAATTTTGGCCGTCCCGCCCTCCGGCTCATCGTCGAGGATCGCCCGTTGCAGCTCGCGCAGCTCCGTCCCCGGGTCCAGGCCAAGCTCGTCGAGGAGCACGTCGCGGGCGCGGTGGAAGGCGTCGAGGGCCTCGGCGCGCCGCCCGCACCGGTGCAGCGACCGCATCAGCAATGCCCATCGCCGCTCGCGCAGCGGATTCTGCTCGACGAGGCGGTGCAGCTCGTCGACGACTTCCGCGTGCCGGTCGAGGTCGAGCAGCGCCGCGATGTGGTCCTCCTCCGCGGACAGGTGAAGCTGCTCCAGGTAGGCGACCCGGCTCGTCAGCGAGGGGCTGGCCGGCACGTCGGCGAAGGCCGGTCCCCGCCACAGCGCCAGCGCCTTGGCCAGCCGGGCGGCGCCCGCCTGCGGCCTCCCCTTGTCGACCTCGCTGCGGCCGGAGGAGGCGAGCCGCTGGAACACACCGGCGTCGATGTCGTTGGGCCCGGCCAGCAGCTCGTAGCCGCGGCCCCGGGTGTTGAGCACCCCCTCACCGAGCAGGCGGCGCAACCGCATCACATAGACCCGCACGGTGTTGGTCGCTCCGGCCGGTGGGCGCTCCCCCCAAACCGCGTCCACCAGGCTCTCGATGCTCACCGCCCGCCCGGCGTCGGCCAGCAGCACCGCCAGGATCAAACGCTGCCGCTCGGCCGCGACCGGCTCCCAGCCTCCGCTGGTGCGCACCCGCAACGGCCCAAGAATCCGAAAACGCACGCCTCCCCCTTCGACCTGCCATAGATGGGTTCCAACGTATGGCCATCGACGTTACATCGGAGTCACAGCCGAGTCATCGCACCGCGGTAACGTCCCTCGCCGATAGAGATGTAGTCCGATCGGCTACCGGTTTCGCCTGAACGGTGGAGGAGGTCGAAAGCTGCTGGACACCGTTTATCTATATACGTCCTAAGCGCCTCCGGCGTTTCAGGACTGCCCTTCCAAGGTCGGCCGCGCCCTTTCCCCGGGGCGCGGCCCCCCTTTTTCGGGCTATCGCGGCCGGGCCGGGCGCCAGCGCAGCTGGTCGCCGGCGGCGATGAGCATCCCGGCCCACCCGGTCAGCGTGTGCGCGCCGCCCGCGTCGTACAGCCGCACCCAGTCCGCTTGCTCCACCACCGGCCTGCGCGTCCAGACATGGCCGTCGCGTCCGATCGCGAACAGCCGCCCGCCCAGCGCCGCGAGCGCGACGGCACCGGCGGCCGAGCCCAGGTTGGTCCAGGTGACCGGACCCTCGGCGAGAAGTCGCAGGGGCAGGTGCCAAAGCTCGCCCGAGGAGGTGGCGGTGAAGATTCCCGCATTGACGATTGACATTGCCATGGTACCCCGGGGAGCCGCGGCCAGGTCACACCAGGGTGCCCTCGCCCAAGTGGGGTCCCGGTAGCTGATCCGATCGTCGCCGGTCACCGCGTACAACCCGAGGGGCATGCCCCACGCCGCCTCGCGCGGAACCGCGAGGGCCCGCACGCCGGCCGCCTCGCCGATCGGTCGCCACGCCATGTTCTGCCCGCAGCACTCCCGCGCGCACAGCACGCCATCGGCCGTGACGCCGAAAACAATGCCCTCGCAGGCGCCCAGCGCGACCAGTGCTTCGGCGCCGCCGATGACCTCCCACCGCGGGCGGTGCGGCCGGCTCAGCCGGTCCAGCACGTTGCGCGTGATCTGGTCGACGACCGGATCGTCTAGGGCCGCACCCCAGTTCACCGTGGCGGCGTTGAAGACCGTCCCGGCGCCGAGCCGGAAGACGCCCATCGTCGCCTCGCCGCCCTGGCCGTACCGGCGCCAGTGCCTCAGGTCCGCCGTGGCGAGGACGACGAACGAATGCGGCGTGCCGTCCCGCCCGGTAACCCTTGGTACGCCGTCGATCTCCTCGAACTCCGCCGCGTCGGTCTCGTAACCCAGGGCGCCGTGGGCGAACTTGTCTCCGGTGGCCAGGCCGGTCCCGGCGAACACCCAGTGATCGGCGAAGCGGACGCGGTACGACTCCTCACGCATCAGCTTCATGTAAGGCCCCCACGTGCCCGCGCCGCGCCGGAAGCTCACCCCGGTCATGAAGTTCTCGGGCCGGTTCACCGGCGCGCTGGACCACTCGACGGTCACCTGGCCGGGGTCGATCGAGGACATCGGATCGGCGACGGCGTCGCGATAGCAGACCATGGTGCGCTCTTCGTCCTCGAGCCTTATCTGCCACCAGCAGGTGTTGCCGCCGAAGAAGGCGATGTTGCCGCCGCGCTGCGCGAACCGCTCCACAGCGTCGCGCATCGACCGCGACCAGTACTCGTCGTGGCCGTTGACCACGAGCAACCTATACGCCGCAAGCAGTTCGTCGCCGCCGCGGTGCAGATCCGTGTTGGCGCAGTACTCGACGCGGTATCCGGCTCGTGGCAGCCACCGCATCAGGCCGTGCTCCCACCGCTCCGGCGGCGGGCCGCCGCCCGGGCGGTCGAAGCTGACGACCGCGGCCCGCGTCGGCTCCTCGGCGTAGTAGATGCTCTCCCCGGGCTCCCCGGCCCGGTTGTACGCCTGCCATGTCGTGAACGGCACCGAGACCAGGATCGCGGCATCCGACCCCGGCCGCAGCGCCCGCACCACGAAGTGCACATCGGCGTCGGGGCCGTCGGCCTCGGCTTCACCGCATCCGGAGAACGCCGCGCGGTACAGGGAACTGGGCCAGTCCCGCGGCACACTCAACGTCCACAGTGGACCCTCCAGCCGGGAGGAGAGCATCAGGCGCTCCGTGGGCACGTCATAGACGCTCACCGTCGCGCCCTTTGGGATGACTTGAATGATGTGGAAGCGCAGCGCGTCGCCGGGCTCGCATGAGACCCGTTCGGCGTACGCGGAGAGTTTCATTCCACCGCTTCCAGTATCTTCTGTTCCAATGTGGACAGCATGCCCATCAGCCGATCCGGCGGGAGATAGGCGGTGTCGCCGGTCAGCTGGAGCACCATCGCCTCCCCCTCGCTCGTGACGTGCAGGCAGAACCGGCAGTTCACCCGGGCCTGCGGCGGCGCCCACTCCAGCCTCGTCAACGGCTTGGCCGCCCGCACGCGTTCGGCCGGGGCCGCACGGGCCTCCGGCTCCACGAGGCGCATATCGTTGAAGCAGCAGTAGGGGTGCACGGTCTCGCCCCGCTCCCGGCTCACCCGGGCCAGCGCCGCCTCCAGCGCGCGCGGGTCGCACAGGCCCACGCGGTAGGCCTTAAGGGACGCCTGCCACGCCAGCCCCACCAGCTCACCGAAGGATCCCGCTCGGGCGGTGTCGAGCACGAACAGGCCCTCCTGCGCCAGCGTCGTCACCAGATCCCGGTGCTCGGGCGCGAACCGGTTGCTGACGATCGGCAGGATCGCGGCCACCGGTTGGCCGCTGTCCTCGCACACCACGGCCGCGGTCGCCGCCATCAGCACCGCGGTGGTGCTCACGCGATGGCGCGCCGCCAGCGCCTGGCCCGCCAGCTCCAGCGCGGGTGAGGTCAGCCGGGCCACCCAGTAGCGCACCTGTTGCGGCTCGGCGCGCCGTTTCGGGAACATCGACGCGGGCATCCGCCGGTAGGCTTCGGCCCAGAACCCCACCACCGCCTCGCTTTCCGCCCGGCCGCGCGCGGAGTGCTGATGCGCCACGGTTTCCGCGACGCTTCCGGGCTCCAGGCCCGTGCGCCCGAGCAGGGCCAACCTCAGGTCACGCACGACGATTTCGGCGCCGTGCCCGTCGGCCGCGAGGTGGCAGAAGGCCAGCACCACCGCCTCGACCTTGCCGTCGCCGTCCACCACCAGGCCGACGCGTAAAGGGTACTCCGCCGTGTAGTCAAACCTCTCCGCGGTCAGTTGCGCCGTAAGCGAATCCGCGTCCGCACCGATCACCACTGGCAACCGGCCCTCGCCGTCGGCCAGCTGCCGCACGTCGGCGTCGTCGTGACCGGGCACGATCCGGGTTCGGAGCGAGGAATGCCTTGACACCACCGACTCCAGCGCGGCGGTCACCTGAGGGATCGGGGCCGGGCGTACCCGGTCCGGCAGCACCAGGGTCCGGGCGAAGTTGAAGTAGTGGTCGTAGGGCACATAGCGCTCGATCGCCATCCAGATGGCGCTTTGCCCCCAGGCGAGCGGCATCGGCCCGGACGCCTCGCCTCGCACGGCCAGCGAGATGCTCATGACTCGACGCCCTGTGCCCGCAGCCATTTCGCCAACGACTCAACAGTGTCCAGATAGGACATGTCCGCCTCGAGGTCCAGTGTCACCCCGTACCGGCGCTCCACGGCCTCGATGAGGCGCAGGTAGGCCAGCGACCCCACCCCGAGCCGGGCCAGCGAGTCGGTCTCGGCCAACGCTTCCCGCGCCTCGACCTCGCCATCGGTGGCCGCGCTCACCATCGCAGCGAGCTGGAGCTCAAGTGCATCACTCATGAGTCCGCCCCTTTCAACGAGACTATGGTGGCGACAATGCCCTCGACCGTCGGGGTGTCGAAGAAGGCGTCGAACGGTACCTCCACGCCGAGGTTCTTGCGGATGCGCGCGGTGATCTGAGTGATCGTCAGCGAGTGCCCACCCAGGTCGAAGAGCGAGTCGTCGGGCTCGATCTCCTTGACGCGCAACACCTCGCACCAGATTCCGGTGACCACCGCCGTCAGCGACGCGTCCGCGCTCGGCTCCGCCGGATGCTGCGGGGCGGGCGGTTCCGGCAGCGCCGCCCGGTCAAGCTTCCCGTTGGGCGTCAAGGGAAGCGCGTCCAGAGTCAGGTAGCCGGCCGGAAGCATGTAGGACGGTAGCCTCTCCGCCAGATGCGCGCGCAGCGCGGCCACGGTCACTTCGCCGGCCGCGTAAGCGATGAGGCGGTCCTCGTGCAGGGCGGCGGCGGCTTGGCGGACGCCGGGGTGAGCGAGAAGTGCTTCTTCGATTTCTCCGAGCTCTATGCGGTACCCTCGAAGCTTTATTTGATTGTCAACGCGGCCATGGAATTCCAGGCCGCCGTCCGCGAGCAGACGGACGAGATCTCCAGTGCGATAGACCCTTTCGCCCGCTCGCGTGACAAAGCGCTCCGCGGTCTGCCGCGGAAGTCCGCGATAGCCTCGCGCCAGGCCCGCACCACCGATGCACAGCTCCCCCACAATGCCCGGCGGCACATCCCTCAACCGCTCATCGGTCACGTGGACCGTGGTGTTGCCCAGCGGAAGGCCGATGGTGACCCGACTTGAACGGGGCTCGATCTCGCTTGCCGTGGACCAGATCGTGGTCTCGGTCGGACCGTACACATTGAACAGACGCGAAACCCGGCCCCGCAACGCCTTGGCCAGGGCCGGATCCATGGGCTCGCCCCCGCACAGCGCCACGATCCCCGGCCCCTCGAAGCCCGCCTCCACCAGCATGCGCCAGCTCGACGGGGTCGCCTGAACGTGGGTCACGCCGGCGTCTTCGATCAGCCGCGCCAGCGAATTCCCTTCCCGCACCACCTTCTCATCGGTGACCACCACACATGCACCGGTGATGAGCGGCAGGAAGATCTCCAGTGCGCTGATGTCGAACGAGAGCGAGGCGAGCGACAACCAACGGTCATCCGATGCCGCACCCATCGTTTCACCCATAGCCAACAGCAGGTTCAGAAGCGATCTGTGACTTATCTCCACGCCCTTCGGCTGCCCCGTCGACCCCGAGGTGTAGATGACGTAAGCAAGCTCGCCCGCGTGACTCGGGCCCGGCCTGTCGTCGATGCCCGCCAAGTCGCTCAGCACCAACGAAACCCGGGCATCGTCCACAATGTACCGCCGCCGCTGCTCGGGATAGGCCGGGTCGAGTGGCAGGTAAGCCGCGCCCGCCTTCAGGATGCCCAGCAGCGCCGCGATCTGCCCCGGTCCGCGTTCAAGCTGAACCGCCACCAGCGAACCCGCCCCGATACCGCGCTTTCGCAACCCGCCCGCGATCCGGTCGGCCCAGTCGTTCAGCCCCGCGTATGTCATCTCGGTCTCGCCATCCACCACCGCGACGGCGTTCGGCGCCTCAAACACCCGCTCCTCGAACAGCTCGACGACGTTTGCGTCCGGGATCTCCCTGGCCGTATCGTTGAACGCGCGCAACGCTTCCCGCTCGGGCGAGGTGAGCAAGCCCAGGTCTGCTACCGGCTTTTCCGGGTCGGCCAACGCCGACTCGAGCAGCGTCACCAGGTGCCCGGCGACACGCCCCGCCTCGAGTGGGCCTTTGTCGTGCTGCACACTGGCTCTTAGTCCGTCCGGGCCGTCCACGAACTGAAGGTGCAGCGCGTTCCGCGCGGTTCGGGGGAACACCAGCCAGTCCACCGTCGCCGCTTGCCCGTCGAAGGCCACCTCGGCGCTCCGGCCCCGATAGCTCACGGAGACCGGGGATAGGGCCACCCTCGGCTTGAGGCCTGAGATCACACGCCCGAGTGGCACGTCCCTGAACTGGTAGATGGCTCGCAGCTCCGCTCGCACCGACCGGGCAAAATCGCCCCACGTCCGGCCCGCCTCCGGCGCCATCCTCACCGGCAGTTCGTTGACCCACAATCCAATGTGGTCGTTCGCCTCCGGCGGCCGCGTCGACAGGTCCACCGCCACCGTCGGATCCGCGTTACCGTACCGCCACAGTAGGGCGTGCACCGCGGCCAGCAGGAACTCGAACCTGGTCACCCCAAGCTCGTCGGCCCCTTTGCCCAGTCCGCTCGGCAACCCGAACCGCAACTCGCCCCCGCCGCCTTCGCCAGACAGACCTGTCTGTCCGAGAACGGGCAGCAACGGCGAGGCGGGCTCGTGCCAGCGCTCCCGCCAGAACTCCCGGGCCCGCGGCAACACCGAGGCGACCCGAGCCTCATGTTCCTCTTCGAGCCCGTCAGGCAACTCGGCCAGCGGCTTCAGCTCACCGTCATAGGCGGCGGCCAGATCCGCCAGCAGGACATCCTTCGACGTCCCATCGAAGATCAGATGGTGCGCCACCACGACCAGCGTCGTCCAGCCCGTCAGAGCGAACCGCACCAGAGGTCCGCGCTCCAAGTTGAACGGCCGGCGGATCAGCTCGTCCAGATCGCCGCCGCGCTGCAGCGCCGGCACCGAGGCCGCGCGCACCATCACGGGCACCCCATCCTCGTCACGGAAGGCGGTCCGCAGCGCACGGTGCCGCTCCACCACCGCCGCCACGGCCAGCTCCAGCCGATCGACATCCAGCAGGGGTCCAAACTCGACGGTCAGCGCCAGATGGTAGGCCGACCCTACCTCCGAGGCTCGTTCAGTGAACCAGATTCCCTGCTGCGCCAGTGACGCCCGTTTCATGACTGTCCCCCATCCGTCGTCGTCTTCGAGAACATCTGGCGTACCTGCGTCTTGAGTACCTTCCCGGCGCGGTTGCGCGGCAGGAGTTCCACCTGCCGCCAGCGGACGGGAAGCTCATGCGGTGCGAGGTGGGCGGCGAGGAACGAACGCAGCTCGGGTATGCGTACCGGCCGGGTGGCGACCAGCGCCGCGGCGGGCACCATGCCGAGCACCTCGTGCGCCACACCGACCACGGCCGCGTCGAGGATGTCGGGGTGCTGGTACAGCGCCGACTCCACCTGCAGCGTCGACACCTTGTAAGCGCCCGACTTGATGACGTCGCTGTCCCGGTCCACCAGGTAAAGGTGACCTTCATCGTCGAGATATCCAACGTCACCCATGCGGATCCAGTCGCCATCGAAAACCCGCGCGCTCGCCTCGGCGTCGCCGTAATACGAGCGTGGTGCGACGGGCGAGCGCAGCCACACCTCGCCCGGCTCGCCCACCGGGGCGGGCCGGCCGTCCGGTCCGGTCACGCGCAACGTCCCGGCCACGGCGGGCCGCCCCAGCGCTCCGGGCCGGGAAGGGTTGAACAGCATGGTGGTCTGGGCCGGGGCCGCCTCGGTCGAGGTGTAGTAGTTGACGATTGTCGCGTCCGGCAATGTCTCCGACAGTCCACTCGCGACAGACGGCGGAAGCGCGGCCGCCGTGGAGCCGAACAGCACCACGCTCGACATGTCGTGCTCCGCCAACACTCCGGAGCGCAGCAGCTCGATCGCCATAGCCGGCACCACGAACACGGTCCCTACCCGATGCTCGGCGACCAGGCGCGCGAAGTGGCCGGGAGTGAACCGCGCGGTGGCAAGCATTCCCGCCGCCGCGTCCAGAGCGTTCACCAGCATTGTCTGACCGGCGTTGGTACCAATAGGAAAGCAATGCAGGAAAAGGCTGGAGTGGGCCAGCCGTCGCTGCGCCGGCCGCAGCGCGCAGCCATAGGTCACATTGGCGTGGCTGGCGGCCACGCCCTTGGGCCGGCCGGTGGTGCCTGAGGTGTAAAGGATCTGCGCCAGATCGCCCGGCCGCGGAATCGGCAACTCCTCGACCGGGGCAACGCCGCCCAGCGAGGAAATCGATGCATACCAACTGATCCCACCGGGCACGGGCACCTCACCCGGCCCGTGCAGCATGGCCCGGGCACCGCAGTGCTCCAGCATGTAGCCGATCTCGATCGGGGCGGCCTGGGCCGAGATGGGCACGGCCACACCGCCGATCCCGGTCACCCCGGCGTAGGCGACCGCGTAATCGATCCAATCACGACCACCAAAGACCAACCCGACCCGATCCCCTTGCGCCATACCGGCTTCGAGCAGGCCGGCCGACACCCGTCGCGCCCGCTCATGCCATCGGGCCATGGACAGCGCGGCCGAACCCTGCCTGATCGCCACGTGGGAGGGCTCCACCCTCGCCCGGTGCTCAAGCAGCAGTGGCACGGTAAGCCCTCGCATCATGCCGTCCCCCCACGCCGACGCTGCAACTCCCGGACACCGACCAGATCGTCGGCGAGCGCGTCGGGTACTTCATCGTCGAACCGGGCGATCAGCCGATGCCGCCGGGAAATCACCACCACGAGCGCGATCGCGGCGCCGAGGATGACATACATCAGCCCGATCCCCCGCCCCTGCCCCACGCCGAGCGCCGGGCCAAAGATGCCCGCGAGCGCCCCGTCCGGCGCCATCAACGGCTCCAGGAGCCGGCTGCCCGCAGGTCCCACCAGCGTCCAGCCGATCGGCAGCGTGGACCAGGCGATGACCGTGTTGATGGCGAAGACGCGCCCGTGGAACCGTTGCGGTACCTTGACTTGCACGATCGTGGTGTAAACCCCGTTGAGCAGCACCAGCCACATCGAGATGCCGAACGATCCCACGCCGATCAGCCACAGATTCGGCCGGAGTCCAATCAGGACCGTGAACGCGGCGAACACCAACGTGCACATCAACACCCCGTGCAGGCGACGATGCCTGGGCCCACCCCAGATGCTCATCACCAACCCACCGGCGAAGGCTCCCGCACCGCCCGCGACCGCCACCGCCGCCACCTGGTCCAGCCCGGCGAACGCCAGCACCAGCGGGGTCAGCATCATGAACAGCGGCGACAGCGGCACGTTGAGCGCCATGAAGAAGGCGAGCATCGCGCGGAAGTGCTTCTGCCCCCAGGAGTACCGAAGGCCCTCCTTCACCTCCGCCGCCAGGCTTTCCCGCCGCCGCCACGCCATCGTCGCGGGGAAGCGGACGAAGGCCACCACCGCGATCGCGAACGCGTAGCTCACGATGTCGAAGGCGATGATGCCGCCCAATCCCACGGAGGCGAGCAGCCCCACCGAGAGCAGGGGCATCATGATGGCCGCGACACCGCCGACCATCTGGACGACGCCGTTGGCGTGGCCAAGGTACTGCTTGGGCACCAGCTGCGGCACGGCCGAGCCGTAAGCGAGCCGTTGGAACGTAAGCGCCACACTCAAACAAGAGATCAGCGGATAGATGTGCCAGACCTCCAGCGCCCCGGTCCAGAACAGGATCCCCAGCATCACTTGAGTCCCGCCCGCGGCCACGTCCCCGGCCAGCATCACCGCTCGGCGGCTGTGCCGGTCGACGATGGCGCCCGCGAACGGCAGCACCAGCAACCCGGGTACCAGCCCCGCCACCGCCAGCAATGCGAAGTTCAGCAGCGACCCCGTCGTGATCAGTACCCACATCGGCAGGGCGAAGTCGATCAGGGTGGTGCCCAGGATGGACACCAGCTGCCCGGCCGCGACCGCCAGGAACCGCCGCATGCTTGGCTGCGGACCGGTGGCTATCACCGCGGAAGGCGACTCCGAAACGCCGTGCACGCGCCAGTCGCGCCCGCCCGGGGAACCGGTCAGGATCTGCGCCAGCTCCGCGGCCCGGTACTTCAGGAAGAAATGGCCCGCCTCGTCCAGCACCACCACCGAACTCTTGTCGGTGAGGAAATGCCACTCCCGGAACCGCTCCTCATAGAAGTCGGTCGCCGGGTCCCGGTCGCCGGCCACGGTCACGATCGGTGCCCGCAGCCGCTCCGCCCGATGGTGCATCAGCTCGGTGAAGTACTCCTCGGCCCGCTCGGAGTCCTTGCGCATGTTGGTGATGATCTGCCGCGCCTGCGCCGGATCGATGTCGCTCATGTCGACACCCATCGACGTCAGCCAGTTGGCGTAGGACTGGTTGGAACGCAACGACTCCATCCGGGTCGCCCGTGACAGCGCCTGCCACACCCGGCTTCTGGGTCGGGCGAACGGGAAAATCGCTCCAATGTAGACGGCCTCAAGCGTCCGGCCAGCCGCCTCCAACTTCCGGGCGATCTCCACGATCAGCGCCGACCCCACCCCGCAGTGCCCGTAGAGCGCGATCGGACCCTCCACTTTGGAAAGCACCTCCGCCGCGCAGCGCGAAGCCAGCTCGTCAAAGGGCAGGGCCTGCTCGTCAAGCCCCACGTCATGCCCCGGGATCGCCACCGAGAACAGCCGGTGGCCCACCGGAAGCGCGTCGGCGAGCGGCTGATAGACCACGGCGCTGCCGCCGCCGTACGGTACGCACACATAGCTGAGCACCCGTTGCTCCACCGGCACCGGCTTGGTCAGCTCGTGCAACAGCTCCCGCGGCCCCCGCCGCTGCGGCGGAGTCTCCACCAAAGCGGCCAGCTCGCGCACGGTCCGGTGCTTGAACAGGTCCATCACCGACACGCCCGCTCCGGCGGCCTTGCGCAGCTTCGCAATCACCTGCGTGGCCAGCAGCGAATGCCCGCCCAGATCGAAGAAGTCGTCGTCGACCCCGATCCGCTCCAGCTTGAGCACCTCGGACCAGATCCCGGCCACCATCACTTCGCACGCCGAAAACGGCGGAACATACTCCCCCACCCGCACCAAAGACGGCGCGGGAAGCGCCCGGCGATCCAGCTTGCCCGTGGCGCCCAGGGGCAGCGCCTCCAGCGTCACCAACGCCGATGGCACCATATAGTCGGGCAGCCGCCGCTTCAGCTCCTTCCGCCAGTCATCACCGGCGTCGCCGACCACGTAACCCACAAGCCGCTTGTCCCGCGGTGTGTCTTCCCGCACCACCACCGCCGCCTCGCGCACGCCCGGCCGGTCGCGCAGTGCCGCCTCGATCTCGCCCAGCTCGATCCGCAAGCCACGCAGCTTCACCTGCGTGTCGAGACGCCCGAGAAAGTCGATCGTACCGTCCGGCCGCCACCGGGCCAGATCGCCTGTCCGGTAAAGCTTCCCGTCCCCGAACGGATTGTCCACGAACTTCTCCGCGGTCAGGGACGGCCGGTTCAGGTAGCCCAGCGCCACCCCCACCCCGCCGATGTAGAGCTCGCCCGGAACCCCCACCGGCAGAGGCCGGCGCGCCGCGTCGAGCACATACAGCGCCATGTTGTCGATCGGCCCGCCGATCGGGACCCGGGCGAGGCCCGAAAGCGCCGACGGCGTGCACTGCCACGCGGTGACGTCGATGGCCGCCTCCGTTGGCCCGTAGAGGTTGTGCAATTCGGCGCCGCCAAACGTGGCCAAAGCCGAGCGGGCCACATCGACCGGCAGCTCCTCGCCGCTGCAGATGATGCGCCGCAACGATGTGCAGGCCTCGACTCCCTCTTCGGCCAGGAAGACACCGAGCATCGACGGTACGAAGTGGATGGTCGTCACGCCCGCGGCCACGATCAGATCGCGCAGATAAGCCGCGTCCTTGTGACCGCCAGGCCGGGCCAGCACCAAGCGGGCCCCGGCCAGCAGCGGCCAGAAGAACTCCCACACCGACACGTCGAAACCGGCGGGCGTCTTCTGCAGTACCACGTCGTCCGCGCCCAACCGGTACCTCTTCTGCATCCAATTCAACCGGTTGACGATCCCACGATGGGCATTGGGACACCCCTTGGGCCGACCCGTCGACCCCGACGTGTAAATGGCATATGCCACGTCTCCCGCCGACGCCCGCGCCGGCGGATCACCCAGTTGATCGACGGGGGAGACGGCGTCGAGATCCCTTAGCACCACCGAGACACCGGCATCGGAGGCCATGAACGCAAGCCGCTCCTGCGGATACTCCGGGTCGAGCGGCACGTAACCCGCCCCCGACTTGAGCACCGCCAGCAACGCGACCACCAGCTCCAGCGAGCGCGGAATGCACACCGCCACCAGATCCCCGGGCCCGCAACCGGAGGCGATCAGCTTGTGCGCCAACCGGTTCGCCCGCGTGTTCAGCTCGCCATAAGTCAGCCCGAGACCTTCGAACTCCACCGCCGTCGCGGAAGGGCAAGCGCGCACCCGCGCCTCGATCAGCCCGTGCAGCGTCTCCTCCGACGGAAACTCAGCCACCGTCGCGTTGAAGGTCCGCGTCACCAACTCCAGCTCCGCCGGACCCAGCTCGGCCAGGACACTCAACGGCCGGCCCGGATCGGACACCACCTCCCGCAGCAAACCAAAGAAGTGCGAAGCGAATCGCGAGACCGTCGCGGGCGCGAAAAGCCTTGAGTTGTAGGTGAACGACCCCCAAAGCCCTTGCGGCCCTTCAAAGAGCACCAGTTCAAGGTCGAACCGGGTGGCGACGGTGCGAGACCCGAACGGCGAGACCGACGGGCGCGACGCGTCCGTCGACGACGGCGACGAGTAGTTCTGCATCGCGAGCACGACCTGGAACAGCGCCGATCGGGCCGGGTCGCGCGGCAGGTTCAGCTCGTTGATCAGCTGCTCGAACGGCAACCCTTGATGCGCATAGGCATCCAGCGTCGTCTCGCGCACCCGCTCAAGCAACGCCACAAAAGTTGGATCCCCGCTCAAGGAAACCCGCATCGTCAGCAGGTTGACGAACATGCCGACGAGGGACTCCAGCTCCCGCAATGGCCGTCCGGCGTTGGGCGTGCCGACGGCGAAGTCCTCCTGCCCGCTGTGCCGGGCGAGCACCGCCGCAAAGGCCGCGAGAATCACCATGTAGAGGGTGGCGTCGTGCGCCCGGGCCAGCCGCCGCAACGCGGTGACCATCGCGGCGTCGATCGAAATCGCCACCGACGCGCCGTCGAAGGTCTGCTCCGCCGGGCGCGGGAAGTCCGTCGGCAGCTCGATCGGCTCCAGCCCGCTCAGCTTTGCCTTCCAGTACGCCACATCCGCCGCCGCGTGGGGTTGACTTCGCTGCCACAGCGCGAAGTCGCCATACTGCACCGGCAACGGCGACAGCGGACTGCGCGAACCCACCACCAACGCGTCGTAGACCGCGATCAGCTCGGAGATGATGACATCGACCGACCAGCCATCACACACAATGTGATGGATCGCGAGCATGAGGACATGCTCGTCCTCGCCCAGACGGATCAGGGCCGCGCGGATGAGCCGATCCGAGGCGAGGTCGAAGGGCAGGGCGATCCGTTGCCGCACAAGCTCGTGCGCCTCGTCCTCGCTCCGCGCCGCCAGCACCGGCATCTCGACCTGAAACGGTCCATCCACCACCAACGTCGGCCGGCCATCCTCGGTCGCCCCGAAGCGCATGCGCAGGCTCTCGTGCCGCGCCACGATCTCGTCGAGCGCCCTCGAGAACACGGCCACATCAAGCGGACCGCGCACCCGAGTCACCACCGGGATGGTGTAGGCGGCCGTACCCGGGACGAACTGCTCCATGAACCACAGGCGTTCCTGGGCGTAGGACAGCGGCGGGTCCTCTCCCGCCGGGCGCGCCGGGATGGACTCGGCCACCGTAGACGAGCGCAAGCGCGCCGCGAGCAACGCCCGCTTGGCGTCGGAAAGAGCCGCCGCCCGCTCACCCAACCTGGCTGTGGTCAAGACATACCTCCGGCGAGCGCGACCGCCTCATCCTCGGTGAGGCGTTCAATCTCGGCTATGAGCGCGTCCTCGACGGCGGTGGCGAGCGCGGAAACGGTGGAATGAGTGAACAACGCCCTGATCGGCAGATCGATCTCCACGCTGGCGCGGATGCGGGCGATGACCCGCGTGGCCATCAGCGAATGCCCACCCAGGTCGAAGAAGTTGTCAAACGCGCCAATGGTTTCGACGCCCAGCACCTGTGACCACACCGAGGCGACCAGCACCTCGGCATCGGTCTGCGGAGGCACGAACTCTTCCGAGGGACGAACCACCGGCGACGGAAGCGCCCGCACATCAAGCTTCCCGTTGCGGGTCAAGGGAAGCCGGTCAAGCACGACCACCGAGCTCGGCACCAGGAACGGCGGCAACAGCGAGGCGGCGAAGGTGCGCACCTCGGCCGGCGACACGTCACCGACCACATACGCCACCAAAGCATCGTCAAAGGCGGTCACCACGGCCTGTCGCACCCCGTCCATGGTGAGCAGCGCGACTTCGACCTCCCCCGGCTCCACCCTGATCCCGCGGATCTTCACCTGCTGGTCAAGGCGGCCAAGGAACTCCAGCCCGGGCTCGCCGGTGCGCCACCGGACCAGGTCGCCCGTGCGGTAATACCCGTCCACGAACCGTTCGGCGGTCAGCTCGGCGCGAGCCAGGTAGCCCCGGGCCACCCCGGCCCCGCCGATCCACAGCTCCCCGGCCACCCCGGGTGGCACCACACGGCCGCGCGAATCCAGCACCTTCAACCGCACTCCGCCGATCGGCAGGCCGATGGGCGGGCGCCCCGACTCATCGGAGGAACCCAGCTCCGCCGCCGTGGCGATGATGGTCGCCTCCGTCGGGCCATAGGTGTTGACCAGCCGCACACTGTCACCGAAGCGCTTGCGCCACAAGGCGATCGCGACCGGATCGACCTGTTCCCCGCCCAGGATCACCAGCCGCAGCGCGGGAGGCCAGGCGATCTCGTCGACCATCTCGAGCAGCGAACGCCAGTAAGCCGTCGGCAGGTCCAGCACGGTGATTCCGGGATCGGCGGCGAGCACCTCCGGCAGCGACTGCGGCCCGTCCGGCAGCATCACCACGGTCGCGCCCGCGCACAGGGCGGGCCAGATCTCCTCGGCGTGCGTGTCGAATCCGAGCGCGGCGAACTGCACCACCCGGTCGCCCGGCCGCAGCTCGTAGGCAGGCACCATCCACGCGACCCGCGCCGCCAGCGCCTCCTGGCCGACGAGCACCGGTTTGGGTACCCCCGAAGAGCCGGAAGTGAAAATCGCATAGGCCGGGTCGTCAAAGCACTGCCCACCGGCCACCGCGACAATATCCTTGGGCCCCTTCACCACCGCGGCCACACTCGCATCGGCGAGCATGCGCTGCCGTCGCGCCTCCGGCTGATCGGGATCGATCGGCACGTATCCCGCGCCCAGGCGCCAGGCGCCGAGCATCGCGGGAATCAGGTCCGGCCCGCGCGGAACCTCAATCGCCACAAGGTTCCCCGCCCTCACCCCGGCCTCGCGCAACCTATCCGCGATCTCGAAGGCCCGCTCGAGCAAACCGGCATTGCTTTCCCGCGCCGCCACAAGCTCCAGCACCGGCCGCACATCGCCGAGCGCCGCCCCGGTCCCCCACTCCTCCAACCGCCGCCGCAGATCCTCGTCCACCAACGGCAGATCGCCGACCCTCACCTCAGGGTCGGCCAGAAACACATTGAGCAGGAAGGCAAACCGATCCCCCAGCGCCTCCACACTCTCCCGCTCGAACAGATCCGTGTTGTAGGAGAACGTGAGGTGGAACGCGCCATCGACGTCGTTCATCACCTCGGCCGACAGATCCACCTTGACATGCTGCGCGCCCGCGTCGAAAGGCTCCATCGCCAAACCCGCGAAACCCGTGGCCGGCACCGAGGTTGGCGAGTGATAGGTGAACGTCGCCTGGAACAGCGGCGAGCGGCTCAGATCCCTCGGCAGGTCAAGGGCGGTGGTGAGCCGCTCGAACGGAATGTCTTGGTGAGCAAGGGATTTCAAAAAGCTTTCCTTGGTACCAAGGACAAGCTCGCGAACCGTAGGATTACCCGAAAGATCGGCCCGCAGAACCAGCACTCCGCTGAAGTAGCCGATCAGCCCTTCCAGCTCCAGCTCGTCGCGGCCGGCGATGGGAGTTCCCACGCACAGGTCGTCCTGGCCGGAGCGCTCGGCCAGCACCAGCTCGAAGACGCTCAGCAGCACCATGAACGGGGTGCAGCGCAAGGCACGGCCGGCCTCGCGCACCGCTCTGGCCGTCTCACCGCTGAACTCCCGCACCACGACGTCGCCATTGGAGGTCTTGACCGCCGGGCGTGGCCGATCCGTGGGCAGTTCAAGCACCGGCGGGTCGGCCAGCCGATCGCACCAGTAGGCAAGCGCCTCCTCGTTGTCGCCGCGCGCCCGCCGGGCCCTCGCGCACGCGAGGTAATCACCCTCCAGCGGCGGCGGCGTCTGTCCGTTGTAGAGGGTCGCCAGCTCCCTCAGCAGCACGTCCAGCGACCACCCGTCGCCCGCGATGTGATGCAGGACGGTCAGCAGCACGTGCTCGTCCTCGCCCACCCGGGCCAGGCAGGCCCGGATCACGGACCCGTTCTCAAGGTCGAACGGCGCCACCGCTCGCTCGTTGAGCGCCTCCCGCACGCGCTCCTCGGGCGCGCCGCTGAGATCGAGGAGTTCGATCGTCAGCGGCCGTGGCGGCATCGCCTGCTGCACCGGCACCCCGTCGACCGTCCGGTACCGGGTGCGCAGCGGCGCGTGCCGCGCCGTCACCCCGTCGTAGGCCCGTTGCAGCGCCTCGACATCGAGGGCACCACGTAATCGGTGCGCCAGGTAGATGTTGTATGCCGGGTCGCCGGGATCGAGCCTGTCCAAAAACCACAGTCGTTCCTGGCCGAGGGTGAGCGGAGCTTCGTCGGTGGGATCGTTTCGGCACTCG